>OGDG01000106.1_pt1 | contig 58431 bp, 100 predicted proteins | sample 1570391 | NCBI WGS metagenome assembly OGDG01 (sample SAMEA2582186, study PRJEB24529) | metagenome | biome: Human gut stool | place: China | collected 2011 | reverse complement strand
ATGCTCGTTAAACCGTTCCCTGTTTTGGTCCATGTACTCCCGCTTGTGCTCCCGAATGTTATCTGCAACCACATATTTTGAGCAGTCGGGGCAATAACGCTGTAAACCAGAGGTTACGATATACGGTTTCCCGCAGTGCTGGCAAATGTCAGTGCTTCCGATCTCGCGGACTTTTCCGGCCTTTTTCCGCTCTTTGCACCGCTTTGCCGCTTCTACCTTTGCGGCTTTTTGACATTCGGGGCAGTATTTTGACCGAGGATACCCCAAAAAAGTGACTCCACATGTTGCACAGATGCGGTTCTGATACACACCGGTTTTGCGGCTTTCCTCCGCACATTTTGGGCAAAGGTAGCTATCGTTTGATTTGGTCCAGTAGACTTCGCCGCATTTTTTGCACTTGCGGGGGACAAGGCCCTTATGCGCCTCTCTTTCGCTCTCCATTTTGGCAATTGCAGAGGCATTTTTTAGAGCATTTACAACATCATTATTTTTTGCATCTTTTCCGCAGCCCTTGTATTCGTTAGAGTTTTTCTCTTTTTTCGTCTGTGCGTCTTTTTTCTTTTGTTTGCATGTCGGACAATACTGACTGTTTGGGCCACCATCAAATTTGATTCCACAAATTTTACAGGTTCGAAGCGTTTTTGTGGACCTCTGACATGTGCATTTGACATTTCCTCTCAGAATGTAACTTCCCGTCATTATTTTTTCTTTTCCGCACAAGTTACACCGCGTAGTCCACAAATAGTGTTTATGACCGGATTTTGTGACTCTGAATCCGGCTGGGCCAATTACTGTAATTTGACCAAAAACCTTCCCTGTAATGTCTCCCGGTTCATTCAATCGTTCGTGATAAAGATGAGCTCGCCCAATTTTCGACTTACAACCACAGCTTGTTACATTCCCACCTGTAAGCTGTGATGTTCGCACCGTAATTTCGTTTCCGCAATCGCATTTGCAGACCCAGGCTCTCTCGGAAGTTCCACGCGGAAAAATATGTGGTTGTCCTTCGCATAAAACTGTTAGAGCCCCAAAACGCTGACCTGTAAGGTCCTTTCGAGCTCGGCTCATTACTTGTTCTCCTTCCTCATGGCATTTATGCCATGCAATCGCCATAGCAATAAGTGTGGCAGCGGGGGCACAAGCCGCGGATCGCGGTCACGCTGGGACGGCGCTCAAAGACACGGGCAACCTTGGTCATGACCTCGATGGTCTTGGTCTTCTTGTCGTAGCTGTCCTCAACGGTCTGGCAGTTGCTGTACTCGTTTTTGTACTGAGAGTAGTGCATCCGGACGACACCGGCGGCTTCGCGCTTAGCGGCCTCCACTGCTGCACGCTTGGCAGCTTCGACGGCTCTTTCGGCAGCAGCAGCGGCTTCCTTGGCAACGGTCTTTGCCATGTTCCATGCCTTTTTCAAAGCGCTGGCAAAGATCACTTCGGACCCATGCCCGGCCTTCGCATTCCGGAAGATTCTCCATGCGTTGTTCATGATGTCGTGCAGATTGTACTTTTTCATTGTTTGTTCCTCCGTTTGTTTTGTGTTCCTTACCGTGATTTAATTATAGCGCAAAAGAATCATTTTTGCAATAGGAAAACGCAAAAAAGATTCTGATTTGCAAAAATATTTTTGAAAATCAATCCCAGAACGGAACAAAACAATAAACTTTTTGTGCTATTCGCACTGGTTTTGTCGAAAGTCTTGCTGTGCAAACGAAAACGTGATATTTTATTCTTGCTTCTAAAGTGAAGCCCTTAACAGTTAAGCGCTCATGCGGTTTTTTCCGTGTGGGCGCTTTTCTTTTTTTGCTCACAGTAATCAAGATCTAATCAAGCTCTAATCAAGTTTAAGCAAGGTTTAACCAAGATTTTTTGTCTTTCGTTGTACCTTCGTTGTCCTTCGCTTTTTGCCGATGCAGTACACTAGATGCACAAGGAGGGATGTTTTATGAGCTATTATCCGACACCTGGAGCGCCCTATGTTCCGCAGCAACCTGTCAATCCTTACGGCGGCATGGGCACAGTTGGGCTTTCCACTCCCCTGCCGAACACGCAGATGCAGCAAGCACAGCAGCAGCGTCCGCAACCGATGAATGGGCAGCAGCCTATTCAGCAGTCGGCACAGGATGGCGGTTGGCTGCTGGGTAGACCTGTTTCCAGCAGGGAGGAGTTTTTGGCAATACCGTCTGACCTGTACGGCAGACCTACTTACTGCCCCGACCTGCGGAGCGGCGTGATCTACTGCAAGCGGCTGAACCCGGACACCTGTGAATCCTATGTGCAGGAGTTTTACAGCCCGGAAGCGTGGAGGCAGATGCAAGCACAACAGGCACAGCAGACCGCTGCACCGACACAGCAGTATGTGCCTGTTGAAGAGTATAACGCCCTCGTCCACAGGCTGGATGAACTGGAAAAGTGGCAGAAGAGCTTTTCTAAACCCGCTGCCGCAGCAAAGAAAGGAGAATAAGCAATGCCCTCTCCGTTTGATATGATTACGCACAGCCCTATTATGCAGCTTGCAAATCTGGCTCGTGCCGGACAAAACCCGATGGGGCTTATTCAGCAGTTGAGCGGGCAGAATGCCCCTATCATGCAGGGCTTGAACCTGATTCAGGGAAAAAACGAAACGCAGCTTAGGACGATGGCGCAGAACCTTGCCAAAGAGCGGGGCATCGACCTGAACCAGCTGGCAAGCGTCCTGAACCTGACGCTGCCCCGATAAAGCATCCCTCTAAGCGAAACGCTTCTCAGTTTTGCGGACTTGATAAAAACCGCTTTTGTTTGGCTTCGCCCATCGCATACGGCGGTGGGATAGCATAACGCAAAACTGAAAGGAGTTTTGTTATGGACGATTTTGCAACTGGCTATCTGGCTGGGCAGGACGGCGGTAATAACAACGGCGGCTTCTTCGGCAACGAAGGTCTGTGGGCGGTTATTATCCTCGCCATTATCTTCGGCTGGGGCACAAACGGCTACGGTCGAAACGGTGGTGACAACGGCATGAACAGCTACATCCCCTATCTGGTCGGCACTGGCGCAACCGGTCAGGGCGGTGCAGACACCCGCGCGGCTCTGTCTGAGGGCTTTTATCAGCAGGATACCTCCCGCTCTCTGGCGGGCATCCAGAGCGGTATCTGCTCTCTGGGCTATGACCAGCTGGCGCAGATCAATGGCCTCAACGCCAACATTGCAAACGGATTTGCTGGCGTGAACAGCGCCATCTGTCAGCTTGGCTACCAGAACGCACAGCTCGTGAACGGCCTGGAACGCAGCGTGTCCAACGGCGACAACGCCATCAGCCTTGCCATCATGCAGGAGGGCAACGCCCGGCAGGCGGGTCAGACTGCTATCCAGACGCAGCTTGCGTCTTGCTGCTGCGAGAACAAGGAGCTCATCGGCGACCTGAAGTACACCATTGCGCAGCAGGACTGCGCTACCCGTCAGGCTATCGCAGACAACGCCCGCGCAGTTATCGACAACTGCAACTCAAATTACCGCGCTATGATGGACTACTTCACGCAGGACAAGATCGCCACTCTGACCGCTGAGAACCAGAGCCTGAAGTTCGCCGCTTCTCAGGATCGGCAGAATGCGCTTCTGACCACCGTGATGTCCCAGCAGACCGATACCATCCTGAACCGGGTCAATCCTCGTCCGATTCCCGCTTATCAGGTGGCAAACCCCAACGTGGGCGTGAACTGCTGCGGCTGCTGCTAACTTACACACTCCCCGATAACACCGGGTGAACCATCGGGGCAGGGGTAATATACCTCTGCCCCTGATTTTTTAGGAGGAAAATACTATGGCTTGCAAAACAAGCTGCAAACTCTGCCCGCACTTGGTCATCAGTCAGGCGGTCACATTCGCCAACGACACACTGACCATCAACATCCCTGCCGGCGCATACCAGAACGGAGAAAAGTATTGCATCGTGGTTGCCCAGAGCTTGCCGGACACGACCACCATCAACGCCCCTGTGGTTATTACCATAGGTGCAGGCACGACCGCATACCCTCTGACCGACTGCACCTGCGCTCAGGCGACAGCCGAGAGCATCCACACCCGCACCCGCTACGCTACCCGTGTAGCAACGTCTGCGACCGGCACCGGCACGTTTAAGTATCTTGGCTGCTTCTGCCGCTCCCACGCCGGTGCGCCTGCGTCCATTTCTTGAGGAGGTATAGAATATTATGGGCAAGACTAATTTTCGCCGCATGATGATGCTCCGTGACCACGACAAAGACCGTGAGCCGGAACGTGACCGCCTTGAGGAAGAGCGTGACCGCAGGGAGCGTGATCTGGAACGCCGTCTGCGTAAGTTGGAGGACGGCAACGACCGTTATCCTTACTATCCGCAGGAGGAAAACCGCTACATCGACCCCTACCCTATCCCCCGCTACCCTGACGTAGAATACGGGCGCAAGATGCCGCAAATTGGCTTCTCGCGGAACGGTGACTGGGACAAGCACTCTGGGCAGTATGAGCGTGGCGGCGCGGACAGCCGCTCGATCAAGATGCCACGCCAGCACCTCACCCACGATGAAGCGGAGGAATGGTGTGACAGCATGGTAAATGCTGACGGCACGAAGGGCTGTCACTGGACGCTGGAACAGACACAGGACGTTGCCAAACAGCGCAATATCACCTGCGACCCGAACGATTTCTGGGCTGTTATGAACATGATGTACTCGGATTATTGTCAGGTCGCAAAGCGCCAGTCCGTTGACACTCCGGGCTTCTACGCTGACATGGCAAAGGCGTTCCTTGATGACACTGATGCTGTGGACGGCAAGGCGTATCTCTACTGGGATTGCATTGCTGATAAGTAAAACAGAACCCCTGTGTAGTCGTTAAAAACTACACAGGGGGATTTTTCTATACGTTAAATCTCAGCTTTTATCGGATGACGCGACGTTTTGCCGCATTGAATTCAAGCACCATCTTCTTGTACTCTGCATAGCAATCTGGACAAAGGTCGCCTGTATCTTTCCTCCAGCCCCATCCATGAAGCAGAACTCTATTTGTGTCGTCTATATGAACAGCGAACCCGCAACGGTCGCATTCTGTTTGCATATATCTACCATTCGCTTTTTTCATTACGAACCCTCCTAAATCTTAGCTTTTATCGGCTGAGTAATTCTTTAATATACAGCGTTTCAAATTTACACAGGATTTCTTTTATTCCCAAAGCGTTGATTTTGACCTCATGTCAAACAAATCTTGCGGGGTAATTACAAGGCTCTTGTCGAGTTCTACCACACTGATAATGGAAAACTTGCCGGGGACCTCTCGCTCGATTCTTGCTTTTGCTTCTTCCTTGCTGTTTGCAAACAAGACGAACGGAGCTTGAAAGTGTCTGCATTTTTTGTCATCATCGTACTGGATTTTGACCCAATAAAAGTTTTCGCTCCCTACTTCTTTCGGTGTTAAGTATTTTTTGACACTTGAGACATCGTAAGTGCAATACCCGATACACTGCGAGTTTCCGTATTTTTCCATAAAGTTGTCATTCCCAATACGAGTTGCCAAAACCATGTGAACGTCTTTCCAACCAACACGGTCATCATTGACCGGTTTATCGTCCATAACAATATCATCAGGGTTTATCACTTTCTTGCCAACCGCCAAATTCCAATTATTTGCAATATAATGTGTCATCTGATACCAGTTGTCAAATGTTTTTACTTCTTTCATGGCATCTTCCAAAGAACCACGATGTGGTCTATAAACAATCATACGTCAATCCTCCTAGAACTCAGCTTTTATTGTTGCTCTGCATAACTACAGAAATCATCAGGTTTTGTATACGCAGGGCTGGAATCATCTAACGTGAAGTGAGCACAACTACACAGTTCTCCTTGTTTGTCCCATGTGTTCCATAAATCACAGTTCTTACACCGAATGACCGCAACGGTATCTACAGAAGGAGCTTGTTCCTCTTTGCTTCTGTGCTTGTGTGGCTTGTATGTGCGCATAATCTCTTCACCCTCATTCTCTATATAGAAATACAGTCCACGCACTTCTTCTCAACGGGTTCGCAACCGCAATCACTCCATCGCCTTTTCCAGAGAAGTAGTTACATCACCAAAATCAAAGTCCAGAGCACCAATCATATCGTCCAGAGCATCCACAGCATCAGACAGATTCGTGCAAGCATCATCCGCTTTGTCATACCGCTCACTGCCTTGTAGGTTCTCAGGCATATTGTCACGATACTCTTCTTCTTCCCACTGGATGTCCTTAACATCGGATTTTACACTTTCGACCTCTGCCACAAGCTCTTCCAGCTTTTCACGGATGGAATCAAAACGGTCAATGGTCTGCTTAATGGCTTTTCTACGAGTGTTATTCATCTTCAGATTTCCTCTCAATCTACGATACCGAGCTTGCAAATGTTCTTCGGATCAGTTGTGTAGCCAAATGTCAATGTGTTAATCCATTTTCTTTCCATTTTTCTTTTACACTTAAATCTTGCCCTTTATTCCTCCAAGAAATCTTCCAGTTCAATCTTCCCATCTGCCGCCGCAGCAGCCAGAGCGTACACAAACTGCCCGATGGTCATTCCGTGCCGTCTGGCTTCACGGTTGATGTACTTGCGTTCCTCCTCGCTCATAAGGATGGTAATGCGCTTAGACCGCTTGCCGTCACCGCTTGCAACGCCCTGATGCGATTCCGGCATCGGGATTTTTTTCTTTGTCAAGCCAGCTTCAGCCAGTGCGCCGGGTACATCGCCCTGTTCAATCAAATGCTGCACTTCTTTTGCCTGTTTCAGCTTCTTCGGCTTACTTTCGCCTAACACGGCATCACTTGGCTTGCTTTCACTGTCTTTGGCTTGCTTCGGCTTAATACTGCTTAATTCTGCTTCATTAGGCTGCACATAGCTGTCTGTGGCTTCACTGGGCTTAATCAATGCTTGTTCGGCTTCGTTCGGCTTTGTTTGGCTTACTTCTTCTTCCTTTGGCTCACTTCGGCTTAATGTCTGCTCCGAAAAAATAGGCTGAAAATCAAACCCGCCAAGCAAACCTGTGGATTTTTTGCTGGTTAATTTCATTTTTCTTCCTCCATTTTTGCGCCACATACTGGGCAAAAATTCCAAATCCACTTGTCGAAATCGCTTTCGGAAATCATACCACCACAATTACTGCATTTGATTGCTTGTTCTGCATGGCTGTTATCATAATCGTCCTGAATAATAAAAGTCAAACCCTCTGGACGTTCCCATGTTGCTTTTGGCTGTAAATCTTGCACATCAGCATTTCTTAACGCTCTTAACCTTTCTAACGCATCTTCCAACGCTTGATTGTCACCTTCTTCAAGAAGTCTGTTTCGATAATATTCCATCAAGGGAGCAACGTCTACAATCTTCTTACTCATTTTCTTCTCCTTTCACAATCATCTGCGCCAACGCCTTGAAATCCTCTGCGCTGGTGCTCTTTGCCGTATCACCGCTAAAGAGGCTGTGCCGCTCTGCCTGTGCCTTACGAACGCCCATAGACGGTCTAATCTTCACATCAAGCAACTTTGTGCCCATACTCTGTGCAATCACAGGAAGCTGCTCTACAACTTCTTTGGACAGGTTCTCACGGCTCTTGTACTGGTTCAGAAGCAGACCTTCAATCTTCAAAGTCGGGTTGAAGTATCTGCGAACGTCACCGATGGTCTGCGAAAGCTGGCTCAAACCAGCCACAGCGTAGCGGTCAGGGGTCATTGGAACAATGACACTATTTGATGCGATCAGAGCGTTTACAAGCGCAAGACCGAGCTGCGGGGGAGTGTCCAAAACAATGTAATCGTACCGTTCTGACACGGATTCCAGTGCTTCACGCAGCCGGAAGTTTTTGCCTATGTCCCGGACAAGCTGCTCGTCAATGTCCTTCAATGCATTGTCTGACGGCAAAATGTCACCGGCTTCACAGTGCTGGATTCCTTCCTCTACTGTGCCCTGCCGGGTCATTACATCGAACAGGGTACACACGTCCTCTGTCTGTGCGCCGTAGGTGTCCGTTGCGTTGCACTGGGCATCGCAGTCCACCAACAACACCTTCTTGCCGAGCAACTGCAACGCACCTGCCAGACAGGTGCTTGTGGTAGTCTTTCCTGTGCCGCCCTTCTGGTTGGCGACAGCTATGATTTTTGCCATTTTATCACTCTTTCTTTATTCTTCGGGTTCATCAGGAAGTGGCATCCAATGGGTTACATGATATAACACATTATCATCAATTAGTTGCGTTTCACTATTGTTTCCATAGAACGCATCCGTCAACACATCATCTGTATACCATTTTTCGCCTTTGAAGTCACCATAATAACCGAAAGTAACGCCCATCACTTTATCATAAATGATAATCTGAACGTACTTGTCTGGCATCTTATCTTTTACGCTAATCCAACCCATTCTCGCTCCTTTCTGCATCATCTGCTCAACGCGCTACGTCTTACTGCTCTTGTAACGCTTCAATGGAATAGAAAGCAGGCATATATCTATCCACAACGCCCGCCTTGTCCACGCTTCTAATCAGATAGCCAACAGGTCTGTCGGGAAACGGCGTTCTGCTCAAGGACAAGATGTCCTTATACGCAGCCTTCACTGTATCGTAAACCGCTTCTCTGCGTCTTGGTAGCTTAATTTCAGGATGCTCTTTCTTCATCCACTTCTCAACCACTTTTGCCACGTCAATGCAGTCTTGCTTTTCCAGCTCGTCACACACAGACCAGTCAAAATCCTCATATCCGCTTCTGCGGGGCTTTCTGGCGGCTTTTTGAGGTTCAGTCGATACTTCGCTTGCCTGAGCATCAATTAGTGTCTCAGACGCTTTAATTTTGGGCTTAAACTTGACTGCCACAGCCTTTCGTGCCACAAGAACCGGTTCATAGGTCACCACGATGTCAGACATAGCATTGATTTCATCTACTGCAACGTCAAGCACTCGCTTGCGAAGGTTCTTATAAACATCGTAGCTTGCTTCCATCGCACCGAGCTGTTCTCTTAGCTTTTTCAGACTGATTTCGTGTGGCTTACTGTCCATGTTCAGCCAGTCCCGAAGAATCGAATAAAGCAGAATGCTGTACTGAGACTTCATTCGTGACGTGTAACGCAGCCGATACCGAACGTACCCGCTTTCGGCAATATCAAAAAAGATGGGGCGAAGGTCAGGATTGCAAGTGATTGCCACAACATAAGACCTTGTTTCTGGCACATAGTCCAGTTTTGCCCTTGTAAAAAGGACAAAGCTCTCAAACGTTCCCTTCTCTTTGTCAATGGGAATCGACACCGTATTGCCCAGAAAGTGCTTGATCTGCGGCTCAATCCTTCGTGCATCAAGACTTTTCAGTCCGAGCAGGTCTCTGTACTCTGCCAACGAGAACTCTACACGGCTGCTGTTTGGGTCTCTCGGATTTATTCTTGACAAGTAAACCTCTAGCAACCGGAGCTCGCCTGCTGTGTAGTCCCTAAACTTTGCCCACACAAGGGATTTACTTTTCTCGACAAGGTTATTGTCTGATATTTTTGGCATCTGCTCACTTCCTTTAATGGTCTGAAAACAGTATATCACAATTCGGGGGACAAGTCAATACATTCTGTCCCCCATGACTTGTCTTTTTGTCCCCCATATCCTCGTCATTTCGTCCCCCGTGACTTGTCAAAACGTCCCCCATGCTTTGTCATTTCGTCCCCCATCTACCTATTATATATTAAACAAGAAATAAACAAGAGGTTAAATATCATCGTTAAATAGTCGATGACGATAATTTTCAACAATTTCTTTATTTTTCCATTCCAGCTTGTGGATAACTCAACCTTCCATTTGCTGAATAATGACAATCCGGAAACAATTAGTCTCATCTAACGTGTACAAAATGCGGATGAAAAACTTTTGAGCCGGTGTCATGGGGGACGGATTGACGAGCCGATTAAATGCAAGCTACATATTATCGCTACTACGTTATTTATTCCGCGCAAATATTGTTGATTTACAGCCTATGGGGGACGGATTGACAAGGTAGATTTGCCCGATAGGTGTACAAAAAGTGGATAAACGTGGACAAAATGTTCCTCAAAAACTGCGATAATTCGACAATCAACCGCTTATATTATTGGGATTCACGGTATAAGAATCATTGGACCTCATGGCAGCTTCTGTTCCGGCATCTTGCGCCTGATAGAGTATTTCCATCTTCGGGGCGGTTCCGTTCGGGTCTGGGTCTGTTCCGGTAGCCTGCGCTATTTCATAGTTGCCCGATACCATCCGGCAGACAGAGACCCTGTCCTTCAATGGCGTATGAAGGTTTGCCAGAACCTCCGTCAGCACACCGATGTGGTCTGAACCGTGATCTCCGTACCGCATATACAACAAGGCATCTATCTCGTAGGAAGAACACTCCATCATGGCATCTATGAGAATCTGACGCTTTTCCATGCTGGAAAGGTCGTCCTCCAGATGCTCCAGCAGCCCCGGATGAATGCAAGCGTCCATGTACCGAGCCACCGATACACCGCAGCAGGTGAACCAGCGCATAGCCATTGGCAGGGAGATGGCTGCCAGACCTTGCTCCCAGTTGGCAATCGTACCACGATTAACGCCAATCTGTGCCGCCAATTTCTGCTGACTCAGACCGGAACGCATTCGTGCCATTTCCAATGCCTTTGAAGTTCTTAACAAATATTCATCCATAAATTCACGCCCTTTCAACAAAATTCTACAAAACTGCCGGATTCGACAAGCCAAAAAATGGAAAAAGCTGCTATGGAGAACCAACAGCAGCCTATGTTATAACTGTATTGTCAAAAAATTCCAAATAGAAAGGAAACACAAAATGAAAGAAACTGCAATCTGGAACCATGAACGTATGCCGATCATCGACGGAATGCCCGCCAGCGTTACCGATGGGCAACCACACACACCTGAACCGTGGGAGGAAAGTTAATGAACCGAACCGTAGATGCTCTGATTATTCCATACGCTCGTAGACGGACGCTGGAGCTTGTCCTGAGCCTTTCTGGGTACGAAGCTGATAAAGATGCTTACCTCGAAGCAAAAGGCATCTTGGAACGTGCCGTAGCTGCCTTAGACGATGGGCGCAACCCGGCAGACAACATCGAACGCATTGACGGACAGCTCGTAGAGCTGTGAAAGGAGAAGAAGATGGACTTTACGAACGGATTTTATAAAACCGAAAACCCTGTTATTCTTGAAGAAGTAAAAACCTTCCTTCAGTCAATGGAACGGCGTGGAGCAACCGTAAAAGACTTGGACGATGCCATTGTGCAGCTAAACAATGTTTCGCACAGCATCAGCACAAATGCTCTCGTCAAAGCAGATGTGCTGGACGATTTACCGAATAACCCTTTTCGTTCCATGCTCAACGGAATGTTACAAAGCAAAGGGTAACTTAAACTTAATGTGGCTCTTAATCATTGTCATTGCAATTTTTGGCTTCCCCGATGCAAAGTAAAGGATGCAAAGAAAACGTTCGATTTTTACGAAGTTGTTCAAATTATATTGACTACACAACCAAAAGATGTATAATCATATCAAATGAACATTCGTATTTACTGATCGGGAGGATATGCTGCAATGAGTGAACAAGAAAGAGCTAAGATTGACAGGTTTATCGCATGGCTGTTGGAACACCCTGATAAAATTCCAGCAGCAGAGCAAGCCTTAGACCTGGAATAACAGAAAACCCCTTGCGCAGAGCTATACCAGCCCGGCACAAGGGATTCTTTTTATTTTACCGGGTCAGAACCACTTCTTTTTTCGGTTTCTACGGTAACGATATTTTCTGCTGTTGCCATATAGCACACGGTCGTTGCCTTTTAGCAAGGCCTGCATGAACCAGAAGCAAAAGGCACAGCCACACAACAAGTAATACACGGGCTTACCTCACATCTTCTCAATCAGGTTCATCAGCGCTTCACGCTGTTCTTTCGGCATAGATTCAAGTTTTTTCCGAATCCGCTCCACTGCTGCATCGACTTCACTTTGCGGCTGCTGGGGCGGGTTTTCTTTTTGGTCGCCAGTGAGTTCCTCAACCGTAACGCCAAGCGCGTTGGCTACTGGCAAAAGCATTTCATCTGGAAAATCCCTGTCGGTAGTCAGCATTTGAGAGATATAACCTCTGCTTTTTCCGATTTCTCTGCACACAAAGGATATATTGACACCCTTGTCGGCAGCGATTCTTTTGGCTCGCTCCACATTGCGCATAGAAAAAGACCTCTCTTTTTGTGCAAATAGCCAAATGTTCACAGAATTGAAGATTGACTATTGAAAAATAGCCACTTGGCTAGTATAATATGAAGCACAGGGCAAACAAAAACCAAGACCCCTGACAAATCTATCAGGAAGTCGCTGGAAAATGTTCACTTTGTACCTCGCAACTACATAGTAGCATATTTTCTAGTAAAATGCAAGCCCAGAAAGGAGAATGGCTAGTGAATCTTTCTAAAATCGACGAGTTTCGCAAGTTACATGGTCTGTCTCGTACTGACTTGGAAGTAGCTGCTGGTTTAAGCAACGGCGCACTGGGCAAGTGGGAACGCTCCGCAAATGGGCCGAGCATTCGACAGCTTGTGAAAGTCGCTGATTACTTCCGCGTGTCGGTGGACGCTCTTCTTGTAAGAGATAAGCAGTAAATCATAAGAAAGGGTTAAAAATGAACGACATTATCTTATCTATGCAGAATGGCGAGCCTGTGGTTTCCAGCCGTCAGATTGCAGAGAGCTTCGAGAAGCGTCATGACCATGTGATGCGTGACATCGAAGATATTATGAAGGGTCTCCCCAAAAATGGGGACACCCACATGTTCTACAAGACCGAGTACGTCCATGAGCAGAACGGCCAGAGCTACCCCATGTATCTGATGAACCGTGACGGTTTCACCCTGCTGGCTATGGGTTTTACCGGCAAGTCTGCTCTTGAGTGGAAGCTCAAGTACATTGCAGCGTTCAACGAAATGGAAAAGAAGCTGACCGAACAGCCGCAGCTCACACGCTCGCAGCTCCTTGCAACTGCGCTGATCGCAGCGCACGAAGAGCTGAAAGAGAAGGACAAGAGGATTGAACTTCTGACAGCCGACACGGAACGGATGAAGCCAAAAGAGATTTTCAGCGATGCAGTAAGCACCAGTCAAAACAGTATCCTGGTCGGTGAGCTGGCTAAACTGCTCAAGCAGAACGGCATCGAAATCGGCGAGAAACGGTTGTATGCCTGGATGCGTGAGAATGGTTATCTCATCAAGCGCAAGGGTGCTGATTGGAACAAGCCAACGCAGCGCAGCATGGAGATGAAGCTGTTCACCATCAAGGAAACGGTCATCTGCCACTCGGACGGACATACCAGTGTGAACACCACCACAAAGGTGACTGGCATCGGTCAGGTCTATTTCGTTAATCTCTTCTTAAAGACGGAGAAGAGCATGAAAGCGGAGGGCTAAACATGAAACAGCATTTGGATTTGAAAGTTGACCTTGAGAACCCGGATGAAGCTCGGCATACCATTGACGAATTGGTAAAGATGTACGAATCTGAAAAGCTCAAGTGGACAGCAGAGGAACTCGCCGAAGCGAAGCGTCTGGCGATGAAGATTATGGAACAGTTGTGCTTGGACGGGTACAACATTGAATGGAGCGGAGTCACGGAAGCGTACTGCTACAAGGCAGTTTCTGTTTGGCTTAGTAAACCGGATGATGAAGGCTTTATACGAAATGGAGCGTGCTGCATCCCTTCTGCTTCTTTTGATACTTGGGTTGCCAAGTGCGACTGTCTGTGCCGGGCTACCGGAAAAGACGTGCCTGCGTTCATCATCAAAAAGGCTGGTGAGGGTTGGTGACGTACTTTTACAAAGCACCGAGCCGGAAGCGCAGGTTGAAGCTTGCAATGGCGGAGGGCGTGTCCAGGAACGATGCCAACAAGGTGCTGTGGATGGAAAAGATGCTGAACCAGTGCTTTGAACGGCATAACCGGGAAGCAAGAGAGAAAGACGGTGAACGCGATGAATAAATTCTGCGTTCGCTGTGGAGCGTTTCTTGAAACTCCGAACGCAAACCAGAAGTATTGTGTCGTATGTGCACACAACGTCCAGCTTGAACAGCAAGCGAAATGGAGACGTCGGAAGGGCAAAACCGAACGAGTGATGGGCCTTTGTGCGTGGTGCGGTAAGGCGATGGTGAAGAAAACACCAGATCAGAAGTATCACAAAGATTGTGCCAGAAAGGCCGAAAGGTCATGCGCACCGGCGGGATATCAATTCAAGCTGCCAGAAAAGCAAAGGCCGACTCCGCCTAGATACAGCATCAAGCAAATAAACGACAAGGCAAAGTCACTCGGAATGAACTATGGGCATTACAGCACGTTGCTTAGTCAGGGGAAGGTGGAGCCGCCTGATGAACGGTAAATATTACGGTCAGCGGGAAATCCGCTGGCACAGCCGTGAGAAGGAGCGGCTGGAACATATCAACAAGCGAAAGGAGAAAAATGAAAGCACTTGTGGAAATCGCCCTGATCTGGGGCATCGTCCTGGCATTGATTCTGGCAACGTTCCTGTTGAACTTCTGGCTTGTGCATCATATTGAGCTTTTGGTCGGAGCTAAGGCGACATGGTACATCATAGGTGTTGGCGCTCTGATGGCCACCTGCTGGATTTTCGGCGTCGGTAAAAAGGCATGACGCTGGAAGATGCAATGAAAGCCAGGTACTTCAACATCAACGACCTTAGCCGTAGATCGGGAATATCAAGACCAACGATTTACAGCATCTTGGGCAAGCGAAAGAAGCAGAAAAGTTCCGTTCGGGTCGATACGCTTCTAAAAATCGCAAAGGCGTTGAATGCAAAAATAGTCATCAACGAGAAAAAAACGAACGGATTCGACATTATTTTGAAAGAGGTGAAGAGAGATGAAAACAGTTAAAGGTACGGTGCTGTGCTGTATGAGCATTTCGCTTGCTATCGTAGCTCTTGGATGCGGAAACGCCATTGAAGGTGCTGCTGGCGGATGGGCGATGCTCGGATACGCGTTCCTTGCTCTGGCGATGCTTTTTGCAGCTCTTATTTTGGCCGCAATTGGCGTAAGCGCCGAAAACGAGCGCATGGAGCAAGAGAGCCGGAAAATCAAGCGCATCCCGCATCACACAAACGAATGGAGGGATGCCAAGTGAAGTGCCCGATATGTGGAAGCGAAAAAATCAAAGCCAATCACAGCACATCACGTGAAGACAACATCATCCGACGGAGGCTCTGCAAAAACTGCGGTCATACATGGAATACAGTCGAAATAGATATGGACCAGTGGGACTCCGTAACGAGAAGCTTCAGCAAGATGAAATATGCCATCTCTCAGTTGGAATCCCTTGTGGAAGAGATGAAGGCAAAAATCCTGAAACTTGGAGGTACGGTATGAACGAGATGTACGATTGTTCCGGTTGTTTTGATCGGTTTGGTGGCGTGGTTGAGCCGCCCGATGACTACTACTTCGCGCCCAGGACGGACGAAGAGCCTGAATGGCAGCGGCCAGATGAAGCGGATTCCGTGTGCTGGGGAGATTGATTTTTGTACAGCCAAGTTAAGCCGAAGTAAGAATAATGAAGCCTAATGATGCCGAAGAAAGGAATCGTATGGATAACAGCAAAATCCATGAAGCTCTGATGGCTGTTCAGTCAGAGCTGAAAGCCCCGAAGGGACAGATGAACACATTTGGTGGTTACAAGTATCGCTCTTGTGAGGACATTTTGGAAGCAGTCAAGCCAATTTTGAAAGAACACGGTTTGCTTCTTACCCTTTCTGATGAACCTAAAGTGTTAGAGGGGTGGCATTACATCGAAGCGACCGCAAAGGTGGAAGCTCTGGATGGTGGATGCGTAACGGTTACTGCTTACGCAAGAGAACCGGAGCAAAAAACCAAGATGGATGCAGCGCAAGTGACTGGAACGTCTAGTAGCTACGCCAGAAAGTACGCCTTGAACGGTTTGTTCTGCATTGACGATACGAAGGACGCTGACACGGACGAATACCAAAAGCAGACGACAAGCAGGGTAAACAAGCCAGCGCAGAATAAAACGGAACCGGAAGAAACCCCTCTGTGCTCTTGCTGCGGAAAGCAGTTACAGCCTGTCCAGTACAACAACCGAACAGTTACGCCGCTGGAAACAGCGAGAAGCACAAAGAAACGATTTGGGCGTGTCTTATGCTGGGAATGCGCTCAGAAACAGCCGAAGGAGGGCTAAACAATGCTTAACTCTATCGCAATTCAGGGGCGTCTGATTCACACGCCTGAAGCTAAGGTCACGAAGTCTGGCAAGGATGTTTGCACGTTCAGCATTGCCTGCGACCGTCAGAGTGGTGGTCAGAAGGAAACCGACTTCTTCAACTGCACCGCATTTGGTAATACGGCGTTGTTCGTTTCCAAGTGGTTTCAGAAGGGCAGCCTGATTCTGGTGACTGGTAGCATCCAGACCCGAAAGTATACAGACAAGCAGGGAAACAACCGCACTGCAACGGAAATCATGGCGAACAAGGTTGACTTCTGCGGTGGTAAGTCTGACAGCAAGCCCACCGATCGGGCGCAGGATGCACCGCAGAACTACTCTCAGGGCAACACGGATGACTTCTCTGTGATTGACGACAATTCTGATCTCCCTTTTGACTAACGGTTACGCTACCGGGACAAAAGGCGAGAAAGGAACACTATGTTTTACCGTCCGAAAGTAGTTCGATGCCGCCTGAAAACTGGCGGGAAAAGCATCGAACAAATCAAAGAATCTCACAAGGGGCAAGGGCTGGTTTATCGGGATTTTGAAAGTCTCCAACAGATGTACGATGCTTTTTCTGGATTGGTTGTTGAACTGTCCCTTTGGAAGTACGACAACCACGAAAGCTATCATCTCAAAAGCTGGAAGCCGGAAGATGATAAAAAAGTTATGATGGGCGTTTATTACGCAGAACAAACGCATCCATTCCCCCGATACAAGAACGATTTTGAAAAGTTCAAAGCAGTTTGGGAAGAAAAAAAATATGGCAGCAATGGTGCGTCTCTCGTCTTTGCTCCAGAAGACGTGGAAGAACTCGAAACCATCTGCGAAGAAGTTCCTTCGTCTTGATTACCTACCTTATATAAAAGCTGCGCTATCTGGCTGGACGGGCGTTTGGAAAAGATGATTACCTGTTGTCTCAACTGTACATCACGCTGCACAGCTTGCCACGACACTTGCGAGAAGTACAAGGCAGAGAAGAAAGACTTCGAGGAGCGCAAGGCGTTTGTGCATGAGCTTAACCACAGCCAGAGCGTATACCACCGCAACTACGAGGACAAGCACCGGGAACGTGGCAAGAAGCGGTTTCTCGGAAGTGAATTTAGAGGTGAACAAGGATGAACGAATGGAGAGATATAGTAAAAAATCCACCTCACAAATTGGATGGAGATTCGAGGGGGAACATTTTGGTTTGGTATAGCAATACGAAACGCGCAGAAGTTGTGAAAATGACCGTTGCGGTGTCGTTTCCTGACATTATGCCGTTCTGGATGCCACTCCCCAAACAACCAAAAGACAACAAATGAACACCGGCAAGCAGTTTGAAGCGGACTTTAAGGCATCCGTCCCGTCCGATGCGTGGTGCTACAGATTGAAGGACAGCGCTGCAAACTACTACGGCGGCAACGAAAACCTGTCCTTCTCCATCGACAACATCTGCGACTTCCTTGTGTACCGCTACCCGATGAACCACCTGTTTGAGCTGAAAACCATTGAAACGCCCTCTATCCCTCTGGAAAAGGTGTTCGGCAAGTACGACAAAGCAAAGTGCAAATATCGCAAGGAAAAGCACATCACGGACATGGTAGACGCAATGGGGTACAGCGGTCAGACCGCCCATGTGATAGTAAATTACCGGGCGGTCAGCCGCACCTTTGCAATCCCTGCCAATAAAGTTCTGGCGTTCCGTTACAACGAGAGCCGCAAGAGCATCCCTTGGCAGTGGGCAGAACAAGAGGGGATAGAGGTCAAAGCAAAAAGGCTGCGTGTCCATTGGCGGTATGACGTGGATGGGCTACTAAAGAGATTGGAGAAAGAGAATGCCAAATTGGTGTGAAGGAAAACTCAAAGTCCGTGGAAATCCCGAAAACATCGTGCGCTGGTTTACGGATTGCGTGACTGTTTATGCCCGCCCCTATTTCGACAAAAACAAGTTTCCGAATGGAGAGTGGGTCTACAACAAAATCCATGATGGAGCATTGCTTTCTTACGATGATGAGACGTTCTACATCAACGTGAAAGACACCGCTTACATTGAGGGTACTACGAAGAACTTCGTTGAAAAGTTTTGCACTGAACAGATTGCTGATGGCGACAACGCAATTCTTGTTCTTCCTGTAATGGCTGCATGGTCGATGGGACCTGAGCCATACGAAGAAATGTCTAAAAAGTATAGATTGGATTTCAGATTCTATGGATTTGAAAGCAGTGGATGCGTAAATCAGGAGATGGAAGTCATTGAAGGTAAAACAACCATCAACCGTGAAATTCGATTTGATGATTACCGTTGGGAATGCGCAGACCCGCTAATGGGAGGTTGAAAACATGGAAATTGAGGTTGAGATTTGCGACCGCTGCGGAGAGTGTTTTTCGTGGCACGACGAAGTAAACGGAATCCGAAAAGTGAAAATAAAAAAACGCGGCTATGAATGTTCGCCAGACAGGTCGTTCGTTCTTTGCCCCTCTTGCATGGCTGCACTCAACGACTGGCTGAAAGGAGAACAGAAGTGAGTAAGAAAATTTCAGAAATTCTGCCCAAGACCGAAATCTTAGCGCAGTTGGCAGAAGAAGCGTCCGAACTGGCACAGGCTGCGTTGAAGCTGCGCCGGGCGCTGGACGGAACGAACCCGACACCGAAGAGTGTTGAGGAATGTTTAGAAAATATACAAGAAGAAATGGCGGATGTTTTTGTATGCCTAACCATGTTTGGCAAGTCCGCCGAAAGAGACGGAATCTTGATTTATAACAAGTACATGGAAAAGGTTATCAAAATCGAGTATGAAAAAGAAGCCCGCTGGCTCTCTCGCCTTAAAGAAAAGGAGCAGTCGGATGAATAAGCGTAGGAACCGTCCCTTGAATGGCAAACAGGCGATGTCAGCCAACCTCCGCAAAATCGCACGGCAGAACCAGTTGTACGGCTTTCGCATGGCTCTGGATGGCATCGCCGCCACATGGGGCGCACTGATTCAAAACCTTCGGTGCGATGCAGACCTGTCCGATGAACAGGTGCAGAAAATCATCCGCATTGGTGACAGGTACTGGGAGATGGTTGGGCGGTTCAAGAACGAGGACATGACACCTGACGAGTTTGCGGATTATATCACCGCAAAGTCAGAACAAGTCGAAAAAGAGCTGAGAGAAAGGTGGAGCTAATGGCAATGTTTTCGGTAGAGGACATTTCAGAGATTACTTCAAGAAATCCGAAGTTTTGTCGCATTAAAAGAGCCACGTTCACTTGCGACTTCTGCACCACTAGCGTCGATGTGTGCGATGAACGTATTGCAACTGCTCTAGCGGATAGCAGAAAAACTCCTAATTGCCCGATTTGCGGAAAGAAAACTATATGTAGTCTATATGAGTTTCAATCGCACGAAAATCCAAACATCATAGAGGATGTTAGATGGAGGTAACAATGTTTGAATTTGTAACCCGCTGGCTGGTCTGCTTAGTCCTGCTGGCGGTAGTAGTTCAGTCTGAACGGACAATCAAGAACATGGCGAACAGCCTGTTTGAAAAACAACAGGCAATTCTTGTCTGGCTGTTTATCAACGCGTGTCTGGTCGTTTGTACGGCAGTTGTGATGGGGTGGAAATAATGGAAATTTGCGACATTGAGAGAAAAGAAATCAATTTTGGGTGTCTGGAGTATGGAGATGTGTTTGAGATTAACGGCGAAATTCTCGTGAAAGCTAACGTGAACCTTTCGTTAAGTAAATTGTCTGGCGGTGTCAGCTTTACTGCCCAATGAAGATGACCAGCAATCCGCTTGGGCGGTGCGTATGCGAGAAAGAAAAGTGCGCTTGGTGGCGACAGTTGGACAACTGCTGCTCCGTCTGGTGGATTGCAACCGAGCTGGATAAAATCGAAACGAAAATGAAGAGGTGATAACTCTTGGCAACACCCCCGAAGCGTGGTCGTGGCAGACCGCCGCTGACCGAAGCTGAAAAGAAAAAGCGTGAGAAGCGAGCGCAAAAGGCAAAAGAAGAAGCCGCCGCAAAGCGCGAGAAAGAGCGTGAGAAGAAGCGGATACAGAACCTCAACAAGAACAAGAGCATCCGTTCACAGGTCAGTAAAAAGGTAAAGGAGCAACAGGCGTTGGCTATCGAGAAGCTGAAGATGATGAACACAGGGGATTTGCAGTCAAGAATCGGCGATGAAGAGGACAAGAAAGTTGTCGGCATGATTGCCGCAAAGTATTTTGGTGACCTTCCGAGCGTGGATATGAACAACCCCATTGAAGTGCAGCAACGTCTTGATTTCTTCTTTGACGCTTGCATCGAAGCCAGAATCTCCCCTGTGGTGGAATGGATTGCACTGGTGCTTGGCATTGAATGGCCTAGCCTGAGACAGATTATGACAGGCAAGCGCCGTGACGACAGCTTGCAGCAGAAGTACATTCTGAAGCTGATTCTGCAAATGCAGTCCATGTGGGCATATAACGGTATGTACGGTCAGGAGAACCCGGCAGAGTGGATTTTCCGAGCCAAGAACTACTTTGGTATGCGTGACAACGTGGAAGTTGCCATTGCCCCGCCAGAACAGCCGTTGGGCGATGCCCAGAGCGCAGAACAGTTGGCTCAGAAGTACCAGACGGCTTTGCCGAAAGGGATTGACGTGGAGTTCAAAGAGGTAACGGAAAATGAAAAAACGGTTGGTTGACTTCTCCGACCCGATTCTGTCAGCGGCGCTGTTTATCTTGCTGAAAGACCGTACGACCGGCAAAAACATCATCTGGGCGACAGAGCCACCGCCTGAACTGGGTGCGGGCTTTGCGGATGAAATCACGTTAGAACAAATCAAGAAATGCCCGCCAGTGCCACGAGTTCTCAAGCGTCTGGATGAGCAGAAAAAGAGAACCAAAGCAAAAGCAGAGGTTTTCACTCCTTCTTGGGTCTGCGAAAAGATGATAGACATGGGCGAAGAAAACGGTGCGATGCCCGATATGAAGAAAGAGCCTATCAAGTACATCCATTCGACAGTCCTTGAAATCACCTGCGGAGAAGCACCATTCCTTGTGAACCGATACGACACGGTAACAGGCAAAAAGATTCCAGTACCAAGGCGGAAAGGACTGTTTGACCGCAAACTGAAATGTGTAAACAACTGGTTTGATTGGAATGTATGGACATGGCACGATGTAGCAGAGGACGCAGCGACGACTACATACGGCTATGAGTGGCAGGGTGATAGCCTGTTGCTTGCAAGAGCAAATATGCTCCTGACATGGCGAGAAAACTTTAAGTGGCTGTTCGGCATAGAGCCTGACGCTGGGAAGGTTCGCAACATGGCTGCTATCATCTCATGGAACATCTGGCAGATGGACGGTTTGAAAAAGACCGTGCCGGGCACGGACATTCCGTGCAAAATCAAAGACTGGAAAGCCGACAAAGAAATTCTGTTCAAGGATATTGAGGAGGAAAAATAAAATGAGCAGTTCCGTAGAATATGCAAAATCAGAACTTGCACGTATTACGAAAGACGGAGACGGGTTGCAGAATGCAATCAATAAGAACATCCTTGACATTATTGAACTTTTTGCAAGTCAAGGCCATAGCGGATTTACTGCTGGATATGCAATGTCTATTTTGGAGCGGCTTTTGCGCTTTAAGCCGATTACTCCGCTTACTGGCGAAGATGATGAATGGACTAATGTGTCGGACGAAATGGGGCAAAGACTCTTCCAAAATAAACGATGCTCAAGCGTGTTCAAGACCACTGATGCACAAGGTAACACGATTGAAGTACATGACATTGACGCAATCGCTTATTCCGACAACGGTGGTCTTACGTGGTTTACAAGTAGTCGCTTTCGCAAAAACGTGACCTTCCCCTATGAGCCACCTACGCACCCTGAAAAAATATATATCGAATACACGGAAGATGTTCCGCTTGGCTGGTCTGGCGACAAGTATGAGATTATCACTGACGACAAGGAACGTATCAAAGCGTTGAGAGCCAAGATTCAGAAGAAATTTGACGAAAAGGAGAGCTAATGCAGACTGACAGAGGACTCTACCACAAGCGAGTATGCGACCGCTGCGGAGCGGTACAGGGCGGTAGAATGATGAACCCTGACGAATATTTTAAGGACTGGGCGTGGCGCAGGGACACAGGCGACCTGTGCCAGGAGTGCTATGCAGAGTATAAGCGAGTGATCGGGCGATTCAATGCCAACAGAAGGAGAAGGAGAGGGCAAAGATAATGGATGTTTACTGTACCACCGAACATTGCTCTTGCATGGGCATCAAAAAATTCTCTGCTGGCAAGGCTATCCGATGCACGGCAAAATCCTGCAAGAACAAATCCGAGCAGTCCTGTGGCTCTTGCAAATGGTGCGCAGAGCCGGAGGGCGCGTGTGTGAACGACCAGTCAGAACACGTTGCAGACTTCGTGTGGGATGAACGTGGATGCAAGGAATGGGAGAAAAGAGAAAATGGGTAATATCATAGACGGGATGATAGTGGTTTTAGTATCTTTCATGGTCGGAACGATTGTATGCGGAATGGTGTTTCTTGTTGAGAACATTATTATATGGAATGGCTTTTTGCGAGAAATTTCCGGTGAAAAGCAAAAGATTCTCGCAGATGCGGTTCTCCACATCATCATTTTTTCGATTGGTTTTGGGTTCTTGTATGCGATGTACAAAGCGGGGGTGTAAAAATGAGCTATGATATTTCACTTTGCGACCCAGTAACACACAAACCGCTCAAAGCAGATAGTACGCATTTTATCGCTGGTGGTATGCGCGCTATGGGCGGAACGAAAGAACTGTGGCTCAACGTCACCTATAATTACGGTCACTTCTATTATCAACCGGAAGTGTTTGGTGAGAACGGCATCCGCTCCATCTACGGCAAAACAGGCGCAGAGAGCATCCCGATGCTTGAAAAGGCCATCTCCGCACTAGGTGACGATGTAGACGATAGCGACTACTGGAACGCCACAGAAGGCAATGCGAAACGTGCGCTGTACGGACTGTTGGCATTTGCAAAGATGCGCCCGGATGGTGTGTGGGAGGGCGATTGAATGAATAGCATGATATGGCATCCGGCAAGCGAACCACCGAAAGAACGAACGACACCTTTGTTGCTTGCAACTAAGACAACGTGGCGTGATGGTGATGGAAAAATGTTGCAAGGAATCTCGCCGACAGCGTACTTTCTTGGCTGTTACGCAGACGGTCAGTTCTGGGACGAGATAGGCGAGAGACTGCCGAAATGTGTGACGGTGACGCATTGGATGGTGTTTCCGATGGTATAGGAGGGCTTATGGAAAACAATATCGTTGTTACGCAAGATATGATTGACGCATTTACGACAGAAATGCAAGAAGCATACCAAAAGTACGGCGATGATGAAGAAATCGTTCACAGCATGATGGACGGCATCATGTGTGAAACCTTAGAAAATCTGGGCTTTGCGAAAGGCGTGGAAATCTTTGACAAAGCACCGAAATGGTATGCGTAAGGAGCAGTAAACATGACGAACAAGAAGTTTGGAATCATCGTTATGGACTTGAGCCTTTTCTACTTTGGGCCGAAGCCGCCTTGCGGGTACATCAAGGCAAAACATATCCGACAAGCGTACGGCAAAGGCGCAAGGCCTGTCAAGGCGCATAAGCGAATCACGAGAACAAGAGAGGGATTCAAGAAATGACGCTTGACGAAAAAATTGTGGTGTCCGCTTACACTGGATATTTGATGTGTGACTTCAATGAAGTCCACAGGCACATTGAAAAGCTGCTAGGCAGACCTGTATTTACACATGAGCTTGCGCTCGGCATGATTCAGGATGAAATCAAGGAGAAATCCAAAGATGATTTTCTGAAAATTTGTGCGGACAAGGAAGTCCGTCTTGGCTTGAAGAAAGGGTAAAAAATGGAAGAACTCAAAAGATGCCCGTTCTGCGGGTCTATTCCGACGCTGTATCACGATGGATTGCATCAAGTGGATTCAAAGAGAAGATACCACACAACATGGATGATTATGTGTGAAAAGTGTCATAATGCATCAATGAGCAATAGCGCTTACTATAGCTTTGCTGAAGATGGCGTTTTGTCACCGTATGACGAAAAAGACGGACGACAAGAAATCATCAGCCGGTGGAACAGCCGTTACAGAGAGGATTGAGTATGGAGCAGGAACACAAGCCGAGAACATCAATGATCCTTCTGTTGGAACACGTTCATGCGATGGACGAGCTGACAGACGATGAATTTGGAGCATTCATCCGCAACTACGCACACTACGTTGAGACTGGACTTGAGCCAGCATACGGCAACGACCGTGCTATGCGGATGCTCTGGAAAGTCGTAAAGGCGTTCGATGATATGAACGTGCAGAAGATGGAAGAACGTGATAAGCGTAGACGAGAAGCAAACAAGAAAAATATAAACAAGCGTTGGAACGATAAAAAATACGAAAGCATACCAATGGTATCGCAGGATACGAATGGTATAAATGGTATGCCAAACATACCAACTGATACGAATGGTAGCTTATCTGTATCTGATTCTGTATCTGAATCTGATAAAAAAGAAAAATGTGAAAAGAAAAATACCAACGAAGTCAATCGCTTCAAGGCACCGACTATCGAGCAAGCCAAAGCCTACTTTGTCGACAAGGGCTACACGGAGCTGGAAGCAGAACGGTTCGTAGACCACTTCACGGCGAATGGCTGGAAAGTCGGCAAGTCGCCTATGAAAGACTGGAAAGCTGCTGCACGGAACTGGATGCGTAACGTAAAAGACTGGAGCGGTGGCTATCAGCAGACGATGGCTGAATTGCCTGACGAGGGAGACTTTCTGCGGTGAATATTGAAAATCAGACCCAATACATCCTGCTAGGAGCAGTCCTCACGTTCTCGGAATACGCCGATGTTTTGCAGGATTTGGAGATTGAAGATTTTTGCCCTGAACTCCAAAGAACATTCGCTGCCATTCGTGGCTATTGGGAGCACAACGACAAATGGAACCCAGTAGAGGTCATGGGGCAGTACGATGACGATTGCAGAAAGGCTATGGGAGAATGCTTGGATGCCTTTGGCGCAGAGTTCATTCGCAACGTCACACATGACATGATGCAGGGATGGGCTAGAATCATCAAGGAACAGGCAGCATTGACCAGAGCCAGAGGGCTTGCGTTCAAAATCGTTGATGGCTCGACCAGATACGCAGACCTGACAGGCATCTATGAGCAGCTAGGCGAAGCAATCAACCTGCACAGCGAGAGAAGTGATTTCATCCCAATGTGCGATGGCATAGACAATTACATTCGAAAGCTGGATGATAAGCCGGAGTATATCAGCACAGGGCTTAAAGTGCTGGACAACAACTTGCATCTTGTACCTGGAAACTTCGTTGTGATCGGCGGCAGACCGTCTGCCGGTAAGACTGCTCTATCCCTGCAACTTGCCTGTGAAATAGCCAAGAACGGACGCAAGGTGGCGTATTTCAGCTTAGAGACCGACCCTGATACCCTCTATGCTCGTATCATCGCAAACCAGCTAGGCGTACCGCTACACACGGTCAAAAACAAAACCGTCAGCATTGACGAGCTTGACCGGCTGGCAGCCATCAAGAAATATCCGCTATTCGTCCGTTCTGCCGCTGGTAAGAGCGTTGGATGGATTAGAACGCAGTCCATCAGGATGCAGGCAAAAGTGGTGTTCATCGACTATTTGCAGCTTATCCATCAAGCCGGAGCGAAAGACCGATACAGTGCTGTAACGGAAATCAGCATGGCACTGCATGAGTTTGCACAGTCCACAGGAACGCTGGTTGTAGCTCTCGCACAGCTCAATCGAGAGACAGCAAGAACAGGCATTCCACCGACTGCCGCAGACCTGCGAGAGAGCGGACAGATTGAACAGGACGCAGATGCAATCATCCTGCTGGCACAGAACGTGACCACGAAAAAGCGACCGGAGCAACATTATCATTTTGCGCTTGAGAAGAACAAAGAAGGCAACGTAGGGTCACTAGACATCACGTTTCAGATGGAAACCCAGCAATTCAAAGAATGCGTGTGGATGTAACATCGTTTCTGCGCTCGTATTGTCACAATAGAATAGGCAAGAAAAACAGACAACAGGGTTTGGGCGATAAAGTTACCGTCTGAACCCCATAAATATTTTTCACTACACAAAATACAGGAGGAAGACAACTATGGCACTTACCAACATCGAACGTGAGACTATCATCAACTTCAACGCAGCGGAAGATACCGCAGAAATCTACACAGCTGACCCGGTTTACATTCGCAAGCTGGACAAGCTCTGTGAGCAGTTCCCCGATACATACAAGTTTATGACGGAGCTGTCTGCCAAGCGGTGCAAGGAATCCAAGACCTATTCGATGCCGAAACGTCTTGTGAAGTTCCGGCCGCCTGTCACTCGTGAGATCAGCGAAGAGCAGCGTGAAGCACTGGCAGAGCGTCTGCGTAAGGCAAGAGAAGCCAAGAATATCTAATCTTAGCTCGTACGACTACAAAACTACTGTATCAGAAAGCATGGAATGGTGTCAGGTGGTAAAACTACCCTCTGCGACTATTCCGTGCTTTTTTCTCTTGTTATTTATCAGTGTGAAACGGCAAGGTATGAATTTGAGAAAGAATCGTCTAATCGCAGGGCTGATTGAGACGAAAGCAAGATGTGTGAGACGAAATAGATGCGATTATTGCATACCAAGCGATACGAATCGTACCAGTTGATACGAATGGTATGCGTTGGTATCATGGTATACCAATCTTCCCCCCTTTCTTCCCCCTCTTTCCCCTACAACCCCTATTACCCCCTATAATCCCCCTAATTCCCCCCTCAAACAAATAAATTGTTTGAGGCCCCCACGCCAAAATGGTGAGACAATTGCGACAACTCAAAACGACAACCAGATGTTTTGCAAAGGCTCTTTCCCCCTACAACCCTCTATCTCCAAAAGCTATACCGTTAGCCAGCAGGTCAGACCGTAGGCGAAAACTAGCGTGAGGTTCGGACTGGTGGATGGCCTACGACTATTTCACATGGAGAATTGACTTCATTTTGTATTCGGTTGAATATGTACAAATGTTGCATAGCTTGACTGCGACTATCAGGTATAACTATTCATAGCAAAGTGGTATGGATTGGCTGGAATATCATAGTGCGTTACTGGGAATTAAATTGAGCAGGGGCAGACCGAATCTGATGATACGACTATTCCAGCAGAATAATCCCTAGATGGTTACTAGGATATATAAGCGTATATTATAATAAGTACGGTTGGTATACGAATTTGGTATGGCTAGGCGAGAATAAAATTGACAGGTGTCTTGATAGACATTGATTTTTTGGGCGGTCGGATGGCTTAGCGACTATCGCACCTCCCTTTCTCTAAAAGGCGAACGACTATTTCACACAAAAAACACACGACTATTTGACGATGGTTCGCAAGAAAACGATACGACTATTACTTTACAACTATCAGCGGACAGCTCGTTGCTATACTATATATAGGACTTTCAAACGGTGGCCATCTGACGACTTTACGACTATTCCACGACTATTTGCCGGGAGAAGCTACGACTATCGGCTACGACTATTCCAGCCGGAACGCTACGACTATTGCTGACCTCTATTGGTTATCGGGCGAAAGCCCGAAAAGAGAAGCGGCGACAAGCCGCCAGTGGTTCCGCGCCGCGCGCCCTGCTACTGGACTGTTCCGCCGGGTGGAAGGTTCCAAGCTGGCCTTGTGCGATATGACCGTTGATCCAGTGCCAGACCGCAAACCGCCGGGCGTGAGAAGCATCGAGACGCCGCCGGGCTGACCCTGTACAGGTGGAGACGTTGACCCCCTCAGTAGGTGCGCCGGTTCTGTACTGCTGACAGTGTGTCAACACTTGCCAGCAATCCGCACATGATAGGAGCAGACCGCCGCCGGGCTGGCATGGTCTGCGCTATGCTGCACCGCCGGGCATGGATCTATAACAGGGCGCATAGCCGCACCCTTATATACCTTATTATAATAGGGCGGTTGTGCTGGTCTGTATGGCGTTCGGCGCGTCGGTGGTATCTGATATTGGTGCAGGTACTACGTTTGACGGTATGCCCTCCGGTGCTGCGCTGGCGGTGTATAGGCGGTTTGTGCGGCTGCTGTATTGTGTGTGCTGGAATGGGGCAAATCAATGGAAATACCCCTGTAAAGCCCTGTAAACGGTTTTGGCGAATTGCATGGACGGCAGAAAGGCCGCTGTAAACGCTTGCGCGTGGCTGATACGTTGCAGGCCAAAAAGAAAAGCCCTGCACCCTCAGCAGGTGCAAGGCAAAAGAAAAGCCCCGCCAGCGTGGGCGGGGTAGGAATTATTTATTTTTTTCTTCAAGATCTGCAAGGGCAGCGCAAAGCTCTTGTATTTCCTCTTCTGTCAAGTTGTATTCCGCGCGGAGTTGGTCAGCGTCTGTGCTCCTCCATCCTCCATCATATAGGGCGGCGGCGCTGCTAGAAACGTCTTTTAACATGATTTTTTCCTCTTTCCCGGGCTTTTGCCCTTTTTTTATAGTGTATCATATCGCAAGCCCTAAAAACAGGACTTGCAAAAAGTTTTTTGCCCTTTTGGGCTGGATCGGGGTTGCTTTACGGTGCAGCCCCGCTAAAGTATCCGGCTAGGTTAACGTTGCTTGCGCCAAATGTTATAATTAGAGGCGGTCATAATCATATAGCCGCCGCAGACCTTGACAACAACGCAGTCACCGGGGCAAACCTTGCGTGCATAGTATCTGGTGGTATATAGTCCGGTCGTTGCGTCATATCCCTTATTACTAGTCATAATATATAGACCTCCTCACTTGCTTGCCTTAAACAAAGCACTAAAAAACCAAAAACAAAACAAGATTGCGGATAAAATCACAGCTTGCACCCCCTTATACCACACTAAAACGCTTGTAGGTGGTCTTGCTGCTGCACTCTGCGTATATATCCGGGTGCAGAGTCTTGAGTAGCTTGCTATCAAGTCGGACACTCTGAACGTCCTTATAGATAGCCTTTGCCGTGCCTTGCGCCATCTCCGGCGCGCCCTGCATCATGCAGATAATATCTGCTTTAATGCTTTCGTTCATTGCTTCCAGCTCTTCCAACAGCCGCTTGTTTTCGCGGTATTCGTTCACCTTTTCCTCGAATAACGTCATTTTTCATATCCTCCAATTTTAGACTGCATCCATAACACGGAGAAGCGCAGCAATTGCAGCGTCGCGCAATTTTTCGCGCCGGTCCTTGTCAGATGGGTTTAATTTAACGTACTTTCTGCACAGGTCCTTTTCACGTTCGATCTCTTTATTGATAACGTTGATTACATCATATTTTTCCATTTTTTTAGCCCTCCCTTATTAACTGTTAAGAAATGCGATCATAACCAGCGCCCCGGAGATCATGCCGCCTACGTACCAGATTGCAGCCCACTGGGAAAAGTCGAGAGTAATCATTGTTTGCACCCCTTTTTAGTCAAATTCCGGCATTGCCAAAATAATTTTTTTGCACCGCTCAACGCTGAGACGGTAGGGCTTGGAGCGGGTCAGGTTGTCCGCTACAATCTGAGTGTATACCATCAACGGCAACTCAAACAGCCCGGCACACTTGGGATACAGGCGCACGGCCTGATTTCTGATTTCTGCGTTTAATTCGTCCGATCTAGTCATTTTATTGTACCTCCAAAATCAGCTCCCGGAGCGTTTCAACGCCGGGGACACAATAGTTACACATCATAATATATACGTTTTCCATGCCATTAACGGCGGTTTTGATTGCAACAGCGTTTCCGCTGCGCTTGGCTGCTAGATACTCGTTGATTGCGTTTTCGACAATCTGCACTCTGTCCTTTTTTGTCATGGTTTATACCTCCGTGTAACCGTCTGCAATGGCCTGCGCCTTGATAGTGTCCATATCTCGCTTTGCTACAACAGGGACGTCCTTAGATACCCAACCGTCAGGGACACGGGAAAAGGTTTTTGCGTTTGTGTCGATGCACAGATAATGCGCCATGCCATATGCGGTGTTCTTGGTTCGGAATTCTAGTTTCATGGTTTTTGTCCTCCTGTTTTGTGGTGGTGTGGTGGTGTACATCCTCTGTACATTTACTATTATACACGATTAAACGTACAAGTCAATAGTATATTCAAGATTAAACGTACAAGCATATAAAAACGTTGCATATGCAACATACAAGCACTGCACACCCCAGCACTTGCCGCCGTTCCGATCGTCCCCGCATGGTTTGCCCTGCTGCTTGTGCTGTGCCGTCGTTCCGGGTGCGCTGGGGTGCTGGGGTCTCCACCTCTGGGGTATATGGGGCGAGCCGGGGGTTGGGTGGTCGACACCTCGCGTAGAAAAAATTCAAAAAAGGCGTTTTCCTCGCCTACCCACCCCCTCTTTTCTGCGAAAAACACCCCACCCCACATTGTCAATCTCAAAAATTCCGCGCAAAAACAAAAAGACCCCTACAAAGGGTCTGTGTTCTGTGCTATACTTGCCTTACAAGCCTTGAAAGGGAGGAATCTGCAATGAATCAAAAGAATGACAAGAATAAAGAAAGACGCGAAAAGAACGAAAAGATTGCCGCTTCAATATGGGGCATCATTATCGGTGCAGCTCTTTTGGTTTTTGGTGTGTATCTTATGGCACATGGTATTTCAAACGTTATATAAAATTTTGGCCAAAGAAAGGTGGAATCAAAATGTTTTTTGCGCTCACTTTGATAACAATGGTGACAACTCCGATATTCGGCATAATGTGTCTTATCAATGCAATGCGCCGCAAAAAGAACAATAAAACACTCCTTGCATTTGTGATATCATTTGCGGTTCTGGTTGTCAGTTTTTGTGCGATGCCCACTTCGTCAAACGAAAGTCCAAGTTCTTCGGTCGATGCCACATCCAAATTACAACAGACAGAAAGCAAGTTGGAAACCAAAGAGGAAACATCCAATAAAGAAACAACAATTGAGCCAAAGGTTCTCGCAGAACAAGATGGAATCAAAATCACTGTTACTGGGTATAAAGAAGATGCTATTGATACAAGCAATGTGATTTGGACTTCGTCCAATGCAACACTTGGCGGTAATGCACTGGAACTTTCCATTAAAAACAGCAGTGATAAAAATATATCCGTAGTCTGCGATTCGTTGATTGTCAATGACTATATGGTGACTGCGCAGTACAATTCTGATGTTCTCGCAGGAAACGAATCGACTGAACCGATTTATCTTTTCTATTCTGATCTTGAACGTGCGGGAATTTACGAAGTTCAGAAGATTGAGCTTTACTTCACTGTTTACGACAAGGACACAAATAAAAAGCTGTTCAGTGTTGAGGATACCACGATAGAAACATCTAAAGTCGGAAATACGTTTGAAGAATCACATATTGGCGAAGAAGCGTATAACGATAAAGGCGTTGTTATATCTGGCGTGAAGGAAAAAGAAACGTCTACATTCGGAACGGATGTGCTTTTGCTTCAGGTTTCAAACGAAAGTGGAAAAGACCTTGTGATATATTGTGACAGCGTATCGGTCAACGGCAAGATGGTTAATCCGTACATACTGCTTCAAAAAATTTACAATGGCAAAAAAGCAGTGTGCGCCATCACCATTCAAGATTCAGAACTTGAAAGAAATGGTGTAGAATCCGTGGAAAGCGTAGAATGCTCAATCAAATTTGAATCCCCTGACACGTTCGCAACGCTCTGGAACACAGACAACTTGAAATTCTAATCCATAACACAAAAAGCCAGTGGCTAGATGTTCTCTAACCACTGGCTTTTCTTATTGGCTGTTATACGCTTCTACGGATGCTTGCATAGAGTAGACGGAACGTCTCACGGCCTTTCGGCGTTACTCTGGTCTGTACGCCACCGTGCTTGTTCTTCTGGTTGCAGTATTCCTTTACCGCAAACAGACCGTCACCCTTGCCCGCTTTTGGCAGGATGCCCTTGCTTTTGTCACGGTAGATGTAACCGTCAGAAATAAGCATCTTGATGAACAAGCGTTCAGGAATGCGCAGTTCCTTTGCGGTAGAGCGGAAGTTGGTAGACACGTTCCACGCCACGAGGTCGTCGAAGTAGTCTGCTTTAGGCTGCATCTCTTCGTTCTTCTCGCAGAGCTGCTTGTTCTGCATCTGTAATGCTGCACTCTTTTCCTTTTCGGCCTTCATGTTCTGAATCAGCCCGATCACGAAGTCCGGGTTGGCAATAGCCGTCTCTAACAGGTTGTCGGTCATGTACATCCCATGCTTGCGGATGGACGGTAGAACTTCGTGAGTGACCCAGTGCTTGAACCGCTGTGCGCTTTCCAGCTTGCTGCTGAAAATCAAACTGTATAAGCCGGATTCGTTAATAATGATAATAGGCTGCTTACCACCGGGGGTGTCCATTTCGTTCACCCCTCTGTCCTGTTCATCAACGTGGTCACGGATGGCTTTCTGCGGGTTATTGTAGCCTAAAGCCACCGCAATGTCCTTGCCAACAAACCAAGGGTCATCGTCAATGAGCATGACGCGGATTTCACCAAACTCGGCGTTGTTGAAGATTTTGATGTTCTCAGACAAAGAAAGTTGCATTAAAAAGCTCCTTTTCACTTGTGAGAGAAGCGATTTTCTGCTATAATAACGGCGAGAGAATGCTTCTCTCAGGGTTTACATGATACGTTCGCTTCTGTCGCCAAACTTCAGCGGACGTATCATTTTTCGTTTTCATCGGGCTCCGGGATTGGATGCAGCGTAAAGAACGCATCTCGAAGCGCAAAGGACAACGATACGCGCTTCTTGATGCAGTACGCTTGCAAATGCTCAAACTGCTTGTCAGTCATGCTGATCGTCAGCGTTCGCTTGAACCGCTCGGCGTAAGGGCTACTCATGTTTATTCACCTCCTTTCATTTGCTGGTGATGTTAGTATAACCTTATTTTGTGTTAAGTCAAGAAAAGAAGTGCTACATATAGCACTCGATAGCGTTGACGTCAAAATTTGTAGACTTGCACAAAACTCAGCCCTTATTTTTGGCTGCTCCGGCTTCGTACCCTGCCCGGTAGTTCAGTTCGGACAGCTTGCCCAGCGCTTCTGCGTAATCCCTGTCCTCGCTGGTCGGCTCTTTGCCGTGTGCGAGGGTTTTCAGAAATTCTTCGGTTGTCGTGGGAAAGTTCATGTTTTTTGCTCCTTTCTATTGCAGAAGCGGTCTGCTTCTGCTATAATAATTGACAGAAACCGAGACTGCGCCCTTGGTTGCGCAGCTTCTGTTTTGTGGTGGAATAGGTCGTCAGTGCTACTTTGGTCGGTATACTGACGGCCTATTTTTTATGCCACAAAGGATAAATCTACCGTTGTTGGCTGATTCATCGTGTGTTCTGCTGTCTTAAATTATAGACGCTTGGTATATAGTTGTCAACAACCCAATTTGTATAATTTGCATCAGATATTTCTGATTTTTACTCATTCTAACGTAAATTTACGTTATTTGATAGTACTTTCGTAAACGGATTAGTTTACCCTAGTTATAGTAACTTGAAAATTATTTTTCGATAATTCGTAAGGCTACTATTCAAGTATACAGTTTGTAAAGCAACGAAAAAGTTTACAGCCCTTTGACCACCCTATTGATAGTAAAAAGCTAAAAATACGCAAACTTTCTCTTGACGATTAAACGTACATGGTGTATAATAGGGTCAAGAAAGAGAGCTGGTAAAAATGAAGAATGTGGCTGCGTATGTCAGAGTTTCCACGGATGGGCAATGTGGCGAAGATAAATTCGGAATGGAAGCCCAGAAAGAGCAAATCGAAGAATACTGCCGCAAGAATGATATGAATATCATCAAGTGGTTTACTGATGCTGGCGAATCTGGCGCAAAGGAAAGGCCTGGATTTGACAGTATTGTGTATGGCGATGTTTCTAATCCTCCATATGAAGCTGTTGTTGTTGCAAAAAGTGATCGAGTTGCAAGAGACATCAACGTTTATTATTATTACAAGATGCTTCTGCTCAAAAAAGAGATTTCTCTTATTAGCGTTGCGGAAGATTTTGGGAAAATGGGAGTTTTTTCTACAATGCTTGAAGCTTTTACCCTTTGCTGCGCTCAAATGGAGCGTGAGAACATCACGAAAAGGACTTCTAGCGGCAGAACCATTAAGGCTGCAAGTGGCGGCTATAGCGGCGGCAAGGCTCCTATGGGGTACGAGGTTAAGGATGGTGAACTTTCGATCAAAGAAGATGAAGCGATAATTGTTCGTCGTGCTTTTGAATTGCGTGATGCTGGCAATACAATTCGTGGCGTAGCGGACAAATTGAATGAAGAAGGTTACTGCGGCAGAAATGGAAAGCCGTTTACATCTAGCACAATTCAATCCATTCTTGGAAACAGAAAGACCTATGAGGGCTATTACCGTTACGGTAAAAGTGATGAATGGGTAAAAGGAAAGCAGGAACCTATTTTGTAAAAATTGCGATTGCAGTTTTTAATAGAAAAGGCGGCAGTCCCACCACAGAACTACCGCCAAAGTGACCACCACTAATCCATCAACAGAAAGAAATGGTAGTATAAGTATTATACCATTTCTTTTGGGAGTCCGCAATAACAAAGGAGAAAATATGGACTTTGAAAAGCAAATGGAAAAGTTGTCAGAAGATGAAAAACATTATTGCGTGTATATCTGGTTTTTCATTGAACACAAAGAACTCACGCCATTTTATGTTGGCATGGGCAGAAAAGGAAGATACAAAGACATTAAAAAGAGGAGCGAGACATTCAAACAGTTTTTGGACAAGTATGAATGCGCCACTCTGAAAATTTCTGATGAATTGCCTAGAGATGTTGCAAGAGCAATGGAGATTTCGACAAAATATAAACTGAATGAAAAGGGCTATCCGGTTATTGACGCAGAAGAAGATAAAACCGAATATAAGAGAAGACTTCTTGATGGAATCGCAAAGGCGAAAGCCGCCGGAAAATATAAGGGTAGAAAGCCTACCGCTTATAATGTTTCCTTGTATAAGGAGCTTTACGAAAAGGTTTCGCAAGATCTGCTGACCGTCACCGATGCCGCCAAGCAGCTTGGTGTGACCCGCCAGACATGGTATCGGATTGCTGAACAGAACAGGTGAAAGGAGTAAAACATGAAAGCTATTTTACAAGGTCTCGAAAACAAGAAATGGGATTTTAGCAAGCATGAAGAAGCCGCAATTTCTTGGCTGCTGCAACATGGATTTGAAGTCAAATTAGAGAAACAGCATATATCAAAGGATTTTTATAGCGTTTCAAAAGACGGTGTTTCGGACGAATTTATTTTTCCAAACAACCAAAAGAAAATGAATGTCCTGTCGTTTATGGAGCAATACAGCAAAAACTTTGAACTCAAAAAAGAACTTGTCAAAATGAGAGCCGATGCTGCAGGGGCTGGTCTGATCTGACATCATTGAACACACATACGGTCGCAGATTCCCCGAAATGGATGAATTGGTATCGAAAGAGCCTGATTTATTCAAAGACCAAGACTGGGGAACGCAGATTGTGGTCTATGATGGCGAAATGCGAGCATGGGATGCTATCTGCGGATATGGTTCATATGGCTATGAACAAGGCTTGATTGAAGTGATGGGCTCTGTAACGGACAAAGATGTGGAAGGGTTCCTTACAGTAGATGAAGTCATTAAAAGGCTGAAAATCAGTTGACATTGTTTGCAACCTAGAATAAAACCGAATATTTAATTTTTGTGCAGTTGTAGGCACTCTTTACATTTTCAGGTAGGGGGTGCCTATTTTTTATGCAGCCAAAACAGTGCATTGCCATTATCGCCAGCATCAAAGCGTATGCAAAGCAGAATCCGACAGAAGCACAGGTCTATGAGGACTGGTTTCAGGCGGTGGTGAACCTGAGAGACGCTTTGTCACAAGACAAGCGGTTCGATGCCTACAAATACTCTGGTGAGCTGCGCTCTGTCTGCGCGGCCATGATGGGGAAGATGAAAACAAGCGAGGACGTGGCGAAGGTTTATGACATTATCAGCCGGACGTACCTGTTTGAAGCGAAGGATGTATTCGACAGCTATTGCATCTACCTTGAATGGAATCGTGCGCCAGAGAAGAAGTTCTATCAACCCAGACGCAGAGTGCTGAAAGTGCTAGCAGACGACCTAGAGGACTTGTTTTATAAGCGGATAGATTTCTTGGGGGTCAGTCTTCCGGCTCGCGTAGGCAAGGCTTTGAGTGATGATACGCCGATTTTAACAAGAAGTGGGTGGAAGAATCACGGCGATTTGCAAGTTGGCGATGAAGTTATCAGTCCGAAAGGCCAGTTTGTAAAGGTGCTGGCTGTATCTCCTAAGTGCCAGCTTGATGTGCGATGCCATTTCTCTGACGGCACATACATTGACTGCCACGAAAACCACGAGTGGCCGGTCTTTAACCGCCATAAGAACGGATTTGATGTGGTCGAAACCAAGCGGATGATGGAGGATTATGTTACCGATACAAAAGATGGCATAAGATTCTGTTATCAGGTTCCGTTCAAAAATTTTGTTGAGGGAGAATATAAGAAACTGCCTGTTGAGCCGTACACATTGGGCGCATGGCTTGGCGATGGCCGCAACCAACACCCGGATATTTGCGAGCCGCCTTGTGATCGGGTAATTGTTGAGCGCGTCATTAACGATGGATACCCGGTTAGTTGGCATACGGTTCACAAGGACACTGGTGTTGAATACTACGGATTCTCTGGTTTGCGACAAGCACTTCAAAAAGGCGATATGTGCCATAGTCACCGCCGCTGCGTGAAGCACATCCCAGAAGAATACTTCACAGCCAGCATTGCACAGCGTATGGAATTGCTTGCCGGTCTGCTCGATACAGACGGTACGTTACGGGCAAAAGAGCATCGGTACGCTTTTTCTACCACAGAGCCGCAAATGAGAGATGATTTTGTCACGCTGGTTTCTACTTTTGGATGGAGATGCAGCGTGGTTGAATATCCACCTCGTGTATCGTCTAGTGGCATTAAAGGCAATCTGACAGTCTATTCCATCTCTTTTAATCCTACCTGCCCCATTCCTTGCGTTGTTCCTCGCAAGCAGTTAAAGGAGTTTTCCAAACCTCGCCGTGTGGCGTTTTGCGGGTTTGAGCGCATCGAGCCGAAGCAAGGCAACTGCATTCAGGTTGAGGGCGGCGTGTATTGCGCTGGCAAACGGCTAATCCCTACCCATAACAGTACGCTGTGCATTTTCTTCATCACATGGCTTATGGGCAACCGCCCGGACGTTGCATCGGTCATGAGCGGACATTCCGACAAGCTGACGAATGGATTCTATGGCGAAGTGCTGTCTATCATCACTGACCCTGTGACCTACAATTGGGGCAAAATCTTCCCTGACGTTCAGCTTGTGGACAAGAGCGCAAAGGACGAAAGCGTTGACCTGAACCGAAAGAAGCGTTTTCCCACCCTGACTTGTCGCTCTATTGGCGGCACGCTGACTGGCGCAGTTGAAATCGGCGAGGGCGGCGTTCTGTACAGCGATGACTTGATCGAGGACTTGGAGGAAAGCTTGAATGTTGAGCGCCTGAACAACAAGTACGATGCCTACTTAAACCAGTTGAAAGACCGTAAAAAGCAGGGCGCATTGGAATTGATGGTCGGTACACGCTGGAACGTGCTTGACCCTCTGGGGCGCATCCAAAGCCAGTATGCAGACAACCCAAAGTATAGATTTCGGGTGATTCCCGCTGTGGACGAGAACGGACACAGCAATTTCAATTATGACTACGGCGTGGGATTTGACGATGCCTACTATGCCGACATGAAAGCCAGTATTGACGATGCAACATGGTGGGCAAAGTACATGGGCAAGCCTTATGTGCGTGAAGGTCTGCTGTTTCCTGCTGATGAGCTGCGGTATTTTAACGGTGTTCTGCCTGATGGTGAGCCCGATCGGAAGCTCATGGTCATGGATATTGCATGGGGTGGCGGTGACTTCACCGCCTGTCCTATCGCTTATGTGTACGGCGATGCCGTGTTTATTCCAGACCTTGTGTTCAATAATGGCGATAAGACCGTGACCAGACCGGAAGTCGTGGGCAAAATCATCCAGCACAAAATCAACGTGGTACGCGGCGAAGCCAACAACGGCGGTGATGAATACTGTGATGTGGTAGACAGCCAGCTCCGGCAGCAGGGATACCACTGTTCTGTCCGTAGTCAGCGCGCGCCCAGCGGTCAAAGCAAGCTATCCAGAATCATCCAGTATGCGCCGGACATCAAACGGTTCTATTTCCTTGACGAGAAGCACCAGTCGAAAGAGTACAAGGCATTCATGGAACAGGTGACGATGTTCACGCAGCTTGGCAAAGTTCCGCACGATGATGCCCCGGATAGTCTGGCGCAGCTTGCCGATGAACTTTACAATGGAATCAGTAAAATTGAGCCTGTCAAGAGGCCTTTTTGAGAAAAGTGTCATATATAGCAGTGCTTGGAAACAAAAATTTGATTTTGGGTTGCATTTTGGCTTAAAATATAAACAGGAAGATTTGCAACTTCCTCTAATGTATTGCATTGACGTGGTTTTAGTCATTTTTACTCGTCAGTTTGTTGCATTACACTCCTTTCTCATTTACCCGCGACAGCTGCCTTTCTCTGTCGCGGGGATTATATGTTGCGTTTTCGAGTGGACGAAACGTTGTTTGTACTCCCCCAACTGACACGAAGCGGTTCAAACCCGCTACGCAGCACAACGATTCTCTTGCTTTGCGTGGACATATTCTCCTGATAATACCTCTGCCGTTATTCCTGGCTCTCGATGCAATGCTTTTAAGATTTTTCACATTGCAAAGAGCAACGGCTTGCTAAGCCAGGCTTTTATGTTGCATTAGCTCAGTATGGCTAGAGCATCCGGCTCATAACCGGACCTACATTGGTTCAAATCCATTATGCAGCACCAAAATTGCAGCTTCCCGTTTTACGTCTGTCCGACAGCAGAATGAAACGGCTGCAATGGTTTTCTTCGGGCGAAGAATAGCACGGCTGGAAGTGCGAATAGTTTCCCAGTAGCTTCTGACAGGTCTGTGCTCAACAGCCTGTTTCCAGAAATCCAACGAAAGGAGCGCTCATGCTAGTTAGAATCTGTTGTCCTTGTATCCGGCAGAACCCCATCTATAAGAACGTCCGCTGCAACCGCTATCTTGGCGAAGTGGACGGACGATACCATTTCAAGTGTGACAGATGCAAGGGCGTTATCGAAGGAGACACAAGGGAAGGATGGGTGAAAATCATCCATCCACCCGAAAAGTAAATAGCTTTTGAAGCGCAGTTTTGGCGCAGTGAGATAGACCTTAACAGGTTTTTCTTGCTGCGCTTTTTTATTTTGCCAGGAAGGAGAAACACATGGCTGAGTATCAGATGGTTGTTGGCGGCTTTTTGAATGAGCCGCTGACCGGGCGCAGACCGATTGAAACGCCGGAGACGGAAATCAATCGGGCAAACGTGCTGAAAGTGGTCACGGGCAAGGCAGATCCTATTCATCTGCTGAACAAGAACGAGATCCGCTTTCTGCACAACTACTACTTGGGTAGCCAGCCTGTCCTCGAACGCACGAAGGAATACCACGCTGAAATCACCAACCGCATTGTAGAGAACCATGCCAATGAATGCGTGGGCTTCTACACAGGTTACATGAGTGGCACTCCTTGCTCTTATGTGCGGTCTGAAACGGCAACTGGTGACGGTGAGGAAATCGCTCGCCTGTCCAACGCCTTGCAGTATGAGGGAAAGGATGCGCTTGATCGGCGGCTCTGGCAGTGGATGTTGGAGTGCGGGCAGGGATACCGCATCGTTCTTCCTGACAAGGGGTATGGTGGCAACTACCCGGACGAAACGCCCCTGCTGGTGGACGTTCCAGACCCGGACATGGCGTATGTGATTTACAACTCCGGCATCGGTCACAAGCCGATTGCCAACGTGCTGCACATTCCACGCAATTATCAGAACGACTTGAACGACCTGATTTGCGTGTACACGCCAAACCAGTACTTTGAAATCGACAACGGCAAGGTCACAAAGTCTGAGAATCACTCTCTGGGAATGTTGCCTATGGTCGAATATAAGCTCAACCCGGAGCGTATGGGTCTGTTTGAACCCGCTATCCCTGTGTTGGATGCCATCAACGACCTTGAAAGCAACCGGCTGGACGGTGTGGCGCAGTTCATCCAGTCCATCATGGTGTTTACCAATTGCCTTGTGGACAAGGGTGCTCTTGACAAAGTAAAAGAGCTTGGCGCAATGTGCCTGAAATCCACTTCTGGTCTGCCTGCTTCCGTTTCGCAGATTGCGAATGAGCTTGACCAGCAGCAGAGTCAAACCCTGCTTGACTCCATGTTGAACGTGTACCGCAGTCTGACTGCCATGCCAAGTGCCACTGGCAGCGAGAATGCAACGTCCGACAACGTGGGTGCAGTTATCGTCCGCAACGGCTGGAATCACACAGAAGCAAGGGCACAGCAGTACGAGAATATGTTCAAGTACGCTGAACGCCAAAGCCTGTCTGTGATGCTGAAAATCCTGCGTGATACGGCTGGTTCTAAGTTGATGGCAAGTGACATCAACATCAAACTGCCGCGCCGTCAGTACGATAACCAGCAGAGCAAGGTTCAGATTTTTGCACAGATGCTCAGCCAAAGCATTGACCCGCAGTTGGCGTTCACAACGCCTGGTCTGTTCCCCGACCCGCAGGCTGCTTACGAAATGAGTAAGCCCTTCCTGATTGCCGCTGGCAAGCTGGGCGAGGATGGAAAAGCGCCGAAGCCGCAGGAACAGCCTGTAGACCATATTGTTGACGCTAACAAAATGATGAACGAACAGGCCGACGAAAAGAACGGAGGGGAAAAATGAATTTTGCAAGTGCTTTGTTTTCTCTTAAACGAGGTCGTAAAATCAAGCGTCATCATTGGACTGGTTATTGGTGCTTGGGGACTAAAGACTCTAAAAAGCCTTATGTCGAAATGCACTGTTACGATGGCAAGATTGTAAATCTTGTTGATTCAGAAGATATTTTGTACACCATGGAAAATATGGCATGTGACGATTGGGAAATCGTTGATGAATGGAAGTAAAGGTTTTCGCCTTTGCATATTCCGGCAGGGAAGCCGGGATACAAATTTCGCAGCGTTGCAGGGAAGCAACGGTAAAAAAACGCAGGAGGAAATTAACGATATGAAACTCAATGTGTTGCTTGGTGATGCCTACAAAGAGGGCATGACCGCCGATGAAATCATTTCTGCGCTGGAAAAGGTTGCAGACCCTAACGCAGAGGTCGAGAGGCTGCGCAACGCCGTGACGAAAGCCAACGGCGAAGCAGCCGAGTACAAGAAGCAGCTCAAAGCAAAGCGTACCGATGACGAGAATGCCGCACAGGAACAGGCTGACAAGCTTGCAGAGATGCAGAAGCAGATTGAAGCCCTGACTGCCGACAAGGAGAACCTCGTCAAGGAAAAGACCCTTGCATCCTACCGTGAGAAGTTCGTTGCGCAGGGTTATGACGCTGAACTGGCTGGCAAGGCTGCATCTGCACTGGCTGACGGCGACATGGACAAGGTGTTTAAGTTCCAGTCGGAGTTTATGACCGCCCATGACACCGCATACAAGGCTTCCCTGCTGAAGGATATGCCCACGCCTCCGGGTGCGGATGGCAAGGGTAGCTCTGACAGCGAAGGTGTGGCGTTTGCCAAGAGCCTTGCAGAAAGAAAGAATGCCGAAAATAAGGCATCGAGTGACGCAATGAACGCTTTCCATTAAGGAGGAAAACATGAAGTATACCACTACTCCGGTATCGGCTCCTGAAAGCACTATTCTGGCTGCTGATACCTACGTTGCCATTCCCTTTACTGTGACCGAAACCGATGTTGTAAAGGCTGGCTATCCCATGGCAAAGACTGGCAAGAAGGCTTCTGCCACTACCGGGGTTTCCGATGCAGCAGTCACCGATGCCATTGGCATTCTGCTGCACACTGTTGACCCTTCCGTCAACCCAAATGGCGCACTGCTGATTCAGGGCGTTGTTGACCAGAAAAAGGCAAAGGCGAGTTCTGGCTTTTCCTTTACTGCTGATGACGTTGCCGCTCTGCATAAGGCTGTTCCCGCAGTCTTTTTCCGTGACAACATCGGCACTAATGCTTAACGGAGGTAAAAAACATGGATTTTCAGAAATATTTCACTTCCGATGCACTTGCTGAGTATTGGACGAACGATATTACCAACGCGCAAGCATTCGGCTCTGATGCCCTGTTTCCTCCGCGCAAGAAAGCTGGTCTGGAGCTGAAGTGGATTCGCGGTCATAAGGGCGTTGGCATCTCCCTGATGCCGAGTGCATTTGACACGAAGGCGACCTTCCGCGAGCGCAAGGGCTTTAAGGTGTCTGAAACCGAGATGCCGTTCTTCCGTGAGGGTTTCCACATTGACGAGAAAGACCGCCAGATGCTGATGGAGATTCAGAACAGCAAGAGCACTTTTGCGGAGGAAATCATCAGCCGAATTTTCGATGATGCCGCAGAGCTGATTACTGGTGCTCGAATTGTTCCTGAACGTATGGCATGGCAACTGCTTTGCCCGGAGAACGGCAAGCCCGGCATTACCATCAAAGCGAACGGCGTGAACTACATCTACGATTACGACCCGGATGGTACTTGGCAGGCAAAGAATTACAAGGCTCTTACCGGCAAGGCGAAGTGGGACGTTACCACTTCGACTCCCCTTACCGATTTTACCACTGCGAAGGATGCAATCGCTGCAAATGTTGGCGAAACCATCACTCGCGCCTACATGAACACCAACACTCTGAATAAGATGATTGCTTCTGACGAGGTGAAAAACCGTTTCATGACGGTTACGGCAAAGTCTATTGCTGTTCTTACGCAGAGCGAAGCACGAGCTCTGGTTGAGCAGACTACCGACATCAAGATTCATCTGTTTGACAAGATGTACCAGCCGGAAGGCGGTGGCAATTCCGTCAAGTACATCCCGGATGGCTATGTTGTTCTGGTTCCTGACGGTAAGGTCGGCGAGATGTGGTATGGCACTACTCCCGAAGAGGCAGACCTCCGTGCGGGCATGACAAATGCTTCTGTTTCTATCGTAAACAACGGCGTTGCAGTCACCACTATCAAGGAACCTCACCCCGTCAACACAAACATCATTGCATCCGAAATTGTCCTACCTTCTTTCCAGAAGATGGACGCTGTGTACTGCATCAAGGCTTACTGACCAACAAAGGCGAAAGAAGGAAAGCAGCATGGGAGACCAGTATTCTGAAGCGGCAGTCAAGCTTGGGCAGTACATCGCCCCTGCACTTGACCGTGAAATCACGGACGAGGACTACCCGCTCTTCGACCTGCTGCTTGATTTTGCCAAAGACAAGATATTTGCACAGGGCTACCCATTCGGCAACAGACCGGACGAGCTGCCCTTGCAGTATCAGTCGTTGCAGATACGCATTGCAGCGGAACTGTACAACCACATCGGCGCAAACGGACAGACGAGCTACACCAACAACGGCATCACTCGTGTTTGGGAAAGTTCCGATGTGGCGCAGTCCCTGCTTAACGAAGTGGTTCCGAGAGTAGGTGTTATCGGCTGATGTTCAATGGAAGCCCGCTGGACAAGCGCCCGCTGTGGTATTCAAACCCCATCGGCAAGAAAAAACCTGTTGTGGACGAGTGGGGCAACGAAACCGGCGAGACATCGCAGACGTGGAGCGCACCCGCAAAGCTGATGCTGAACGTCAGCCCACCTACTGGTGCTGCGGAAGCAAGTCCTTTTGGTGCGTTCACGGATTACAGCTACGTTGTCAGTTCGTCCAGCAAAAAGCATAACACTCCACTTTATGAGGGCACGCACGTCTGGTTTCAGACGGACGTTTCAAAGCCATTCAATTACATTGTGGTCAAAGTCGCAGAGCATATCACGGACACGCTGTATGCGCTGAAAGAGGTGGCTGCAAGTGAAAATTAAAGTGAGGTTGAGCGATGCCGGACTTCGTGATGCGGAACGTCAGATACAGGAGTACAAGACCACCCTGAATCAAAAGGCGCAGGAGTTTGCGCGGGCGTTGGCTCAAAAAGGCATTGACGTTGCAACAGTGAAGTTTGCTAACGCACAGTACGCTGGCGACAATGATGTTACGGTTGAGCACGACCCTGTACAGACACCTAATGGCTTTGCGATTGTAGCTCACGGGAAAGCGGTTGCGTTCATTGAGTTCGGCACTGGCGTTTCTCATTCCGCTTATGGCGGCGAACTCCCTGATGGTGTTGGCGAACACGGAACATACGGCAAAGGGAACGGACAGCACAAGCGTTGGTACTACTACGGCGAATCCGGCAATGCTGGAACGCCTGTCAAACAGGTGGATGGTAAAGGCCAGTTGAATTACACCGATGGCAATGAGCCAGCTATGGCTATGTGGGGGGCTGTTGAGGAAATGGCTTCTCAGGTCGAAGCAACGTGGAGGGAGGTCTGGAATAGTTGATTGATTATTTCAATTCCATCTTCACGGCTGTTGCCACGGAACTGCGAAAGCAAGTCCCCGGCATCTTCGTCACTGGCGAAATCAATGACAGTAACGTCAAGAAGTTTCCGTGTGTGCAGATAGAGGAAAATAGCAATCTCCCGGTTCATCGGGATTCTGCAAACCGAAGCAAGTATGCTGCCGTTTCCCTGCGTGTGCGTGTCTATTCCAATAAAACCAGCGGACGCATTGCAGAAGCCCGCTTCATTGTGGACATCGTGGATTCTGTATTGGAACCGCTCAATTTTTATCGAAAATCGTTTGCCCCGTTGAATGGGCTGTACAACAATTCCGTCTATCGGATTGATTGCAGCTATGGGGCAACAATCGGAGAGGACGGAATGATTTACCGAAACTAAGGAGGTAAACATTCTATGAGTACTGCTATCTCCGGTCTGAATACCACCTTGTATTGTGGCGACAGCGCAACCGCCCTGACGAAGCTGTGCGACATCAAGGATGTGCCCGACCTGATCTCCGAGCCGAACCTTCTGGATGCCACCACTCTGTCTGACCCCATGCAGGTCAACATTTTTGGCATCATCCAGAGCGACACCAAGTCCTTTACTGCCAACTACAACAAGACTGACTATAAGAAGGTCAAGGAAGCTGGCTACGATGAGACTTCCGAAAGCAATGCCGTCAAGTACTACGCACTGAAAATGCAGGACGGCTCCGGCTTTTCTTGGCAGGGTATGCACCAGGTTGGTTTGTCTGGCTTTGGCGTTGACGAGGTCGTGGAAATGACCATCAATTGTATCTTCACCAAGAAGCCTGAGTTCAGCGAAACTCTGACTATCACTGGCGGCTAAACCAAAAAAACAAATCAATCAAACCGGGCAGAACTGAACATCGGATTTGGTTCTGCCCCTATTTATAAAGGAGAGCATTTATTATGGCTGCAAAAGTTATCAATTTTCATTCCCCCGATGGCAAGAACACTTACGAGCTGACTTTCACCCGTGACAGCGTGGAAGCTACCGAACGTGCAGGCTTTCAGATTGGCCAGTACACCCAGATGACTAATCTGCTGTCCAACTCCCGCGCCCTGTTCTACGGCGCGTTTATCGCCCGGAATCGTGGCATCAAGCGTAAAGTCGTGGACGAAATGTTTGCCCACATCGACGAGAAGGAAGAGCTGATGGCTGCGCTGCTTGAGATGTTCATGGACGCTTCCAAGTCTCTGCTGGCAACTGATACTGAGGACAAGACCGCAAAAAACGCAACGTGGGAGATTGTGTAACCGCACAATCTCAGAAACCAGACGGAGAGGGAGAGCCGTTCTCCTTCTCCAAGCTGTTCCACGATGTAGAAGCCTATTACATCTCCATCGGTATGACCTACGAGCAGTTCTGGCACGGCGATGTCTGGCTGGCTAAGGTATACCGTGACGCAGAGGAGCTGCGAGAACGCAGAGCCAATGCAGAAGCATGGAGAAACGGTTTTTACATGGCATCCGCGCTTTCCTCTACGGTTGGCAATATGTTCCGAAAGAAAGGGTCTAGGCCCATCAAGTACATGGATAGACCGATTCCCCTTACGCAAAAGGAGAAGGAAGAGTATGAATACCAACGTGCTGCGGAAGCACAGGAGCGAATCAAGAGAATGATGTTCTCTATGATGGAAAGTGATGGTGGTAGTGATGGCTGATGTTGATATTACAAGCTTATCCGTAGAAATCTCTGCGGAATCGCAGGGCGCAGAGCTTAATATCGACAAGCTCGCTACTGCCATTTCTAATTTGCGGACAAAGGGCAACGTGACAAAGGTTGTGAACAGCCTTGATAAGCTGTCCGCTTCCATTTCTGCGCTGAAACAGGCGTCTGCTGGAATGTCCGGGCTGGATAAAATCAATAACTTCTTGAACGGGCTTTCCAATGTCAACACGACCGCAAGCGCAAAGAGCATTAACACGGTTGTGAATGCAATCAAGAAGATTCCTGCGGCAGTCTCCAGCTTGAACGGTGTGGACTTCTACTCCATGTCTGGAAGCATTACTCAGCTTACTAACGCTTTGGCTCCGCTGTCCATTCTGGACGCATCGAACCTTAAAGCTCTTGGCAGTGCTTTCAACGCGATCGGAAAGGTTCCTGACCTAACCGACAAGCTGAAAGCGACAGACCTTGATTCTTTTGCAAGCTCCTGCCAGAAGATTTCTACTGCCCTTACTCCACTTGCATCTCAGCTTGACAAGGTGGGCAACGCTTTTGCAAAGCTCCCCCCGCAGTTGAGCAAGGTGGTTACACAAGCTAACCGCGTGACCGCTGCCAACGAAAAGCAGCGCAAGAGCTATCTCAGCCTGTCCAATCAGATGAACGGCTTTATGCGGAACATGGCAAAGCTGGTTTCGCTGAAAGCTATTGCTGAGTATCTCGGCAACGCTGTTGCAAAGTTCAACGACTTCTATGAAGCAACAGACCTGTTTCATAATGCTATGGGCAATTTGAGCGGTGAAGCAGATACACTCATTAGCAAGATGCAAGGTCTGCTTGGTGTCGACCCGACCAAAGCGATGACCTACATGGCTACCATCCAGAGCCTGGGTACTTCGTTCGGCCTGACTAGCGACAAAGCATACGTTCTGTCTAAGAACCTGACTCAGCTTGCCTATGACGAAGGCTCCTATTGGAACAAGGACGTTGCAGAAACCTTTACCGCAATGTCCTCCGCAATCTCTGGTGAGATTGAGCCTATTCGCCGTCTTGGTGTTGACCTGTCTCAGGCGCGGTTACAGCAAGAGCTTCTGGCTTTGGGCTTTAACAAACAGGTTTCTAGTCTGTCTCAGGCGGATAAGGCAGTTCTGCGTTACATTGCCATTATGAAGCAGACTGCCAACGTGCAGGGTAATCTTGCGCAGACCATTCAAAGCCCCGCCAACCAGATTAAGATTCTGAAAGCTCAGCTTGATATGCTGGCGAAGTCTGTTGGCTCTCTGCTTTACCCCGCCCTGAAATCCATTCTTCCCCCGCTGATTGCCGCCGTGCAGCTTATCCGAGAGTTCGTTGAGTGGGTGGCAAAGCTGATGGGTGTGAAGGTCGTTTTCACCGATTTCACCAAGAGCGCTGACAGCGTTGGCGGCATCGGTGATGCAATGGACGAAACAACCGATTCGACAAAGAAGGCCGCCAAAGCTCTCAAGGACTACACGATGGGCTTTGATGAATTGAACATCATTGACCCCACACAGGGAAGTTCCGGCTCTGGCGGCGGTGCATCTGCTGGCAATATCTTGGGTGACGTAGACCTGTCCGGCTACGATATGTTCAAGAATTATGTTGGTACATCTATTGATGAGATGAAGGAGAGAATCAGAGGTTTGCTTCCTTTGATTGAATCTATTGCGGCGGCATTTGCTCTTTGGGAACTTGGAAAGTTCATTAAACAAATCGGAGAAGTCATTAAAGGCATGAACGGCATTCAAAAAGCCGCTGCCATGATTGCCATCTTTGTTGTGGAATGGACACTTGTTCAGAAATTTTCTGATAGCTTCCTGAAAACCGGAGATGTTAAAGCTTTTTTTGCAGAATGGCTTGCTACTGCCGCAACAGCTATTGGCGGTTACGCTTTGTTTGGATCCGAAGGAGCGTCTCTTGCTCTTATCGTAAGCGCCGTTGTACAGCTTGAATCCATTAAAACCAATTTGTCTCAAGTCACTGTCAAGGCTACCGATGCATCCGTTTGGATTCAAGGTATTAGCGCTGCTGTAACAACCGGAATTGCTGGCGCAGTGTTTACTAAAACTGTTACAGGATTTTCACTTGGCCTTTCTGTTGGCGCTGTTCTTGCTTTGTCTGCCATTACTTATGGCGGCACAAAAGGCGGCTCTATCAAGCCCGGTGATTCCATTGATATGTTACTGACCGCTTTGACGGCGGCTGCTGGCGGTCTTGCTGGTGTCACACTTTCTTTGGCTGCTGGTGCATCCGCACCGATTGCCGGTGCGGCGCTTATTCTCGGTGTTGGCGTTGGCATTGTTCTGGAACAGCTTGGTATTACCTTTGGCGAAAAAGACCGAATCAAAGATGTTGAAGATTATATCAAGCGTTACGAAGATGCGGGCTATACAACCCTTGCGATTCACTATCGCTTGAAAAATCTTGGCTTCTCTGATAACGAAATCAATATGGCCGAACAGGGTATTGATTCTACGTTTGAAATTTTCCGATACACATTCAATGAAAAACTTGAAGCGCTCAACGAGTGGTGGAACCAGAAGTGGGAAGGTTTCAAGGAAAACATCGGCAAGTCTTGGGACAGTCTCAAGGACTTCGCAGCGGGCTATTGGGAAAACACCTCCTTGATTCATGGTCTTATTGAGCAAACCAAGAAAAACATCGCCGATTTGAAAGAAACACTCGGCACTATTCGAGAAGCGTTTGACCAGAAAGTTAAAGACATTGAGGAAAGCGCTGCAAATGCAGGAAGAGCTGCTGCGGAATGGGTAAATAGTGTTCTCAGCAAGTTTAGAGAAAAACGTGACGAGTTCTTTAATGCTGGCAAAAACCTGATTCAAGGTTTTATCGACGGCATCAAAAATTTGAAAGAACAAGCCATTAGTAGCGTTACCGGTATTGCCACTTCTGCTGTTGATAAGTTCAAATCTCTTCTCGGCATCCACTCCCCTTCTACTGTGTTTGCGGAGATTGGCGATTTTTTGATGCAGGGTCTAGTACAAGGCGTTGAGAACGCGAAAGATTATGTGAATACCGCGTTCAATGTGATGGGCGCACAGGCCGTCAATGCTGCTGCAACTGGATTGGGTCTCAACACCGGCGCATTCAATGCGATGGGGCAGGCTGCCGCCGTACAAACTGCGGAAGGCATGAACACGCAAGTTCCATCTACAGCCTCTCTATTTGGCTCTGCTGCTACCTACTTTGGGACAACCTTCTGGGCAAACCTTGATTCCGAGTGGAACAACGTAAACAAAGCAATTCAAACGGACACGATTGGCAGCATCCAAACTTTATTCACCGCAATTAAAGACGGCAATCTTGAGAAAATTGCAACATGGTCTGCTGCATATTTCTATCACAATCTGAACGATGAGCAAAGAAAGCAGATTCAAACGTTTGCCTTGACTGCGCTTTCGCAGCTGTCCACGTCTTTGAGCGGAGTTTTTACTAACCTGTCTCAACTTGCTTCTGGGTTCATTGGAATGTTTGTTCCTTCTCTTGCAACTGCAACGACTGCACAAACCGGGCTGAACGTCGCAATGGACGCAAACCCGATTATGCTTGTCATTTCTCTTATCGGAATGTTTGTGGGTGCATTGGTGAACATGGTTAATAAAAACGGCGATGCCGCGAACTCCATGAAGAAAGCATGGAACGGATTTGGAGACTTCGTGTCGCTTGTCTTTGAAGGCGTTCTTCGAGTGCTTGGGTCTACCATTCAAGGCTTTATCAGCGCTATCAATGTTGTTATCGATGCTTATAATAAGCTTGCAAACAGCAAAATCGGAAAAGGTCTTGGAATGAGCTCGATGAGCAGGCTCTCCAATCCGCTATATGACTTTGCTGACAAGATTGCTCAGAAGCGTAGAGATAACCAGGCGGCAAGAAAGCTGGCAGAGGAACAAGAGAAGCTTAAAAACGACGACAACAGGGATTACAACTCCGAATACGAAGAGTTGATGCGCCAGCAACAAGAAACGCTAAATAGCCTAAAGGAAAAGTATAATTTTACGACGCCTAGCTATACACCTTCGAGTTCTAACTATCCTAGTTACAATCCTAGCTATCCTAGCTATACGCCTTCGAACTCTAACTATCCTAGTTATAATCCTAGCTATACGCCCAATTACCCAAACTACAATCCATCTGATTATCCAGGTACGAAAGAGTGGGATAAAAACAACGGCACGTCCTCCGGCTCTTACGGTGGGAGCGCGACCGTAACGGTCGATTTCAACGAAGAGGAAATGCGTGAATCTGTCTACAATGGCACTTACAACGCGTTCCTTGACATCTTCCAGCGGTACGGCGACGAACTGACCGGAGGAAAAGAACTCAAAATTTATCTAGACGGCAGACAGCTTACGGCTTCTGTCGAAAAAAATCAGAACGCTCGTGGAATGTCGCTGATGGGCAACGAAGTCTATAGTTATTAACGGAGGTGACGGCTTATGGCAAGCATTCCTGCTTTGGTTACGGTGAACGGAGCAGAACTTCCGGAGCCGTCCTCTTATAGCGGGACGACAAGCACCATTGTGGATTCCGGACGAAACGTAAAAGGTAAAGTGGTTGGCGCTGTTGTGCGGCATGATGTTGCAAAGGTTGCTCTGAAATGGAACTATTTAACCGCACAGCAGTGGGCAACTATCCTGAGTTTGTTTACTACAAACTTTTACTGCACTGTACGTTTTTATAACCAGACAAAGGCAGGATATGACACCCGACAAATGTACGTTTCCGACCGAACAGCTGGTATGTGGCGCAGGAGCCCGAAGAACGGAAATGTAATGGGTTGGACGGATTGTTCTCTTTCTCTGGTGGAGGTGTAACGCATGGTACAACCTTCTCAGAGATGGCTGGACAAATTCAACGAAACACTGGTTCCGGAGACATTCGTAAAAATCACCTACGCAATTACGGAACCGGGCTTACAGGAAGATGCAATTCCAAGCACGAACGGAGAGGTCTCGTTCAGTGATGTTTCGTCCGTTGTAAAGAACGAAAGCCTTGATTATACAAAGTACGCTACTGGTGAGCTGAATTTTGTTCCGCTTGACGGAACGTTTCAAATCCCGTTTGCGAATGTTCCGGAAAGTACACTTTACACGCTGACAACGCCTGAATATGATGCTTTGACGACATCCGATAACGATGTTCTTCTCTGCAATTTGTTCATTTATCCGGAAGAAGCCGGTTATGTCAGTGAGTTTTGTGTTTCGGACAGCTATCACCCCAAAATCACGCTTTCGTTCAGTAAACTTCACACAGCCAAGATACCGGGCGTGACGATCACATGGTCGCAGACGTGTAATGAGTGGGCAACCAGCTTCAAACTGACAGCCTATTCCGGGAAAGCGGTCGTTTCAACAAAAACGGTTCAGAACAACGATTCCGTTCTGTCTGAAGTAGAGTGGGAAATTTCCGGATACGATTCAGTATCTCTTGAAATCATCTCGTGGTGTATTTCAAACCGGCGCGCTCGTTTGGAAAAAATCCAACTCGGCCAGTTCATTGTGTTCGAGAAGAACGACATTTTCTCGTACACGCATGAGTCTTCCCGCGACCCGATCAGTGGACAGTTACCAAACGACAGCATTACGTTTACAGTCGATAACAGCCAGCAGAAGTGGAACCCCATCAACCCAGAAGGGCTTTACCGGTATCTGTATGAACGCCAACAGATTTCTGTTCAGTACGGAATGGATGTTGACGGCACAACCGAATGGATTGACGGTGGAAAGTTCTTCTTGTCGGAATGGAGCGTTCCCGCAAACAGCATCGAAGCAAGCTTTACAGCGCGTGACGCGTTTGCATATCTCATGGTTTCCAACTACACAGGCCGTATGTACGGAACACTGTATGAGATGGCATACGATGCGCTGGAACTTCTCAGCGACAGCATTGCAACATTCCGGATTTCGGAAGAACTGAAAAATTACAGTACGGACATCACAAGCCAGAGCAAGGGCGATTACAAGGATTCGGATATTCTTCAGATGGTTGCAAATGCTACTGGCATGGCAATGTATCAGACACGCGAAGGCGTCATCGTGCTTGACCGCATTCCGGATATTTCCACCGCATCTTCAAATCTTGCTGGTGAAATTGGAATCATCAACAATTTCAGCTGGCCTGAAATTGCCTTCTCTTCTCCGCTCAAAAATGTTTCTTGTACGGTAAACGTGAAGTCTGGAAGCAGCTCTGAGAGCAAAGAGCATTCTTATCCAAGCAATCCTTCTGGTGAAGGTGCAACGCAAACGATCAGTAACGAGATGTTATCTGAAAGCATCCTTTCTCAGCCCAAAAATGCGTTGACCGAAGCTTACAAGATTTTGTCCAACCGAAAGAAAGCTTCTCTGAGCTATCGTGCAAGCCCACACTTCGATGCCTTGGACTACGTTCTGATTCATCATCAATTTGGATACTCTTCTGTTCTTCTGACTACTCGGTTCAGCTATGAATACTCTGGCTGTTTCCATGGAACGGTGGAGGGATACCTTTTGGAAGGAGCTGATGTGCGTTGAGTAACTGGATAACCGACCGGACACAATCGGATGTTGACCGTGTGAAGGCTCTTGCTGAAAAAGCAAAAGCCGGAACATGGACGGAAGGGGAACAGCTTGAATGGGCCGCTGGCATGAAAGGCGCACTGAGCTATCTCGACTACAACCGTATCGAAAGCGGCGTTCAGGAAATCGCGGATGTTCTTCACGCAACGGTATCCGTAAAAACCGACTGGGGTGAAAATGGATATCTGACTACTGCGGATGCCGCACGTTGGATTGATAACATCCAAATCCTTCGTGCAAGATGTAACGGTGTTGATTCCAGCCCAAACACGCCCGAAAAGCTGGACTATTTGCATTTTACCGTGATAAATCAGGTGGAACAAATTTTGCTCGATGTCGAAATGCTGGCAAAAGACCGCTTGCTTTATTGCTCAGAGCCGATATGTGGAGGTGAACCCTATTATGCACTTTGTTGACAGGCAAGCAAAGTATCCGAATCGGTGGACAATTATCCATGCAGATAATACGGCCGAAGTCGTGAAGCTCATCCGCAACGATGAGCCAGTCGTTGAAGGGACTCCGATGAACGCCGCCACTCTGAATACTCTGAGTGATGTTGCTGGTGCGGACATTGCGAAAGAAGCCGCAGAGAAAGCCGCAGAGAACGCAAAAGCTTCTCAAGACGCGTCAGCCCGTTCTGAGTCCGCTGCTGCTACAAGCGCTCAGAACTCCGAAAACTCCGCAAAACGAGCGGATACGAAAGCTGCATCTGCCGCAACAAGTGAAAAAAACGCAGCATCCAGCGCAAGCGCAGCGTCCAAGTCTGCGGCGGAAGCAAAGTCCAGCCAGACCGCCGCCGCAAGCAGTGCTACAGCTGCCGCCAAAAGCGCATCTGCGGCATCCGAAAGCCAGAGTGCCGCAGCATCCAGCGCGTCAGCGGCCAAAGCGTCCCAGACCGCCGCCAAAATCAGCGAGACCAACGCCGCCGCCAGCCAGAAAGCGGCCGCTTCCAGTGCGTCCTCTGCCGCGTCCTCCGCAAGCGCGGCGAAGACCAGCGAAACGAACGCCGCCATCTCGGAGGCCAACGCCCTGCGCTATTCTCAAGAGGCCGGAGCTAAAGCCAATACGGATAAGACCCTGAGCATCGCCGACGCACCCGCAGACGCAAAGGCCACCGGTGACGCGCTTGACAGCATCATGCTGATGCTCGTGACCGGCAACCTGACATTTGGGCTGTACACCAGTACCGGCGACGTCCTGTGCGCGTCGGACGGAAACGCGCTGACTGCAAATAAACGTATTTAAGGAGGACAAATTATGGCAAATGTACCGATCACAAGCTTGCCGGAAGCCACTTCGCTCAGCGCGAATGACTATCTGATTTTGCAGAGCGAAAGCACACAGAAAATCAAGTGGTCCGTATTGCTGGATAAGCTCTATCCGGTAGGTTGCATCTATCAGAGCGCCAAGGCTACCAGCCCTGCCGAGCTTTTCGGCGGCACGTGGGAGCAAATCAAAGACCAATTCATTCTGGCCGCTGGCGATACTTACGCAGCGGGGAGTACGGGAGGCGAAGCAACGCATAAATTAACAGACGCTGAAATGCCACGGCACGCCCATAATATAGCAAAAGGTGTTAAAAATATTGATGGAACGGGTACAAAATTTGAAACATATGACGCTTACCAAAGCGAAAGTTCCATTGCAGAGGGATATTACTGGACAGCAACGACTTTATTTGCTGGCAACTCTAAACCACACAACAATATGCCCCCCTACGTCGCCATGTACATTTGGAAGCGCATCGCTTAACGAAAGGAGCGTTTAACCGTGAAAATCATTGACATTAACGGCAGCCAAATGGAAAACCCTGACCTGTCTTTGGGCTGGCTGGAAGACACCACCCGCACCATCTACCACGATGCTGTGGCAGGCGTGGAAGAGGTCAGCCACTACGAGACTCTTGCCGAGTACCCCAACGGCGGCAAAGACGTGCAGAAGGTGGTGGACGTGCCCGGCGTGGAAGCAAAAGACGCTTGGGACGAAGAAGAGCAGGTGCGGGTGTACCACCTGTACACCGCTGAGGAGCTGGCCGCGCAGGCTGAAGCCCGCGAAAAGGCTGAACAGCAGGCTAAGCTCCCCACCACCGACGAGCGTCTTGCTGCATTGGAAGCGGCCATGCTGGACTTGCTGGCTGCACAGGAGGTATAACAGATGATCCTGTTTTATGTAACTCAAATCAAGCTGCATCAGTTTGACGGCGCTTTTACCATTGAGGATGTCCCCGCCCGCTGGCGGGCCCGCGTACAAGCTGCGCTGGACAAGGAGGCGCAGGATGCCTAAGCACATCATGGACGTTTCCCGCTGGCAGGGGCAAATTAACTGGGACAAGGTCAAGGCAAGCGGCCTTATCTCCGGCGTGATGCTCAAGACGGTATCCACCAACAGCAAGCTGAGCAAGCGCAAGGATGGGTTGTACATTGACCCGACGTTTGAGCACAACTATGCCGAGTGCAAGCGGCTGGGGATTCCGGTGGGCGTGTACTACTACACCTATGCCGTCTCGCATACCAGTGCCGACGCAGAGCTTGCCCTGCTCAAGACTGCGCTGACCGGGAAAACCTTCGAGCTGCCGGTCTGCGTGGATGTGGAGGACAACAAGCTCCGCAAGCTTGGCAAGCAGGCGTTGACCGACCTGACCGCGTATGCGCTGGCGACCATCGAGCAGTGGGGCTTCTACGCTCTGCTGTACACCGGTCTCAACTTTGGCAAGACCCGGCTGTATATGGGCGGCATTGAACTGCGCAAGTATGACGTGTGGGTGGCTGCATACCGCGACGACAAGCCGACTCCGGCATGGTCTTTTGGGATGTGGCAGTATACCAGCACCGCCAGTGTGCCGGGCATCACGGGCAACGCAGACCTTTCCCACGCTTACAAGGACTACGCCGCCATTATCGCAAAAAAGGGGCTGGACCGGCTTCGGGAGGGCGCATGAGCGAAAAAGAAGCTTTGCTGTGGGTGTTGGGCATCCTAGGCAGCCTGTGCGCCGCTGCTATTACGATTGATAAGGTACTGGAAATCATTCATAAATACATCAAGAAAGCACAGGAGCCGGACAACGCGCAGAACAAGCGGCTGGATGAGCTGGACAAGCGCGTCGGCACCTTGGAACAGGGTCAGCTCCAACACACACAGGCCCTTGCAAGAGACCTCCGGCGATTTGACGGCATTGACGAAGAAATGCGACTTGTCCTCGTTGGGGTGCAGAACCTTTTGGATGCGCAACTATCCGGCAACAACCGGGAAGGTATGCAAAAAAGCAAGACCGACATTAACAATTACCTGCTGAAAGGAGTAACCAATCATGGAAGAAATCCTTAACACCATTCTCACCCCGCTGCCCTCGTGGCTGGCGCTGGTGCTCATCGTTGTGGGCGCTGTGTCGCTTGCGCTGGGGCTTATCCGTCTGGGCTACGGCGCAGCGGTCAAGACTCTGGCGCATAACCTGATTGATCGAGCAGAGCGCGAGATTCAGGGAACGAAGCGCGGCGCAGAGCGCAAGGCGTGGTGCGTCAAGATGCTGCGCACCTATCTGGACAACAGCCGGTGGGGCAAGCTGGTCAGCTGGGCTATCACCGAAGAGACCATGAGCAAGGTGATTCAGTTTTTCTTTGACCGCGCAAAGGCAGCACTGCAAAAGCAGTAAGGAGGATATCATGGCAAGCACTACATACGAGCATTTTGTTGATGTCAACAAAATGTACGCCACATACGGACGTTTTCTTGACCTCACGAAAACATACCATCTCGGTAACATCACCGTAATGGTGCGCAACGCCGGACAGCTGCCGCAGCCCTTCTGGCTCGGTGCTGCCTGTGGCGGCGGCGCGCGTAGTGCTGCCCGCTGCGCTGCAAAGGCTTGACAGACAGCAGATGACCGCCGCCATCAAGAGCGCACCGCTTGGGAGGGTAGACCGTAAGATAGCCTTACTGCGGTACGTTGAGCGGCTCCCGCTGCCGGACATTGCAGCACAGACGCACTATAGCCGGACGGCGGTAGGCTACCGGCTGAAAAGCATTGATAAAATGCTGGATGTGTGATAAAATTAAACTAACAAATCCTCCCGGCCTCTCGAAGAAGCGCATTAGGGTGGATATTTGAAAAGCCCCCGGTGTCCACAGTGGACACCGGGGGTTTTGTTGTTTCGGTCACATATCTTCGACGGTGTAAGACCCGCTGCATCCGTCCAGCAGGTTGCCGTCCTCGTCGTACTGGTACTCAAAATCGGTATTGGTGCCGTTTGCGTAAGTAACGGCGTAGTCGATCAGATAATCGACATCATCCACCTTGTTCGCATCCAGCTCCATGTTGTAAGGGAGCTGACCAATCTCAAAGAACTCGTTCTCAAAGTCGATTCCCGTCCGGTCATCCATCATGGAGATGCTCAGGATCTTCTTGCCGTCATAAAACTTCGTCATTGCTTGTTCCTCCGTTTATTTTGTCTTCCTTACCGTGATTTAATTATAGCATAAAAGAATCATTTTTGCAATAGGAAAACGCAAAAAAGATTCAGATTTGCAAAAATATTTTCGAAGAAAGCCCCCGGCACTGATGTCATGCCAGGGGCCTGTCTTATTTCAGATATTCCCGGATCGCGGCAAGGATCAGGTCGTTTCTGTTGCACTTTTCTTTTTCCATCCGCTCCGTGAGCTTTTGCGCAACTGCGGCAGGGATGCGGACCGTCGCCTGGACATCTTCGGCTGCACCCGGCTCTCCGAAGATCATCTCATATTCGGTCCCGTCCAGATGGGCTTCTGCCCACCTGCGGGCGTCATCTTCCTCCAGCGGAAGAATTGATTCGCCGCTGGACCATTCGTTGACCCCGATCTGTTGGCTGTATTTGCTCCCGGCTCCGCCGTAGCAGTACAAAAAATAGTTTCCTGCCTTGTTCCGATAGAGCACCTCTTCCTCGTGGTAGAGACCGCGGTAGTCCTGATCGGACTCCCAGTATCCCAATTTCTTTGCGGTCTCCGTGTTGTAGCGGCGGTTATTGATTACTTTATACATTGTCGTCCTCCTGCTTTTGCTTCAAAATTTCTTCTCGTGCGGCCGAGGCCTCGGCTACCGTATCATACAATCCACAATACTTTCCGTCCAAAACGAGCTCCCATTTTCCGGTCTTTGGATGTAAATGGATACCGGGGATACCAGATTGCGGGTTGACAGTCCCTCGCGGTCCCAGCAGCCGAATGGGTTTTGCTCGACCGGCGTTGACCTGCCCTCTGACGTTGTTGCGCCGTAACTGCTCAGCTGCACAATCGGCTGAGCACACAGATGTGCATGTAGGACTGTCAAACGTCTTGCCACAAATCACGCAAACACGTCTTTCTTTTCGCATTTCGCGGTGATGCTCGTTAAACCGTTCCCTGTTTTGGTCCATGTACTCCCGCTTGTGCTCCCGA
>OGDG01000083.1_pt1 | contig 66537 bp, 59 predicted proteins | sample 1570391 | NCBI WGS metagenome assembly OGDG01 (sample SAMEA2582186, study PRJEB24529) | metagenome | biome: Human gut stool | place: China | collected 2011 | reverse complement strand
GGATAAATCGTAGTTACGCATACTGTTTTCTCGCTTCTTAGAAGGAGAAAACAGTATGCGTAACTACGATTTATCCCCCCTGCTGCGTCAATGGATCGGTTTTGACAAACTGGCCAGCGCCCTGCAAACCGCCGGTGAAAGCCAAAGCTTCCCGCCCTATAACATCGAAAAAAGCGACGATAACCACTACCGCATTACCCTTGCGCTGGCTGGTTTCCGTCAGGAAGATCTGGATATTCAACTGGAAGGCACCCGTCTGGTGGTGAAAGGCACGCCGCAGCAGCCGGAAAAAGAGACCACATGGCTGCACCAGGGGTTGGTGAGCCAGGCCTTCAGCCTGAGCTTCACCCTCGCCGACAACATGGAGGTCTCTGGCGCGACCTTCACCAATGGCCTGCTGCATATCGATCTGACCCGCAATGAGCCTGAGCAGATCGCCCCGCAGCGTATCGCCATCAGCGAACGACCGGCATTAAATAGTTAATTAAGCGAATAACTTATAAGGCCCCGATTTTCGGGGCTTTTTTGTGTGCGAGAGCACAATAAACTTCCTTGCTGCAACGGGTGTTTCAGTTTAAAAAACAATCATACTTTGGGACTCACTCAAACAAGGATACGTTATGAACGAACAGCAGCCATTTGAAGCGATTAGAAAGAGCGATGAGGCGGGGCGGGAGTATTGGTCTGCCCGCAACCTTGGTCCCCTGCTTGACTATAAAGAGTGGCGGAATTTTTATAAGGTCATTGCAAAAGCGATAATTTCATGTGAGGCGAGTGGTCATCCCTCGGCAGACCATTTTGTTGAAACCAACAAAATGGTCGAATTAGGTTCTGGCGCCAGCAGGAATCTTGAAGATTTCCACCTCTCACGCTACGCCTGCTATCTGGTAGTGCAAAATGGCGATCCGTCGAAACCGGTGATTGCTGCGGGGCAAACGTACTTTGCCTTGCAAACCCGGCGCCAGGAATTGCAAGATGATCAAATATTTAAGTCTCTACGAGAGGATGAAAAGCGACTGTTCCTGCGCAATGAGCTCAAAGAGCATAATAAACACCTGGTTGAAACGGCCCAACGTGCTGGTGTTGAGACGACTCTTGATTTTGCTGTCTTTCAAAACCATGGTTATAAAGGTCTCTATGGTGGTCTTGACCAAAAAGCAATCCATGAGCGTAAGGGCCTAAAGAAAAGCCAAAAAATACTCGACTATATGGGATCGACTGAGCTCGCGGCCAACCTGTTTCGTGCTACCCAAACGGAAGAAAAACTACGTCGGGACGCGGTTGACTCGAAGCAACTCGCCAACAAAACGCATTATGACGTAGGGCAAAAAGTACGCCAGACTATTAAAGACCTGGGTGGCACTATGCCTGAAGCACTTCCTTCCCCGGAGAAAAGTATTCAGCAACTCACTATCGCAGCGAAAAATAAGAACGCGCCTGAGTAGCGTATCTTACTCCATGATTATTGTGCGCCAGGCGGCATACAACCCACCTGGCAGCGGTCATAATCCCTGTAGTTAATGGTGTTATTCACAGGGACGGTACCATGAGTGAGATAGCATTGACGGTCAGCGTGCTGGCGCTGGTGGCGGTAGTGGGGTTGTGGATCGGCAATGTCAAAATCCGCGGCGTCGGCTTTGGCATTGGCGGCGTCCTGTTTGGCGGGATTATTGTCGGCCACTTTGTCGATCAGGCAGGGGTCACCCTCAGCAGCCCAATGCTGCATTTTATTCAGGAATTCGGCTTGATCCTGTTCGTCTACACCATCGGTATTCAGGTGGGGCCGGGCTTTTTCGCCTCGCTGCGGGTCTCTGGCCTGCGGCTCAATCTGTTCGCTATTCTTATCGTTATCCTCGGCGGCCTGGTGACCGCGGTGCTGCATAAGCTGTTCAATATTCCTCTCCCGGTGGTGCTCGGTATCTTCTCCGGTGCGGTGACCAACACGCCAGCGCTGGGGGCCGGGCAGCAAATTCTGCGCGATCTCGGCGTACCGTTCGAGGTGGTCGATCAAATGGGGATGAGCTACGCGATGGCGTATCCGTTCGGCATCTGCGGCATTCTGCTGACCATGTGGCTGGTGCGTCTGTTCTTTCGCATCAATGTCGAGAAAGAGGCCCAGCGGTTTGAGGAGAGCAGCGGTAACGGCCACGCCCATTTGCACACCATTAACGTGCGGGTGGAGAACCCCAACCTCAACCAGATGGCGATTCAGGATGTGCCGATGCTCAACAACGACAACATCGTCTGTTCGCGGCTGAAACGCGGTGAGCTGTTGATGGTGCCTGCGCCGGGCACCCTTATCCAGGCTGGCGACCTGCTGCACCTGGTGGGGCGACCTGAGGATTTGCACAATGCGCAGCTGGTGATAGGCCAGGAGGTGGCGACCTCGCTGTCGACGCGCGGCACCGATCTGAAAGTGGAGCGGGTGGTGGTCACTAACGAAAAAGTGCTGGGAAAGAAAATACGCGATCTGCACGTCAAACAGCGCTATGACGTAGTGATCTCCCGGCTTAACCGGGCAGGCGTCGAGCTGGTGGCCAGCAGCAGCGCCAGCCTGCAGTTTGGTGACATCCTCAATCTGGTCGGCCGTCCGGAGGCAATTGACGCCGTGGCCGCCGAACTGGGTAACGCTCAGCAGAAGCTGCAGCAGGTCCAGATGCTGCCGGTGTTTATCGGCATCGGACTCGGGGTACTGCTGGGATCTATCCCGTTGTTTATTCCCGGCTTCCCTGCCGCATTGAAGCTGGGACTGGCCGGTGGGCCGCTGATTATGGCGCTGATCCTTGGGCGTATCGGCAGTATCGGCAAGCTGTACTGGTTTATGCCGCCGAGCGCCAACCTGGCGCTGCGCGAGCTGGGGATAGTGCTGTTTCTGGCGGTGGTCGGGCTAAAATCGGGGGGTGACTTTGTCGCCACCCTGACCCAGGGCGATGGTCTGAGCTGGATCGCTTACGGTATTTTCATCACCGCCATCCCGCTGCTGACGGTGGGCGTCCTCGCGCGCATGCTGGCGAAAATGAACTATCTGACGCTGTGCGGCATGCTGGCCGGCTCCATGACCGACCCGCCGGCGCTGGCCTTCGCCAACAACCTGCACGCCACCAGCGGCGCAGCGGCGCTCTCGTATGCCACCGTCTATCCGCTGGTGATGTTCCTGCGCATTATCACCCCGCAGCTACTCGCCGTGCTGTTCTGGGGGCTAAGCTAGCGGGCTTTGCGCCTGGACGCGGCGCAGGTGATAGTCCACCTGATACTCGCTGGCGTTGCGGAACATGACCGAATAGTTAAGAAACTCGCCGCTGTCGCTGTAGGAAAGGGAGGTAATACGCAGCAGCGGCGTCTGCTCCGGGACGTTCATTGAGCGCGCCAGCTGCTTGTCCGCCAGCACCGGCGTCAGCGTTTCATAGTTTCCGCTGATGATGATCCCGCACTCCTTCTCAATATAATCAAATTTCGACCCTTCCAGATGACTCAGCGACAGGTTGCGGAACAGCTTCACCGGCATATAGCTATCCTCCAGCATCAGCGGCTTGCCGTCGACGTAGCGCACCCGCCGCGAGAAGTAGATCCGTTCATCAATTTTAATCCGCAGCAGACTGGCGATGGCCGGCGGGGCGGGCATCACCTCGAAGGCCAGCACCTGACTCACCACCTCTTTACCCTGCTTGCGCAGCACTTCCGCCAGGCCGGTCAGATTGCTGGTTTCATGATGGACGTCTTTACGCGCCACGTAAGTTCCCGAGCCGTGGCGACGCACAACCAATCCCCAGTCCACCAGCAGATCGATGGCTTTGCGAATAGTCATGCGCGCCACCCCGAACTCCTCGGCCAGTTTTTTCTCTCCTGGTAGCGGGCTGCCGATGGCGAAGTCGGCGGAATTCAGCCGCAGCCGCAGGCGGTCAGCAATGGATTTGTAGATCACCAGTAGTCCTCTTGTGCAGGAAAAGGGGATGTCGCTTTGTGCTCTTTTTTCTAAAAAAATAGATTAATTACAATCAATTAAGACACATTCATTTAGTTAATTTCGCTGCCTGACTTATCGATGTCTAACTTTTGTTACCTAAGTAGACAACTTTGGCCAAATTAAAACCATGAATGGGATCACGAATCGCAACGGCGCGGCATGTTGTCGGACGGGCAAATTTTTATTCTCCAGTCAGGCCGGTAATCAAGAAAAAGAAGGCCACTCACCCTACGAGTTGTTACATGAGGATTTCCCAATGCTCAGTCAAATACAACGCTTTGGCGGCGCCATGTTTACCCCGGTTTTATTGTTTCCTTTTGCCGGGATCGTGGTCGGTATCGCCATCATGCTGCGCAACCCGATGTTCGTCGGCGAAGCGCTGACCGCACCCGACAGCCTGTTTGCCCAGATCGTTCACATCATTGAGGAGGGCGGCTGGACCGTCTTTCGTAATATGCCGCTGATTTTCGCCGTCGGTCTGCCGATCGGCCTGGCGAAACAGGCCCAGGGCCGGGCCTGTCTGGCGGTGCTGGTGAGCTTTCTCACCTGGAACTATTTTATCAACGCCATGGGGATGACCTGGGGCCACTTCTTCGGCGTCGATTTTTCCGCTGAACCCACGGCCGGCAGCGGCCTGACGATGATTGCCGGGATCAAAACCCTCGACACCAGCATTATCGGTGCCATCGTCATCTCCGGTCTGGTGACGGCCCTGCACAATCGCTATTTCGATAAACCCCTGCCGGTATTCCTCGGCATCTTTCAGGGTTCATCGTTTGTGGTCATTGTCGCCTTCCTCGCGATGATCCCTTGCGCCTGGCTGACCCTGCTCGGCTGGCCAAAGGTCCAGCTGGGTATTGAATCGCTGCAGGCCTTTCTGCGCTCAGCCGGGGCGCTTGGGGTGTGGGTTTACATCTTCCTTGAGCGCATCCTGATCCCCACCGGCCTGCACCACTTCGTCTATGGCCCGTTCATCTTTGGCCCGGCGGTGGTGGAGGGCGGACTGCAGGTCTACTGGGCAGAGCATCTGCAGGCGTTCAGTCAGAGTACGGAACCGCTGAAGACGCTGTTCCCGGAGGGCGGCTTTGCCCTGCACGGTAACTCGAAAGTGTTTGGTTCGGTGGGGATTGCGCTGGCGCTCTACTTCACTGCCGCGCCGGAAAACCGCGTCAAGGTCGCCGGTCTGCTGATCCCTGCCACCCTGACCGCGATGCTGGTCGGGATCACCGAGCCGCTGGAGTTCACCTTCCTCTTCATCTCGCCGCTGCTGTTCGCCGTTCACGCGGTGCTGGCGGCGACTATGGCGACGGTGATGTACATCTGCGGGGTGGTAGGCAACTTCGGCGGCGGCCTGCTCGATCAATTCTTGCCGCAAAACTGGATCCCAATGTTCCATCACCACGCTTCGATGATGTTCATTCAGATAGGCATCGGCCTCTGTTTCACCGCCCTCTACTTCGTAGTCTTCCGCACCCTGATCCTGCGTCTGAACCTGAAGACGCCTGGCCGGGAAGAGAGCGAAATCAAGCTCTACAGCAAGGCCGATTACCAGGCGGCACGAGGTAAAACCACGGCCGCCGCCGCGCCAGAGACCCGGCTGGGTCAGGCCGCTGGCTTCCTGCAGGCCCTCGGCGGCGCCGACAACATTGAAAGCATCAACAACTGCGCCACCCGACTGCGCATCGCGCTGGTCGATATGGCGAAAACGCAAAGTGACGACGTCTTTAAAGCGCTGGGCGCCCACGGGGTAGTACGCCGCGGCAACGGGATTCAGGTCATCGTCGGCCTGCACGTTCCCCAGGTGCGCGACCAGCTGGAAAACCTGATGAAAGATTCTCTTTCGACCGAACATACCACCATGACGGAGGCAGTATCATGAAAAAATTCTCAGTTGTTATCGCAGGCGGCGGCAGCACCTTCACCCCGGGCATTGTCCTGATGCTGCTGGCAAACCAGGATCGTTTTCCGCTGCGGTCGCTGAAATTTTACGACAACGACGGCGCGCGCCAGGAGACCATCGCCGAGGCGTGCAAAGTGATCCTCAAAGAGCAGGCGCCGGAGATTGAATTCAGCTATACCACCGATCCGCAGGCGGCGTTTACCGATGTTGATTTTGTCATGGCGCATATCCGCGTCGGGAAATATCCGATGCGTGAACAGGATGAGAAAATCCCGCTACGCCACGGCGTGCTGGGCCAGGAGACCTGCGGACCGGGCGGGATCGCCTACGGTATGCGCTCTATCGGCGGCGTGCTGGAGCTGGTGGATTATATGGAAAAATATTCGCCGAACGCCTGGATGCTTAACTACTCCAACCCGGCGGCGATTGTGGCGGAAGCCACTCGTCGTCTGCGGCCGAACGCCAAAATCCTCAACATCTGCGATATGCCGATCGGCATTGAAGGGCGGATGGCGCAGATTGTCGGCCTCAAAGACCGTAAACAGATGCGCGTGCGCTACTACGGCCTCAACCACTTCGGCTGGTGGACCTCGATTGAGGACCTCGACGGCAATGATTTGATGCCGAAACTGCGCGAATATGTGGCGAAATACGGCTATGTGCCGCCCTCGAACGATCCGCACACCGAGGCCAGCTGGAACGACACCTTTGCCAAAGCGAAAGATGTGCAGGCGCTGGATCCGCAGACCATGCCGAACACCTACCTGAAATATTATCTGTTCCCAGACTATGTGGTAGCCCACTCCAACCCGGAACGCACCCGCGCCAATGAGGTGATGGATCATCGGGAGAAAAACGTCTTCAGCGCCTGCCGGGCGATCATCGCCGCCGGGAAATCCACCGCCGGCGATCTGGAGATTGACGAGCATGCCTCCTATATCGTCGATCTGGCGACGGCTATCGCCTTTAACACGCAGGAAAGGATGCTGCTGATTGTGCCGAACAATGGCGCGATCCATAACTTTGACGCCGACGCGATGGTGGAGATCCCTTGTCTGGTAGGCCACAACGGACCGGAGCCGCTGACGGTAGGCGACATCCCGCATTTCCAGAAAGGGCTGATGAGCCAGCAGGTGGCAGTGGAAAAACTGGTGGTCGATGCCTGGGAACAGCGCTCTTACCACAAGCTGTGGCAGGCGATTACCCTGTCGAAAACCGTGCCGAGCGCCTCGGTGGCGAAAGCGATCCTCGACGACCTCATTGCCGCCAACAAAGATTACTGGCCTGAGCTGCATTAATCCCCGTTGTAATACCGGCGCCCTGCGGGGCGCCGGTTCTTCTCCCCGGTTCCTGATTTACGCTATGCTGAAGCCTGCAGCGCGATGAACAAGGAACTGTAATGAAAATCTCCCGCCTCGGCGAAGCGCCGGATTACCGCTTTTCGCTGGCTAACGAACGCACCTTTCTGGCATGGATCCGCACGGCGCTCGGTTTTCTCGCCGCCGGCGTCGGCCTTGACCAGTTAGCGCCGGACTTTGCCACGCCGCTGATCCGTGAAATTCTCGCCCTGCTGCTGTGTCTCTTTGCCGGCGGCATGGCCATCTATGGCTATCTGCGCTGGCTGAATAACGAGAAGGCGATGCGTCTCAAGCAGGACCTTCCCTATACCCGCACGCTGCTGGTGATTAGCATTCTGCTGCTGGCGGTGGTGGCCGCGGTGATGCTGCTGGTGGTGTATGGCGGATAAACGCCGGGCGCGGCGGGAAAGCGATCCCGGTCTTCAGCCAGAGCGCACCTCGCTGGCCTGGTTTCGCACCCTGTTGGGCTACGGCGCGCTGATGGCGCTGGCGATTAAGCACAGCTGGCACCGCGCCGGCCTGCCGTTCTGGCTGTCGATCGGCGTGCTGGCGATTGTGGCGGTGATCCTCTGGGGCTATACCCGCCGTCGTCATCTGATGGATGTCGACGATAGCGATTTTTTACAGCCGCGGGCGGTTCGTGACAAATTTTTGATCGCACTCGCAGTACTTTCTCTGGCATTCCTGTTTGCTGTTACTCACCTTCAACCGATCGTTTTATTCATTAGGGATATGTCATGACAGGATGTCCGGCGAATTTGCCTCTCACTCATGCCCCCGGCCAGCAACATGACACTCCCTTTCAGGCTGTCGTGGTGGAGGCGCATCATTGCCATCAACCGCAGGCGTTCTATGCGCAGCTTCGTCAACAGGGGCTCACCGCTATCCATTTTATTCCGCAGCTGGCGGCCGGCGACGCCGCGCTTTGGGGAGAGTTTCTCTGCGCAGTCTTTCACCGCTGGGTGCGGGAAGATATTGGGCGCATCAATATTTTACTGTTTAGCGAGACGCTGAGCGCCTGGTGCGGCGAGACGCTGACCCAGCCAGGCGCGCCGGCGGCCAACAGCACCTGCTACGGCTGCCCGTGGCTGCGCCTGTGCCGCTGTGGCGAACAGGAAGACCCGCTGTGCGCGGGTTACCGGCAGTTCTACGATTTTAGCGGGCCCTATATGCGAGTGATGAGGGACCTGCGGCGACAGCAGCGGCCGCCAGAGGCGCTGATGCCGCTGCTGCGCTAAAGATTAGCGCCCCTTCGCCAGGTACTGCGCCATCTCCTCTTCCGGCACCATGCCGCCGCCGGTGGCCCACACCAGGTGGGTGGCCTGCTGCAGCTGTTGCTCACTCAGCCCCTGTAGCTGATGGTACGCTTTGCTAGCGCAGACGCGCTGCGGTCCGGCCATCCCGGCCAGCGCGGAGGGTTCAAGACGGATATTTTCCGCTGCCGCCAGCCAGCCCAGCATGTCATACATCGTCTGGTCGTCAAGGGTATAGAACCCGTCGAGCAGGCGCTCCATTGCCCGGCCAACGAACCCGGACGCCCTGCCGACCGCCAGACCGTCGGCCGCGGTCAGGTTATCAATACCTAAATCCTGCACCGCTATCTGGTCGTGGAGCCCGGTATAGACGCCGAGCAGCATGCATGGCGAATGGGTCGGTTCGGCGAACAGGCAGTGAACGTGGTCGCCGAAGGCCAGCTTCAGGCCAAATGCCACGCCGCCGGGGCCGCCGCCGACGCCGCACGGCAGATAGACGAACAGCGGATGATCGGCATCGACCACGCGTCCTGCTTGCGCGAACTGCGCTTTCAGGCGCTCGCCGGCCACGGCATAGCCGAGGAACAGCGTGCGCGAGTTTTCATCATCGATAAAAAAGCAGTTCGGGTCGGATTCCGCTGCCTTGCGCCCCTGTTCGACCGCCACGCCATAGTCCTCTTCATACTCAACCACCGTTACGCCGTGGCTGCGCAGTTTGGCTTTTTTCCACGCCCTGGCATCGGCGGACATATGCACCGTGACTTGAAAACCAATGCACGCGCTCATGATGCCGATCGACATCCCAAGGTTGCCGGTGGAGCCGACGGCGATGCTGAACTGGCTAAAGAACTGTTTAAACTCCGGCGTCAGCAATTTGCGATAATCGTCTGCGGTCGTCAGCAGCCCGGCTTCCAGCGCCAGCTTTTCCGCATGGGTCAGCACTTCATAAATCCCACCGCGCGCTTTGATTGAGCCGGAGATCGGCAGATGGCTGTCTTTTTTCAGCAGCAGTTCGCCGCTAATTGGCTGGCCGAATTTTTGCTCAAGGCTGCGTTTCATTGCCGGAATGGCAACCACTTCTGATTCGATAATCCCGCCGCTCGCGGCGGTTTCCGGGAAGGCTGCCGCCAGATAGGGCGCGAAGCGCTGAAGGCGGGCATGGGCGTCTTGCACATCGTCGGCGGTCAGACCGACGTAAGGCAACCCCTCCGCCAGGGTGGTGGTTGCCGGGTTAAACCAGGTGGTTTCTTTCAGGGCGATCAGATCCTGCACAAGCGGGAAGGTCGCGGTTAAGGTGGTCAGGTCAGCGTGTTTCATCATACGTCTCTTTGCGCTCAGATAATGAAAGAAAGCAGGAAGGTGGCGGCCAGTGCAAGTAGCGATGCGATAAATGTCGCTGTCGTGTAGTACTTGAACGTTTCACTGAGGCTGGCGCCGCAGTACTGTTTTACCAGCCAGAACAGGGAATCGGTGACGATCGTGCAGCCAATGACGCCGGAACCGATGGCAATGGCGATGATCTCCGGGCTTACGCCGGGATAAAGCGGCAGCATCGGGGCAACGATGGCGGTAGCGCCCATCATCGCCACGGTGGCGGAGCCAACGGCGGCGTGCAGGATAAGCGCCACCAGCCAGGCCAGCAAAATCGGGTGCATATCAAGGTTCGACAGGATCACCGCGAGGCTATCGGCCAGGCCGCTGGATTTCAAAATCGCGTTGAATGCGCCGCCGGCGCCGATAATCAGCAGGATGTTGGCGATGGACCCAAAGCCGTTTTCGGTATGAGTCAGCAGAACGCCCATCCCCATTTGCCGACGGATGCCGAGCATGTAATAGGCGACAAAGACGGCGATAAACATCGCGGTGATGGGGTTGCCGATAAATTCCAGCACTGTATACAGCGTGCCGCCTTTCGCCATATTCAGTTCAGCGACGGTTTTCACCAGCATCAGGCCAATCGGTAACAGCACGGTAAACAGCGTGGCGCCGAGCGACGGCAGCGTCGATTCTTCGCGAACGTCGAGGTTGGAAAACTCGGCTGGCACTGGTTTAAACGGCAGGCGGTTGCCGAGCAGCCTGAGGAACAGCGGGCCGCCGACCAGCGAGGCGATCAGACCGACCAGCAGGCCATAGACGATAACCGTCCCGATATCAGCCCCCAGTTTATTCGCCACGAACAGCGCGGCCGGATGCGGCGGTACCACGCAGTGCACCGCCATCAGCGCGGTACACAGCGGAATAGCCAGCTTCAGCAGCGAAGTATTGGTTTTTTTGGCGATGGAGAATGCCAGCGGGATCAGCAGCACCACCCCGACTTCGACAAACAGGGTAATGCCGCAGATCAGGCCGACCAGCACCATAATCACGTCCGCCGACAGCCAGCGGCAGCGCTGGAGCGTCAGGCCGATGCGCTCCGCCGCGCCGGAGACCTCCATCATCTTGCCGAGAATGGTGCCGAGACCGATCACCGCCGCCAGGAAGCCCAGCGTACCGCCGATCCCGCTCTCAATGGCGTTGACCATCTCCAGCGGGCCCATTCCCATCATCGCCCCGACGAAAAAGCTCGCCAGCAGCAGCGCCAGAAACGGATGAAACTTCAGTTTGACGATGGTTAATACAATTAACACGATGCTAATCAGCAATGTGCTCACAACCCAAATTTGCGATTCCATACCCCACCTCGCCGTAAGTAACGTGTGGTTATTGAACAGAAACTCGGCATGGGCTGACAAACGATATAAATGACCTTTCAGATGAGCCAAATTGAATCAAAAAGGTGATTTAGCTCTAAAAGTGACCTCTAAATATGCTATGGGTCAAATTAACTCATCCTTTAGCGGAAGTTCCGGCGTTATTTTTTTATCATCCAGACTCCCTTTTATCGCCAGGAGCGCAGAATGGATGTGCTAAAAACCTTAGGTACCCGGTTGCTGAACGGCTGGCAACTCTCCAGGCTGTCGACGTTTGAGGTGGCGGCGCGGCACGAGTCGTTCGCCCTTGCCGCCGACGAGCTGGCGCTCACCCCAAGCGCCGTCAGTCACCGGATTAATCAGCTGGAAGAGGAGCTGGGGATCCAGCTCTTTGTCCGCTCGCACCGCAAAGTGGAGCTGACGCGTGAAGGGAAGCGCGTTTACTGGGCGCTGAAGTCGTCGCTGGATGGTCTCAATCAGGAGATTCTGGACATCAAAAACCAGGAGCTCTCCGGCAGTCTGACGGTCTACTCGCGGCCCTCTATCGCCCAGTGCTGGCTGGTGCCGGCGCTGGGGGATTTCAGTCGCCGCTACCCGGCCATCTCGCTGACCGTGCTGACCGGCAACGATAACGTCAATCTGCAGCGGGCGGGTATCGATCTGGCAATCTATTTTGATGACGCGCCGTCGTCGCAGCTAAGCCACCATTTTCTGATGGATGAGGCGATCGTGCCGGTATGTACGCCGTATTACGCCCGCCAGCTGCAGTTAACGTCAAATCCTGCCAGTCTGCGCCACTGTACGCTGCTTCACGATCGCCAGGCATGGAGCAATGATTCCGGCACCGATGAATGGTTCAGTTGGGCACAGCAATTTGGGATTGAACTGCCGCAATCGTCGGGCATTGGCTTCGATCGTTCTGATTTAGCGGTGATTGCGGCGATGAATCACGTGGGGGTAGCGATGGGGCGTAAACGGCTGGTGCAGAAGCGGCTGGAGAGTGGGGAGTTGATCGCCCCGTTCGGCGATATGACGCTGAAATGCCATCAGCATTATTACGTGACCACCCTGCCGGGCCGTCAGTGGCCGAAAATCGACGCCTTTATCGAGTGGCTGCATAGCCTGACCTGAAAATGAGCCGGGCTATCCCTCGGTGTTGTTAGGGAGGCCGGGTAAGGCGTGCGCCGCCACCCGGCAAAATGACGGCACTGCGCTTGCGCGGGCCGGCAGACGACCAGTCCGGTAGCCCGGATAAGGCGTCAGCCGCCAGCCGGTGAACCACCGCCGCGCTTATACCGGCTGCTGATGGTGGGTGAAGCGCGAGGCCAGCGGCAGCCAGCACAGCAGAATCAACAGGCCCATCAGCATCATCAGCAGGCCGAGGCTGCCCTGACCGGTTTGCGGCATCATCGCCGACAGCCAGGCCAGCACGCCGGAGCCGATATTCTGCAAGCCGCCCACCAGGGCCCCGGCGGTTCCGGCGAGAAACGGGAACGGCTCCATCGCGCCGCTGGTGGCCAGCGGGAATAACATCCCGGCGCCGAAGAAGAACAGCGCCGCCGGCACCAGCAGGGTCCAGACGGTCATGATGCCCAGCAGTCCAGGGATCCACATCATCAAACCTGCCAGCAGGCAGCAGATCACCGACTGCCACATCAGCGTCGGGAAACGCTTGTTCGGCCGGCCGGCAAACCACGCGCCGAAGAACGCCGCCGGGATCGGCAGAATAAACAGAATACTCACCGCCATGCTGCTCAGGCCGAGCACCGCGCCCATCAGCACCCCGGAGCAGGCTTCGAATACCGCAATCCCCGCCAGGCCGCCGATCAGCATCAGCAGATAGCAGTTAAAGGCGCCGGTGCCGAACAGCGTTTTGTAGCTGGCCAGAAGTTTGGTGCGCGGCGCCCCTTCCGGGCGCGTTTCCGGCATCCACTTCGCCATGCTGAAGGTCACCCCGGCGCACAGGACCAGCAGGAAAGCGTAGCAGGCGCGCCAGCTCCACAGGGTGTCGAGGATGCCGCCGAGCAGCGGGGCAATCAGCGGGCTGACCAGAATACCCATATTTAACAGGCTATTGGCATGACGCAGCTGAGCGCCTTCGTACAGGTCGCGGGGCAGGGTACGCGCCATCACGCCGCCGACCCCGGTGCCCATCCCCTGCATGGCGCTGGCGGCGATCAGCACCGGCAGGCTATGGGTGGTAATAGCTACCAGCGTCGCCAACATAAAAATCGACATCCCGACGAGGATCACCGGGCGGCGACCGACGCGGTCAGAGAGCGGGCCGTAGAACAGCTGTGAAATACCGTAGGTCAGCAGATAGGCCGCCATCACGCTTTGTACCGCCCCTTCGCGGACGTTCAGCGCGACCGCCATGTCGGCGATGGCCGGAATATAAATGGTCTGCGCCATCTGGCCGACGGCCACCAGCAGTACCAGCATCAACAACAAATTGAAGTTCTTATGCCGTTTCATGTCGATGAATACTTTGTGAGTAAAGAGAAATGAAGAATATGTGACTACCACATCCCGTAAACAATGGAGGAATCTACCATATTAAAATGACAGAACAACTGCAAAGTGCCGATTGTTGAGGGAATTCCAGGCAGATTATGTAAACAGGAACGGCAACTAATGTTGCCATCTCAGGCTACGCCAGGCGCAGGAGGATCGCCCCGGCGGCAATCCCGCAGGCGGCCACGATGCGCAGCGGCATCAGTTGCTCTTTCAGGACGATAAAGGCGATCAGCGCGCCGAAGAGAATGGAGGTTTCACGCAGCGCGGCGACCACCGCCAGCGGGGCCTGGGTCATCGCCCATAGCGCCAGGCCGTAGGAGCCCATGGTGCCGATCCCGCCGAGGATGCCTTTTTTCCAGTGCTGACGTAAATAACGACTGGCCTCACGCCGTCGCGCCACCATCGACCAGCACAGCAGGCAGAAGCCGTTCATAAAAAAGGTCCACAGGGTGTAGCCCAGCGCCGAGCCCGCCAGCCGGACGCCGGTGCCGTCCACCAGCGTATAACCGGCGATAAAGCAGGCGTTGATCAGCGCCAGCACGATGCCTTTGCGCGAGCTGGCGCGGCCGTTAAAGGCCATCGCCAGAATCGCCAGGCAGATGACGCCGATACCCAGCCAGGCCAGCGGCGACAGACGATCGCCGAGGAACAGCACGCTTATCGCCGCCACCAGCAGCGGCGCAGTGCCGCGCATCAGCGGATAGGTCTGGCTCATATCCGATACCTGGTAGGTCTTCGCCACCAGCACCGTATACACCACCTGTAACGCGCACGACGCCAGCAGATAGGGGGCGCTGACCAGCGCGGGCTGCGGGGCAAAGGGGAGCATCACCAGGGCGATCAGCGCGGCCGAGCCGCTGACGCCGATCGCCGCGTACATTTTATCGCCGCTGGCTTTGACGATAGCGTTCCAGCTGGCGTGCAGCAGGGCGGCGAACAGCAAAATGCAGAATACGGAGAGGGTCATCGCAGACAGGTTCAACAGTGAAGGTCACCGGAATGTAACACGCGCCCGCGCTGCCTGCCAGCGGGGGGTTAAAGCGAACAAAACAGGCGATGCGTCACCCGCGGTTCATCGTACACCGGGCGAAAACCAAGCCTTTCATAAAAGGGCCAGGCCTGCGCCGGGGCATGGGTGTTGAGAAAGTCGAACCAGGCGCTGGAGTGGGTGATAACCGAGACCAGCAGCTGCTGGCCGATGCCCCGGCGACGATAGCGTTCGCTGATGTAGAGGTGGCGAATGCGCCCGGCCCGCGGCTGCGGACTGAAGGGATCGCTATTGATGCCGCATACCCCTACCAGCTGGTGGTTGACGAAGGCGCCCAGCAGCGTTTCGCCCGGCGCGTTAAAGCGGTTTTTGCCGCTCTGCCAGTTTTCCGCCAGGCGGCGCAGCATATTGAAATGCTGTTCAAGGCTTTCAATTCGTAGCGCCGCGAACCCCGGGGCATCCGGCGTCGTGGCAGCAATTAACAGGGGTGGCATAGCTTCCTCCATCAAGTCATCCCGGGACGCCCGGCGGGCGCCTGCAGGGGGGCGGTTTCCCGCCCCCCTCAGGTGCGACTTGAACCTGAATCAGCGGAACTGTTTCAGGACTGCATCAAGTAGTTGCAACACAGCAACCATGAGTTTCAGGATCAAAATAATAATATCCATTCCGCCCATACGCGCGTCTCCTGTGGTTAAGGAGCACAATAAGCTGACGTACCTTTCCGCTGCCCGTTGCCAGCTTATCCCTGCCTGTCGCCGGCGGCGTCTGCCCTGGCCGATAGTTCGTCCTTTCCATGAACGGCTTCCCGGCCCGCCGCCTGCAACGACAGGGGTGCGCAGCGCTGAGCCACGCGTTGCCGCGCGGGCCAGTGACTGCACGTTGTTGACGTAACACAGTGTGCTCTCTCGGGGTTAAGGCACTGACGGCACCACCCGTTTCAGCCAGGACTTCGTTGCGCCGGTCAAACTTGCGGCCCCCGAATGGCACAAAGTGAACACACCCAGTATAGATAAATACTGTATGGATGAACAGTATTTTTTGGACAAATCCGCCCCTCTCATCCATACTCTATGACAGCGAAAAACCGACCTTAAATTGCGCGAACTGCAGCGATCGCGTATACTTTTGGCGTTGACGTAATACAGTGTGCTTGCGGCTACCACCTGTAACCATGCTGATAAAAACCTCGCTCCGGCGGGGTTTTTTGTTTTCTGCCCTTTTGCGCCGAACTGTGATCTTTCGCGCAAATTTTCGTGGATGAAAATAAATCCATTGTGAAAACGTAAAACCTGTGTTTGTATAAATTCAGCTTATTATTCGACACAACAGGTCCCTAATGAACGCAACCCTGATCGCTTCGACCCTACTAAAAACCGCGCCAGCCGCGGTGGTCGTCGTGTCTGTGGTGGTCGTCGTCGGCAATGCGCCGTAGGGTCCGGAACAACACGAATTCCAAACCCCGCCGGCGCAAACCGAGCGGGGTTTTTTGTTGGCGAGCCCCCCGGTAAAGTCGGCCCAGAAGAAAAGGACTGGAGCATGGCAAGTTCGGGCACCACATCAAACACAATGCGCTTTACCGGCGCGCAGCTGGTTGTTCATTTACTGGAGCGCCAGGGTATCACTATGGTCAGCGGCATTCCGGGCGGCTCCATCCTGCCTATCTACGATGCCTTAAGCCAGAGCACGCAGATCCGCCACATCCTGGCGCGCCATGAGCAGGGCGCGGGCTTTATCGCCCAGGGGATGGCGCGTACCGAAGGCAAGCCGGCGGTCTGTATGGCCTGCAGCGGCCCGGGGGCGACGAACCTGGTGACGGCGATCGCCGATGCCCGCCTGGATTCGATTCCGCTGGTCTGCATCACCGGCCAGGTACCGGCCTCGATGATCGGTACCGACGCCTTCCAGGAAGTGGACACCTACGGCATCTCTATCCCCATCACCAAACATAACTATCTGGTGCGCGACATTGCCGAGCTGCCGCAGGTGATCAGCGACGCCTTCCGTATTGCCCAGTCCGGGCGTCCCGGGCCGGTGTGGATAGACATTCCTAAGGACGTACAGTCGGCGACCATTGAGCTGGAAGCACTGCCTGAGCCTGGCGAGCGCGCCCCGGCACCGGCATTCGCGCCTGAAAGCGTGCGTGAAGCGGCGGCAATGATCAACGCGGCGAAACGCCCGGTACTGTATCTGGGCGGCGGGGTGATTAACGCGCCGCAGGCGATCCGTGAGCTGGCGGAAAAAGCCAACCTGCCGACCACCATGACCTTAATGGCGCTGGGCATGCTGCCGAAGGCGCACCCGCTGTCGCTGGGGATGCTGGGGATGCACGGCGCGCGCAGCACCAACTTCATTCTGCAGGAGGCGGATTTACTGATTGTTTTAGGCGCCCGTTTTGATGACCGGGCGATTGGCAAGACCGAGCAGTTCTGCCCGAACGCGAAGATTATCCACGTCGATATCGACCGCGCCGAACTGGGCAAAATTAAGCAACCGCACGTGGCGATTCAGGGCGATGTGGCGGAAGTCTTAGCTCAGCTGAACCCGCAGATTGAGGCGCAGCCGCGCGAGGAATGGCGCCAGCTGGTGGCCGACTTGCAGCGCGAATTCCCCTGCGCCATCCCGCAGGAAAGCGATCCGCTCTCCCATTACGGCCTGATTAACGCCGTGGCCGCCTGCGTGGATGATGAAGCGATCATCACTACCGACGTTGGCCAGCACCAGATGTGGACGGCGCAGGCCTACCCGCTCAATCGTCCGCGCCAGTGGCTGACCTCCGGCGGCCTCGGCACCATGGGCTTCGGCCTGCCGGCAGCCATCGGCGCGGCGCTGGCGAATCCGCAGCGCAAGGTTATCTGCTTCTCCGGCGACGGCAGCCTGATGATGAATATTCAGGAGATGGCCACCGCCGCCGAAAATCAGCTGGATGTAAAAATTATCCTGCTGAACAACGAAGCGCTGGGGCTGGTGCATCAGCAGCAGAGCCTGTTCTATCAGCAGGGCGTTTTTGCCGCCACCTATCCGGGGATGATTAACTTTATGCAGATTGCCGCCGGTTTTGGCCTGCAAACCTGTGATTTAAATAATGAAGTCGATCCGCAGGCGGCGCTGCAGGCGATTATCGACCGTCCGGGGCCGGCGCTGATCCACGTGCGCATCGACGCACAGCAGAAAGTGTATCCGATGGTACCGCCGGGTGCGGCCAATACTGAAATGGTGGGGGAATAAGCCATGCAAAAACAATGTGATAACGTCATTCTGGAACTCACCGTCCGCAACCATCCCGGCGTCATGACCCACGTGTGCGGGCTTTTTGCCCGTCGCGCGTTTAACGTCGAAGGCATTCTCTGTCTGCCAATTCAGGGCAGCGAACACAGCCGCATCTGGCTGCTGGTAAATGATGACCAGCGACTGGGGCAGATGATTAGCCAGATTGAAAAGCTGGAAGATGTCACCAAAGTGGCGCGTAACCAGTCCGATCCCACCATGTTTAACAAAATTGCGGTGTTCTTCGAATAGCGCTCAAGGCTTGAACAGCCACGCGCTTATCGCTAAGGTAAGCGCCTTTGCCGGATGACGCTGCGCTTATCCGGCCTACAGGCAGTGAATCCGTAGGCCGGATAAGGCGTTTACGCCGCCATCCGGCGTTTTCAGGCACCAGGACACACCATGACCACCATCGCCCTTATTGACGATCATTTGATTGTCCGCTCCGGCTTTGCTCAGCTGCTGGGGCTGGAAGCTGATTTTCAGGTTGTCGCCGAATTTGGTAGCGGCCGCGAGGCGCTGACGGGGCTACCGGGGCGCGGCGTGCAGGTCTGTATCTGCGATATCTCCATGCCGGATATTTCCGGGCTGGAGCTGCTCAGCCAGTTGCCGAAGGGGATGGCGACCATCATGCTGTCGGTACACGATAGCCCGGCGCTGATCGAGCAGGCGTTGAACGCCGGCGCGCGCGGCTTCCTGTCGAAACGCTGCAGCCCCGATGAACTTATCGCCGCGGTACGCACGGTGGCGGCGGGCGGTTGCTATCTCACGCCGGATATCGCCATGAAGCTGGCCGCCGGGCGCCAGGATCCGCTCACCAAACGCGAGCGTCAGGTGGCGGAAAAGCTGGCGCAGGGCATGGCGGTGAAAGAGATTGCCGCCGAGCTCGGTCTGTCGCCGAAAACCGTCCACGTACACCGCGCCAACCTGCTGGAAAAGCTGGGCGTCAGCAACGACGTTGAGCTGGCGCGCCGCATGTTCGATAGCTGGCAATGAAGGCCGTCGTCTCACGATTGCTGTCGGTCATCGGCTGCGCCTTTATCTTCGCGGCCGCCTGGTTCTGCCTGTGGAGCATCAGTCTGCATCTGGTGGAACGCGCGGATTTAGCGGTGCTGCTGTTTCCCTTTGGCCTGCGGCTGGGGTTAATGCTGCAATGCCCCCGCGGCTACTGGCCAGTGCTGCTGGGAACCGAGTGGCTGCTTATCTCATGGCTGGCGCAGGAGGTGGCGCTGGCGCACCCGATAATTTTGATGACCGGAAGCCTGCTGACTCTGCTGCCGGTGGCGTTGATCTCGCGCTACCGGCAGCAGCGCGACTGGCTGACGCTGCTGCGTCAGGGCGGGGCGTTAATGGCCGCCGCGCTGCTGCAATCGCTGCCGTGGCTGGCGGAGGGGGACGAGGGGCTTAACGCCCTGCTGTTGACGCTGACCGGCGGCCTGACGCTGGCACCGACCTGCCTGGTTTTCTGGCACTATCTTACCAGCACCGTCTGGCGGCCGCTGGGGCCGGCGCTGGTGGCGCAGCCGGTTAACTGGCGCGGGCGGCATCTGATCTGGTATCTGCTGTTATTCACCATTAGCCTGTGGCTGCAGCTTGGCCTGCCCGCCGAGCTCTCCCGCTTTACCCCGTTTTGTCTGGCGCTGCCGATTATCGCCCTCGCCTGGCACTACGGCTGGCAGGGAGCGCTGATCGCCACCCTGATGAACGCTATCGCCTTGATTGCCAGCCAGACCTGGCACGATCACCCGGTCGATTTATTGCTTTCCCTGCTGGCACAGAGCCTCACCGGGCTGCTGTTGGGGGCGGGGATCCAGCGGCTACGCGAGCTGAACCAGTCATTACAAAGCGAGCTGGCGCGTAATCGTCGGCTGGCGGAACGCCTGCTGGAGACCGAAGAGAGCGTGCGGCGAGACGTCGCCCGCGAGCTCCATGATGATATCGGCCAGACCATCACCGCGATCCGCACCCAGGCCGGGATCGTACAGCGGCTGGCGCCGGACAACGCCAGCGTGCGCCAGAGCGGTCAGCTGATAGAACAGCTGTCGCTGGGAGTTTACGACTCGGTGCGTAGACTGCTGGGCCGTCTGCGTCCGCGTCAGCTCGACGACCTGCCGCTGGAGCAGGCGGTACGTTCGTTGATGCGCGAGATGGAGCTGGAGGACCGCGGCATTGTCAGCCATCTCGACTGGCGGATTAACGAGGCGGGACTGAGCGAGAACCAGCGCGTGACGCTGTTTCGCGTTTGCCAGGAGGGGCTGAATAATATCGTCAAGCACGCCAGCGCCAGCGCTGTCACTCTGCAGGGCTGGCAGCAGGATGAGCGACTAATGCTGGTGCTGGAAGATGACGGTTGCGGCCTGCCGCCGGGGTCGAATCTGCAGGGGTTCGGCCTGACCGGCATGCGCGAGCGCGTGACCGCCCTGGGCGGCACACTGACGATCTCCTGCACCCACGGTACCCGGGTGTGCGTCAATCTACCGCTGCGTTACGCCTGAGAGGATCGCCTATGTTCGCCTTTTTAAAAGCCCCGCCGGACGCTGCGCCGATTAGCGATAAACGCGAGCTTGATGCGCGTTATCGCTACTGGCGTCGCCATATCCTGTTGACCATCTGGCTGGGCTACGCGCTGTTCTATTTCACCCGCAAAAGCTTTAACGCCGCGGTCCCGGAAATTCTCGCCAGCAACGTCCTGACCCGCAGCGATATTGGCCTGCTGGCCACGCTGTTCTATATCACCTACGGACTGTCGAAATTTTTCTCCGGTATCGTCAGCGACCGCTCCGACGCCCGCTATTTTATGGGGCTGGGGCTTATCGCCACCGGGGTGGTGAATATTCTGTTCGGTTTTTCTTCCTCACTATGGGCTTTCGCGCTGCTGTGGGCGCTGAATGCCTTCTTCCAGGGCTGGGGCTCGCCGGTCTGCGCCCGACTGCTGACGGCCTGGTATTCGCGGACCGAGCGCGGCGGCTGGTGGGCGCTATGGAATACGGCGCATAACGTCGGCGGCGCGCTGATCCCGATGGTGGTGGGAGCGGCGGCGTTGCACTACGGCTGGCGTGCCGGGATGACCATTGCCGGCTGTCTGGCGATCCTCGCCGGACTGTATCTGTGCTGGCGGCTGCGCGATCGCCCGCAGGCGGTGGGGTTACCCGCCGTGGGCGACTGGCGTCACGATGCGCTGGAAATCGCCCAGCAGCAGGAAGGCGCTGGGATGTCTCGTAAAGCGATCCTGACCCGCTACGTGCTGGCCAATCCCTACATCTGGCTGCTGTCGTTGTGCTATGTGCTGGTGTACGTGGTGCGGGCGGCGATTAACGACTGGGGCAATCTGTATATGTCGGAGACGCTCGGCGTCGATCTGGTGACCGCTAACTCGGCGGTGACCATGTTTGAGCTGGGCGGTTTTATCGGTGCGCTGGTGGCGGGGTGGGGCTCGGATAAGCTGTTTAACGGCAACCGTGGGCCGATGAACCTGATTTTCGCCGCCGGAATTTTGCTGTCGGTTGGCGGCCTGTGGCTGATGCCGTTCGCCAGCTATGTCATGCAGGCGGCCTGCTTCTTCACTACCGGTTTCTTCGTTTTCGGCCCGCAGATGCTGATCGGCATGGCGGCGGCGGAATGTTCGCATAAAGAAGCCGCCGGGGCGGCAACCGGGTTTGTCGGCCTGTTCGCTTATCTTGGCGCCTCGCTTTCCGGCTGGCCGCTGGCGCAGGTGATGGATATCTGGCACTGGACCGGATTCTTCGTGGTGATTGCGATTGCCGCCGGCATTTCCGCGCTGCTGCTGCTGCCATTTTTAAACGCGCAGGCGCCGCGTACCGCCAGCGAAGCGTGATGTAGCTCACCCTTTCGCCGCGAACGGGGCAAAACTAAGAAATTTTCCCGGTTTTACCTGGACGCCGTCTCAGGCCAGACGGCGCGCTGGTTTTTACAATGCCTGGTTATTACGCAGGCATAAAAAATCAGCTCAGGAGATACCCATGCTGGCCTTTCTGAATCAGGTGCGCAAGCCGACCCTGGATCTGCCGCTCGATGTGCGGCGCAAAATGTGGTTCAAACCTTTCATGCAGTCCTATCTGGTGGTTTTCATCGGCTACCTGACCATGTACTTGATCCGCAAGAACTTTAACATCGCGCAGAACGACATGATCTCCACCTACGGGCTGAGCATGACCCAGCTGGGGATGATTGGCCTGGGCTTCTCCATCACCTACGGCGTGGGCAAGACGCTGGTCTCTTATTATGCCGACGGCAAAAACACCAAGCAGTTCCTGCCGTTTATGCTGATCCTCTCCGCCATCTGTATGCTGGGCTTTAGCGCCAGCATGGGGGCGGGTTCTACCAGCCTGTTCCTGATGATCGCCTTCTATGCGCTGAGCGGTTTCTTCCAGAGCACCGGCGGCTCGTGCAGCTATTCCACCATCACCAAGTGGACGCCCAGACGCAAACGCGGCACTTTCCTCGGCTTCTGGAATATCTCCCACAACCTCGGCGGCGCGGGCGCGGCGGGCGTGGCGCTGTTTGGCGCCAACTATCTGTTCGACGGCCATGTGATCGGCATGTTTATCTTCCCGTCGATTATTGCGCTGATCGTTGGCTTTATCGGCCTGCGCTACGGTAGCGACTCTCCGGAATCCTACGGCCTCGGCACGGCGGAAGAGCTGTTTGGCGAAGCGATCAGCGAAGAGGACAAAGAGACCGAAGAAAATGCGATGACCAAGTGGCAGATCTTTGTTGAGTACGTGCTGAAAAACAAAGTGATCTGGCTGCTGTGCTTCTCCAACATCTTCCTCTACGTGGTGCGTATCGGTATCGATCAGTGGTCCACCGTGTACGCCTTCCAGGAGCTGAAGCTGTCGAAAGAGGTGGCGATTCAGGGCTTTACCCTGTTTGAGGTCGGCGCGCTGGTCGGCACGCTGCTGTGGGGCTGGCTGTCGGATCTGGCCAACGGCCGCCGCGCGCTGGTGGCCTGCATCGCGCTGGCGCTGATTATCGCCACCCTCGGGGTTTACCAACACGCCAGCAACCAGTACGTCTATCTGGCCTCGTTGTTTGCGCTGGGCTTCCTGGTGTTTGGTCCGCAGCTGTTGATCGGCGTCGCCGCCGTCGGTTTCGTACCGAAAAAAGCGATCGGCGCCGCCGATGGGATCAAGGGCACCTTCGCCTATCTGATCGGCGATAGCTTCGCCAAACTGGGTCTCGGGATGATCGCCGACGGCACCCCGGTCTTCGGCCTGACCGGCTGGGCCGGCACCTTTGCGGCGCTGGACGCCGCCGCCGTCGGCTGTATCTGCCTGATGGCCATCGTGGCTATCTTTGAAGAGCGTAAAATTCGCCGCGAGAAAAAGAACCGTATTTTGCAGACCGCCTGATTCACCAGGTATTTGGTAACCTTGCCCGGCCTTCGCGCCGGGCTTTTTTATTTCTTGCGCATTATGCCAGGTCCGACAGTCGACAGCAGGCAAATTCCCATTATGATAGTCAGGCTGCGATTGGATGAGAGGATGCATGATCTGGATAGGACTGGCCACCCTGGTAGTGGTGTTTGTTGTGGGATTTCGGGTGCTTACCTCTGATTCACGCCGCGCGATCCGCCGCCTGAGCGAACGCCTCGGCATCACGCCTGTCCCGCTGGAATCGATGATCGATCAGCTGGGAAAAACCGCCGGTAATGAGTATTTGCGTTACCTGGAGCGGCCGAATGAAGCACATCTGCAGAACGCCGCCCAGGTGCTGCTGATCTGGCAGGTCGCGATTGTCGACGCCAGCGAAAAAAACCTGCATTACTGGTATCGCCTGATGCAAAAAGCGCGATTAGCGGCGCCGATTACCGACGCGCAGATCCGCCTGGCGCAAGGTTTTCTGCGCGAGCTGGACCCGGATGTGAGCGATTTACATAACCTACAGCAGCGCTACAACGACCTGTTTCTCCCGGAAGACGGCGTGCACTGGCTGCACTGATCTCATTGTTATCCGGCCTGTGGTTCATCGCTTTTGTGTGCCGGATGGCGGCTGCGCCTTATCCGGCCTACGGTTTCCGCACTCGTCACTTGTAGGCCGGATAAGCGTAAGCGCCATCCGGCAGGATAACTACAGTAGGATTTTCAGGCCGTGTTTTTGTACGACGCTAAGCAATTTTAATGACATTCCGCTCGGTCGTTTAGCGCCAGTCTCCCATTTTTGCACGGTAGACACACTGGTATTCAGATAACGAGCGAACACGGGTTGGCTAACATTGAGTTGTTCACGTAGCGCTTTAATTTCAATGGGTTGAAGTGCGGCTACGCTACCGAGACATGATTCATCAAAATGGCGCATTGTTTCCTGTGGGATTGCGCCAACGCTGAATAGCCCCGACGCAGCGCTATGGATCGCTTCGAAAGCCGGGCTTTTGTATTTATTTTTTGCTGTCATCGCAAATCTCCACTAATTCTTTACTTTTAACTAAGGCCGTCGTTTTCTCTTCAGAGAGATTGGCATAGTGTTTTGCTAACTCACGAAACTCCATTAATTCGCGATGGTTGATATTGGCCATATCCTGTTTGGCATATAGAAAGGTATAAAACCAATACTCTGCGCTTTTGGTAAGGATGATTGCGCGATCGCGATTCTTGTTGAGTCGCTTTTTATAAACCCCTCCTCCTAAATCAACCACCTTGCCCTGAAGCGCAGATTGAATTGCCTGATAGAGCTCGTCGTCGGAAATGCCATGAGAGCTAGCCTCTCTGGCGAACCATTTGGTTTTAAAGATACGCATTGCTGACATCCTGTCGTTAAAAGTATAGCACATGGTGCTATATTAAATTCTCCTGAGATTTGTTAAAGCGATAGCGAGCATCGTTTTTTTAAACATGCGAACAGCTACGCATCCTCTTATGAAAAGCGATGAGAGTTGCGAAAACGTTAAATTCGTCACAAACAAAATGTTACACTGCGCAGCTTTCCGCCACTTTCTTCGCAGGTCACTCATGAGTCATTCAAATGAAACCAAACCCCATGCACGCGAGCTGGCGCGACCAAACTGGTCGGCGGTCTTCGCGGTTGCTTTCTGCGTCGCCTGCCTGATTACAGTTGAGTTTTTGCCGGTCAGCCTGCTGACGCCGATGGCGCTGGATTTAGGCATCTCCGAAGGGATGGCCGGGCAGTCGGTGACGACGACGGCATTCGTCGCGATGTTTTCCAGCCTGTTTATCACCACGGTGATAGGTAAAACCGATCGCCGCTACGTGGTTATCCTGTTTTCGCTGCTGCTGACCCTTTCCTGCCTGCTGGTATCTTTCGCTGATAGCTTCACCCTGCTACTGCTGGGGCGCGCCTGTCTGGGCCTGGCGCTCGGCGGTTTCTGGGCGATGTCCGCATCGCTGACCATGCGGCTGGTGCCGATGCGCGTGGTGCCGAAAGCGCTATCGATTATCTTCGGCGCGGTATCAATCGCGCTGGTGATCGCCGCCCCGTTGGGCAGTTTCCTTGGCGGGCTTATCGGCTGGCGCAACGTCTTTAACGGCGCGGCGGTAATGGGCGTGCTGTGTACGCTCTGGGTGCTGAAAGCGCTGCCGTCGCTGCCGGGTGAATCGGCGGCTCAGCAGCAAAATATGTTTGGTCTGCTGAAGCGTCCGGGGGTGATGGCCGGGATGTGCTCCATTTTCATGGCCTTTGCCGGACAGTTTGCCTTCTTTACCTATATTCGCCCGGTGTACATGACCCTCGCCGGGTTTGATGTCGACGGCCTGACGCTGGTGCTGCTGAGCTTTGGTATCGCCAGCTTTATCGGCACCTCGCTCTCCTCGGTGCTGCTCAAGCGTTCGGTAAAAGCGGCGCTGGCGATCGCGCCGCTGGTGCTGACCGCCTGCGCGGTGGCGCTGGTGCTGTGGGGAGAGAGCAAAATCATCGCCTCGACGGTGGCGATTATCTGGGGCTTCGCGTTTGCGCTGATCCCGGTGGGGTGGTCAACGTGGATCACCCGTTCCCTCTCCGATCAGGCGGAAAAAGCCGGGTCGATTCAGGTGGCGGTGATCCAGCTGGCCAACACCTGCGGCGCCGCGGTCGGCGGCATTGCGCTTGACCACTTAGGGCTGCTGTCACCGCTGGTGTTGTCAGGGATATTGATGCTGTTTACCGGCCTGCTGGTGGCGGCCAAAGTGAAGGTGAATTCACCCGCTTAAGGCCGCTCGCCTTTTGCCAGCCGGGCATTGATGTCGGCAATCACTTCCGGCAGGTCCGCCAGGGTATCAACCACATAATGCGCCCCGGAGGCATACAGTTTGTCTGCCGCCCGCTCGCGGCGGGTGGCGATTTCCTCTTTCGACATCGCCTGGTACTCCTCCCAGGTAGCGCCGAATTCGTTACCGGACACCGCCAGCCCGACGCTCCACATCCCGGCATGTAACCCTTCGCTGATGCCCGGCGCGGCATCATCGACCTTCACGCAGTGGGCCACATCGTCTATGCCCAGGGTAATCACGTTCTGCAGCGCCATCCACGGGCCCGGACGACCGCCGGCGGCAAGGTCATCGGTGGCGACCCAGTGGTCCGGGGCGTAGCCCTGGGCGGCAGCGGCCGGTACCAGCTTTTCCATCACCGGGCGCGGATAACCCGAGCAGGAGCCGATCTTCAGGCCCTCGGCGCGCAGCGCGGCGATAGTGTCGACAACGCCGGCAATCGGTGCGGAAAAATCGACAACCTTAGCGATTTGCAGCGGCATAAACGCGGCGTAGATCGCATCGATATCGGCGGCAGTCATCGCGCGGCCGAATTTGGCCTGCCAGCGGCTATCGACAGCAGGGAGTTTGCCCAGCGCCTCAATGTGCTGCCATTTGCCAAGCCCCATCGGCACGCGGGCCTCTTCAAGGGTGATCTCAATATCGAAGGCCTGGCGGAAGGCCTCGACGAAGATTTGCGTCGGGGCGAAAGAGCCGAAGTCTACGGTGGTGCCTGCCCAGTCAAGGATCAGTGCGCTAATACGGTTCATGGCGGTTCCTTATTGTTTCCAGTACATGGCGTTGTCGATAGCCGCCAGCAGGGCGGTGATATCGGCGTCGTAGACTTCGCCAATGTTGCCGATGCGGAAGCAGTCGCTTTGCGATACTTTGCCCGGATAGATAACGAAGCCCTGATCTTTCAGCTTCTGGTAGAAGGTGTGAAAGCGATACTGCGGCGCATCCGGTGAATAAAAGGCGGTAATGATCGGCGAGTGCAGGCTATCATCGAGCAGTGGCCGGAAGCCGAGCGCGCGCATCCCGGCGACCAGCCGGCGCTGATTGTTGCGGTAGCGCTGATGGCGAGCGCTGACGCCGCCCTCCTGCGCCAGCTCTTTCAGCGCCTGGGCGAAGGCCAGCACGGTATGGGTCGGCGAGGTGAAGCGCCACTTGCCGTGGTTGTCCTCCATGCAGCGCCACTGGGCGTACAGATCCAGCGACAGCGAGCGCGAACGGCCTTTGCAGGCGGCCAGCTCCGCTTCACGGGCAATCACGAAGGCAAAGCCCGGCACGCCCTGAATGCATTTGTTGGCGGAGCTTATCAGGTAATCAATATTCAGCGCGGCGATATCCAGTGGAATGCCGCCGAAGCTGCTCATCGCATCGACGATATAGCGTTTATCGTACCGTTTCGCCAGTTCGGCCACCTCTTCGATCGGATTCAGCATGCCGGTGGTGGTTTCGCTGTGTACCATCGCGATATGGGTGATCGCCGGGTCGTTCTGCAGGATCTGTTCGATCGCGGCCGCGTCCGGACGGGAGACTTCGCCGCAGTCGTAAGGGTGGCAGGCGATGCCCATCAGCTGCGCCATCTCAATCATACGCGCGCCATAGGCGCCATTGCTGACGATCAGCACTTTGCCTTGCTCGCCGATGACGCTGCCGAGCACCGCTTCGACCGCGTAGCTGCCGCTACCCTGCAGCAGCACTGCGGTATAACCGTCGGCTGGGGTAGCCAACTGCACCAGCTGCTGGCGAATGGTCTGTACCACGCCGAGATTGTAATCATCATCCCAGGTGCAGCTATCGAACAACATCGCCTCTTTCACCGTACGGGAGGTGGTTAACGGGCCGGGGGTCAGCAGCAGGTAATTTCGTGAAGTCATTTGTCTCACCATTTGGTCTATACCAGATTTATAGTTATCATGGAGACAAAGCCGGGACAGGGTCAAAGGAAATGTGGCGCTGCAACAAAAAATTCATCTGGCTATGTATAATGAGCGCACGAAAAGTGGCAGTGAGTAAACATGAAATCACCCTCTGGCGAGATGCCGCAATACCTGATGATTAAGGCGCAGCTGCAGGCGCGTATTCAAAACGGCGCCCTCAAAAGCGGCGACAAGCTGCCTTCCGAGCGCGAGCTGTGCGCGCTGTTCAACACGACGCGGATTACGGTGCGTGAGAGCCTGGCGCAGCTGGAGGCCAGCGGCGTGATTTACCGCGCCGACCGCCGCGGCTGGTTTGTGACGCCGGAGCGTCTATGGCTGGATCCGACGCAAAATACCAACTTCCACAAGCTGTGTCTCGAACAGGGGCGCGAACCGAAAACGGTGCTGCTTGATGGCCGCCTGGCTGCCGTGCCGCTGGATGTAATGGCGCCTCTGGCGCTGCAGCCCTTCGATCAGGTCTATTTGCTGACCCGGCTGCGCTATGCCGACGGCCGGCCGGTGTGCTACTGCGAAAACCACTGTCTGCCCGCGCGGGTGCCTGAGCTGCTGCGCCACGATCTCAACGGCAGTCTGACCGAGATTTATCAAACTCACTACGACCTGATCTATACCAGTATGCATCTGTCGTTTTATCCCACCTCAATGCCGCCGCAGGCCGCCGAGGCGCTGGGGGTGATGGAGGGGCGCCCGGCGCTGCTGTTGCGCCGGCTGAATTACGATCAGCACGGGCGTATTCTCGATTACGATATTGAATACTGGCGGCATGATAGCCTGCGGATTGAAGTCGATACCCATTGATTTTATTAGTTAAATTTTTTGATCTCCCCGGTGGCGCTAGCGCGTGCCGGGGCTACGCATCCCGCTCGTTTTAACTCCTTCGACACACTTCTTTCATCGTTTTGTCATAAACCATCGGTAGCGTGAAGGCAAATCTGGTCTACACCAGAATAACTAACTGCGATGAGGCTTACACGATGAAACTCTCCCGACTTGCTCTGCTGTCCCTGTTCGCGCTGACCAGCTCTCCGGTTTGGGCGGACGGCGTCGTCACGGTTTACTCCGCCGACGGCCTGCATGACGGCGATAACAGCTGGTATCAGAGCCAGTTCGCTGCCTTCACCAAAGCGACGGGCATCAAAGTGCAGTATGTGGAAGGCGGCTCCGGCGCGATCGTCGAGCGTCTGGCCAAGGAGCGCACCAATCCACAGGCTGACGTGTTGGTCACGGTGCCGCCGTTTATCCAGCGCGCCGCGAAAGAGCAATTGCTGGCAACCTTTACCCCGCAGGGTAGCGCGCAGATCCCCGGCGCCAACGACCGCTATTCGCCGCTGGTGAACAACTATCTGACCTTCATCTATAACGGCCAGTTGCTGAAAACCGCGCCGGCCAGCTGGCAGGATCTGCTGGATAGCCGCTTTAAGAACAAGTTGCAGTACTCCACGCCGGGTCAGGCGGGCGACGGTACCGCGGTGATGCTGCAGGCGTTCCACAGCCTCGGCGGCAAAGACGCCGGTTTTGCGTATCTGGGTAAGCTGCAGGCCAATAACGTTGGCCCATCGGCCTCGACCGGTAAGCTGACGGCGCTGGTCAACAAAGGCGAGCTGTACGTCGCCAACGGCGATCTGCAGATGAACCTGTCGCAGATGGCGCGTAACCCGAACGTTAAAATTTTCTGGCCGGCGGATGATAAAGGCGAGCGCAGCGCGCTGGCGCTGCCCTACACCATCGGGCTGGTGCAGAACGGACCGAACAGCGAAAACGGCAAAAAGCTGATCAATTTCCTGCTGGATAAACCGGCGCAATCCAGCGTCAGCGCGCGCTCCTGGGGCCTGCCGGTACGCAACGATGTAGCGCCGGATGATGCTAACTTTAAGGCGGCGAAAGCGGCGCTCGACGGCGTGAAGAGCTGGGAGCCGAACTGGGATGATGTCGCGGTATCGCTGTCGGCTGACATTGCCCGCTGGCATAAAGTGACCGATAGCGAGTAAGCCTGATGTTGATGAAAACCACCGTCACTTCTTCCCCGTCGCTGGCGGGGACGTCCGGGATCACCCTGGACTCGCTGCGCGTTTCATACCACGGCAACGTGGTCTTAAAACCGCTGTCATTGACCATTGAGCCCGGTGAGGTGCTGGCGCTGATTGGCCCTTCCGGTTCCGGGAAAACCACGGTGCTGCGGGCGATTGCCGGTTTTGTGCAACCGGCTGGCGGGCGGATCCTGATCGGCGATACGGACGTCACCCAGCTGCCGCCGTACAAACGCGGGCTGGCGATGGTGGTGCAGAACTACGCGCTGTTCCCGCATATGAAGGTGGAAGATAACGTTGCTTTCGGCCTGCGGGCGCAAAAGCAGCCCAGGGGGTTTATCGCCGAGCGGGTGACTGAAGCCTTAAAAATCGTCGGCATGGCGGATTACGCCACCCGCTACCCGCATCAGCTTTCCGGCGGCCAGCAGCAGCGCGTGGCGATAGCCCGCGCGATTGCCGTGCGTCCTCGGGTGCTATTGCTTGATGAACCGCTGTCGGCGCTGGATGCGCAAATTCGCCATAACATGGTGGAAGAGATTGCCCGCCTGCATCGCGAACTGCCGGAGCTCACCATCCTCTACGTCACCCACGATCAGACCGAAGCGCTGACCCTGGCGGACAAAATCGGCATCATGAAAGACGGGTCGCTGATCGCCCACGGCGAAACGCACGAGCTGTACCACTATCCGCCGAACCGCTTTAGCGCCGAATTCCTCGGCCGCGCCAATATCCTGCAGGCGACGGCGCTGAAAGACAGCCCCGAGCCGGGGCTGGTTAGCGTGAGCTGTGGCGGCGGCCTGATTAACGCCTTCAGCCGGGGCGGCCTGCATGGCAACAACAAGCTGTTATGCATTCGCCCGCAGCACATGAGCCTGGCGCCGCGATCGGCAACCAGTAATCGTCTCAATGCTACCCTGACCTCGGTACACTGGCAGGGCGATCTGACGCATCTGCTGTGCGATGTTGCCGGCGAAGCGGTGCGGATTGTGATGACCCACGTGAACCCGCTGCCGCGCGCGGGGGACAAGCTGGCGCTCTACTTCGAACCTGGCGATGCGGTTCTGATCGAGGTGCAATGATGGCGCAAACCCTCACGCTTGCGCGTCCGGCGCGAAACTTACGGCCTTACCTGTGGCTGGCATTGCCGCTGCTGGTGCTGGCGACGCTGTTTTTCTATCCGCTACTGCTGATCGCCGAACAGGCGCTGCGCGACGCCAGCGGCAACCTGAGCCTCGAGACCTTCTGGCAGGTGATTGACTCAAAACGCTTTATTGGCGCGCTGCTCAATACCTTACAGATTGCGGTGTTCGCTACCCTTGGCTGCCTGGTACTCGGCAGCGTCCTGGCGCTGATTCTGGTGTTTATTCCGTTCCCCGGCAGCCAACTGGTGGGCCGGGTCATTGATACTTTTATTGCGCTGCCGACCTTTCTTATCACTCTCGCGTTCACCTTTATTTACGGCTCGGCGGGGCTGCTCAACGGCACCCTGATGGCGCTGTTTGCTTTTGAACTGCCGCCGGTAGACTTCCTCTATTCGATTAACGGCGTGATTCTGGCGGAGATTACCGTCTTTACGCCGCTGGTGATGCGTCCGTTGATGGCGGGACTGCGGCAGATAGATAAGAGCCAGCTGGAAGCGGCGAGTATTCTCGGCGCTCATCCGTTACGGGTGATTACTCAGGTTATCTTCCCGGCGGCGCTCCCGGCGCTGATGGCGGGCGGCAGCCTGTGCCTGCTATTGACCACTAACGAGTTCGGGATCGTGCTGTTTATTGGCGCCAAAGGGGTCAATACCCTGCCGATGATGGTCTACAGCAAGGCGATTCTGGAGTCGGATTACAGCGTGGCCTGCATGATTGCGCTGATCAATATTCTGCTGTCGCTGGGGCTGTTTATGCTCTATCGGCTGGCGGCGGCGCGCACTGGCGTAAGGAGTTAACGATGTTGATTTGGTCGCGTAAAGGCCGCGCGGCGGCGGGCGCGCTGGCGGTGACGCTTTTTGCCGGCGTTTTCCTGCTGCCGCTGGCGGTGATTTTACTCTCCAGCCTGAGTAAACAATGGAACGGCCTGCTGCCCACCGGCTTTACCTTTGCCCACTTTGTTAACGCCTTTCGCGGCGCGGCGTGGGATTCGCTGTTTTCGAGCCTGATGGTGGGCTTCTGCGCCAGCCTGCTGGCGCTGCTGTGCGGGATGTGGGCGGCGCTGGCGCTGCGCCAGCATGGCGCGACGCTACAGAAATATCTTGGCCTGGCGTTTTATCTGCCCAGCGCCATCCCCTCGGTTTCCGTCGGGCTGGGCATTCTGGTGGCGTTCAGCCAGGGGCCGCTGCAGATGAACGGCACCTTCTTTATCGTTCTGGCGGCGCACTTCGTGCTGATCTCCGCCTTTACCTTCAGCAACGTAACGACCGGGCTGGCGCGTATTTCCGCTGATATTGAAAACGTCGCCTCCAGCCTGGGCGCTTCGCCATGGTATCGCCTGCGCCATGTGACACTGCCGCTGATGACGCCGTGGATGATCTCGGCGCTGGCGCTGAGCTTATCGCTGTCGATGGGAGAGCTAGGGGCGACGGTGATGATCTATCCGCCGGGCTGGACGACGTTGCCGGTGACCATTTTCAGCCTCACCGATCGCGGCAATATCGCCGATGGCTCGGCGCTGACCATTGTGCTGGTGGGCGTCACGCTGCTGTTGATGATGAAGCTTGAGCGTATCGCCCGCCGATTAAGCCAGAGATAAAGAATTGATGACGCCACCAGGGCACGGGTCTGACTGCCCGGCGGCGCTGCGCTTGCCGGTCCTGGGGGGGGAGCCCGCAGGAAGGAACGTAGGCCGGATAAGGCATTTATGCCGCCATCCGGCACTACCGCAGGTATGGAGCCTGACCGCCCGGCGGCGCTGCGCTTGCCGGTCCTGGGGTGGGGTCCCACAGGAAGGAACGTAGGCCGGATAAGGCATGTATGCCGCCATCCGGCATAAATGGAGCGCACCAGTTTTAGCCCGGCTAAGCGTAGCGCCAGCCGGGAACGCTCCTTCAACAACGCTATCGCATCAGAACCACGCCTCAAACATTCCGCCGACGTTCAGCGAATCCAGCTGCTGGTCCTGGGTGCCGTTTACCTTCGCGGTGTGCTCGTTATCCACCTGGCCGCCGGTGACGTAGAAGCGCAGCATCGGGCGGAACTCCGGCCCCATGCCGATGGCGATGTTCTGCGACAGCGTCAGCTTCCAGCCGTGGTTATCCCCGCCCTGGTCGTAATCCACGCGCTGGTAGCCCGCTTCCAGCCAGGTGGAGTGCACGTCGTTCCAGAAGTACATCGGCCGGACGATGGCGCCGTAGTTTTTGCGGTTGTCGGTATTATCTTTGCCGTTGTCGTAGTCGTGGAAGGCCAGCAGATATTCCACCTGCGCCTGCTGGGTGAACTTATGGCTGCCCTCGAAGCTGGCGTAGACCGTGGTCAGGTCGTCGGTTTTGTTATAGACGCTGTTATCCGAGTTGTCGGAATAGCGCAGGATCACCTTGTTCACCCCGCTGTCGTTGGTGTGGCTCAGCACCAGGCCGCCCTGCCAGGCTTCGAGACGCGCGTCGCTGTCCACCGCCTTTGAGTCAAAGCCGTAGTTGGCGTACACCTCGACGTCGATCGGCCCGGCCTTGATGTTGTGGGTTTTGGTGGTCAGCGCGTAGTGGCCGTTGTCGCCGGTGTCGGAGCTGCCGGTACAGGTGATACGCGACGGGTTGGTCTCGTCGGCCATCACTTCCGGGCTGCAGGATTTCACCTGCGAGACCGCCGCCACGTCGAACTGCACGCCGCCGATATCAAAGTTCTTTACCCCGGCGCCCTGGCCGTCGTGGTTCATCCAGAAGTAGTCGTTGATCCCCTGTTGCGGACGCTGGTGGAAGTCGCGGCCGGCCCAGATATAGGCGTTGGGGTTGGATTCCAGCACGTTGGTGACCCCGACGTAGGCCTTCTTCAGGTTAACTTCGTCGCTCCAGTGGTCGAACATCACGTTAAGATCCCAGATAGCCCCCTGCGCGCTTTTGAAGGCCTTGCTGATCTGGAATTCGCCGCCGTTGCTTTCGTTGCCCAGACGGCCGATCGCCGAGGCGCCGTTATAGGAGCCGTCGACGCCGACATATTTCTGGTCGCCGGTCTGGAAGTGGGCGCCATAGCGGGCGTAGCCGCTGAACTTGAGGCCGAACGGAATGGCCATATCCGGCGAGGCGGCGGTGGTTTCCGGGTTAGTAATCACGTCGACCTTTTTGTTGGCCGCGGCGTCGATTTTCGCCTGGCGGTCGGCCAGCGCTTTATCAACGGCTTTGGCGACGATGGCGTCGATCTGTTCCTGAGTAAATTCTTGCGCCATTACAGAGGTAAGCGGAAAAAACGCGGCGATAACCGCCATGGTTAATGGAAGTTTTTTTATCATTGTCATGAGTTTCTCAATATAGGTTAATTTTATTCAGACAATAACCAGCCTATTCTGAGCTGACAGAATATGTCGCTATCATCAGAACAAGTTATTTTTTATTTTGTACGGTCACAGAGGCATTACACAATTATCGTTACCCTTCCTCCTTCGCTGATATTAAACAGGTGGTCTTTCGCCACTGACAAAAAATACACAGCACGAACCAATAAACGCTATTTCCCAGCAGCGGATAGACGGAGCAATACATGCCCCCGCGGGGGCATGTCAGCAAAAATTAACCAAAGATATAGGTATTGACGAGATTTTCGAGTAATTCCTGACGCCCGCTCTGAGGCTGCGGATTCAGATTATGCTGCTCAGCGTATCGGGCAATATTATCCAGCGACATCTGCCCGCTCATAATTTTCTGCCCCAGCTCGCCCTGCCAGCCGGCATAGCGTTTTGCCAGACCCTGATCGAGCTTGCCATCCTCAATCATGCGCGCGGCCAGCTTGAGGGACAGCGCCATCACGTCCATGGCGCCAATATGGCCATAGAACATGTCGTATTTGTCGGTGCTCTGCCGGCGAACTTTGGCGTCAAAGTTCAAGCCGCCGGTGGTGAATCCCCCGGCTTTGAGGATCTCGTACATCACCAGGGTATTCTCTTCCACGCTGTTCGGGAACTGATCGGTATCCCAGCCGAGCTGCGCATCGCCGCGGTTGGCATCAACGGAGCCGAAAATGCCCAGCGCGATGGCGCTGGCGATTTCATGGTGGAAAGAGTGCCCCGCCAGAGTGGCGTGGTTGGCTTCAATGTTCACCTTGATCTCATTTTCCAGACCAAACTGCTTCAGGAAGCCATACACCGTCGCGACATCGTAATCGTACTGATGCTTAGTGGGCTCCTGCGGTTTCGGCTCGATAAGCAGCGTGCCGCCAAAGCCAATCTTATGCTTGTGCTCCACCACCATCTGCAGGAAGCGGCCAATCTGCTCGCGCTCCTGGCGCAGATCGGTATTCAGCAGGGACTCGTAACCTTCGCGGCCGCCCCACAGAACATAGTTTTCGCCGCCGAGCTGGTGGGTGGCGTTCATGGCGGTCACTACCTGCGTGGCCGCCCAGGCAAATACCTCCGGATCGGGGTTGGTCGCCGCCCCGGCGCCGTAGCGCGGGTGGGTAAAGCAGTTGGCGGTGCCCCACAGCAGTTTCACGCCGGTTTGCTGCTGTTTCTCCGCCAGCACCTCGGTCATCACGGCGAAATTATGCAAATACTCTTTCAGCGACGCGCCTTCTGGCGAGACGTCGACATCGTGGAAGCAGTAATACGGCACGTTGAGCTTGTAGAAAAATTCAAACGCCACGTCCGCTTTGCGTTTGGCCATTTCCAGCGCATCGCCCGCGGCCTGCCAGGGACGCTCAAACGAGCCGGCGCCAAACATATCCGCGCCATTCCAGCAGAAATTATGCCAGTAACAGGCGGCAAAACGCAGATGATCTGCCATGCGTTTTCCCAGCACGATTTCATCCGGATTATAGTGGCGAAACGCCAGCGGATTATCGGTTTTGGGTCCGGCAAAGCGAACGCGATCAACCTGGTCGAAATAGGTTTGCATGATGAACTCCGAAATTGAGAAACAGGAAAATTAACAACTGTGACACATCGTGTATTCTCATCGTCGGTTGCTCAATTACGTTATTTCACTCGGCGATTGAGAAAATGCTCAAATGTGAGCCATCTCGCAAATAAAACCATTTTAAATATCTCGCTTCGCGCGCGTATAGCGTACACTTCCTGGGGAATTCAGGTATCCATACCAAATTAAAATGCCGGTTTTGTCGCAATGCCTGCCTGCCCAAAAATTAGCGGCAGATAACGGTTCAACGCAGGCGATACAGGCCTTTGCTTCGAGGATCACAGAAGTAAAAAAACATAATTACGTAATTTAAAAACGTAATAGATTCTTCCAGGTCAACTGTGTCAGAAAGTGTTTCACCTACACAAAACAAACCGGAGTCTGCTTAGAATGAGTAAAAACATAATGCACAGTCGGCATGATGAATATCATAAATTAACCCGCGGAGAACGAATTGGTTATGGCATGGGCGACTTTGCGCAAAACCTGGTTTTCGGCACAATTGGGGGTTTTCTGGCTTTGCATATGCTGACGGTAAATACCATCAGCACGGCAACGGCAGGCTTTATTTTTCTTTTTGTCCGTATCATTAATGTGTTTTGGGATCCGATGGTCGGAACCTATGTGGATAAACGAACCTCGAAAGCAGGGAAATATCGTCCCTGGCTGTTACGAGCCGGCGTGCCGCTGGTGATCCTGTCGGCATTACTGTTCGCGCCAATCCCAGGGGTGAAAGGTTCGGTGGCTTTCGCCTTTATTATTTATCTGGCGCTGGACCTGGTTTATTCCTTAGTCAATATTCCCTATGGCTCGCTGAATGCCTCGCTGACCCGCGACCCGGAATCGATCGATAAGCTGACCAGTACCCGCATGATGCTGGCCAACAGCGCCAACCTGCTGGTCTATACCCTGTTCCCGATGTTTGTGCAGATGGCGGCGCCGAAAGATCGCAGCCTGAAAGACACCGGCTTTTTTGGCCTTGAGCTGAATCTCGGCAACTATACCGATCCGTCAGCGAACTACGCCTGGTTTGGCGTGTACGCCATCTATATGATCATCGGCGCGGTGGCCCTGTTTATCTGCTACAAATGCACCAAAGAACGCGTGGTCGCGACCGCCGAGCAGACCGCCAACGTCAAAACTACCGACCTTTTCCACGAGCTAAGACATAACCGTCCGCTGGTTATTCTCGGCATGTTCTTTATGCTGGCCTTTACCTTCATGTTCTTCATGAACACCGTTAACGGCTTCTTCAACCAGTTCGTCGTCGGCCACTCAGAATGGATGGGCGCCGTGGGTCTCGTCGCGTCTATTCCCGGCATCGCCTTCCCGGTGTTCTGGCCGAAACTGAAAAAAATCTTTGGTAAAAAAGGCTTCTTCCATCTGTTCCTCGCCATGTTCATCGTCGGCGAACTGCTGACCTACGTCTGGTCCCGCGAAGGGATGCACGACGCCCTGTGGCTGGCCTACATCGCCACCTTTATTAAACAGTGGGGCTTAACCTCCGCCACCGGTTTTATGTGGGCGCTGGTACCGGAAGTTATCGCGTACGGCGAATTAAAATCGGGCAAACGCAATGCCGCCATTATCAATGCCATTATGGGACTCTTCTTCAAGATCGGCTTCACCATCGGCGGCGCGATCCCGCTGTGGCTGCTGGCGGTGTATGGATTTAATGAAAGCGGCGCCGTGCAGAGCGCCAGCGCCATCGATGGGATCATTATGACCGCCGTGTGGATCCCAATTGCGCTGGCCGCTATTTCGATGGTGATCATGCAGGTTTATCCGATCTCCGATAAACATGTGACCGACATCAACCGTCAGCTGGATGAGATCCGCGTGTAGTTAAAAAAATTATAAATCAGACCGATCCTTAACTTTCCATTTTAAAAGGTGTAATGAAATGTCACTTATTCAAAACCCGATATTACGCGGCTTTAATGCCGACCCCTGTATTATTCGCGTCGAGGATACGTACTATATTGCCAACTCGACGTTTGAGTGGTTCCCGGGCGTGCGTTTACATGAGTCCAAAGACCTGAAAAACTGGAACCTGCTGCCTTCGCCGCTCTCCACCACCACCCTGCTGGATATGAAGGGCAACCCCTCCTCCGGCGGCATTTGGGCCCCGGCGCTCTCCTGGGCCGACGGGCAATTCTGGTTGGTGTATACCGATGTGAAGGTCACCGAAGGCGCCTTCAAAGACATGACCAACTATCTGACCACCGCGAAGGATATTCGGGGCCCGTGGAGCGACCCGATCAAGCTGAACGGCGTCGGGTTTGACGCCTCGCTGTTCCATGACGACGATGGCCGGAAATATATCGTCCAGCAAACCTGGGATCACCGGGAGTATCATCACCCCTTCGATGGCATTACCTTAACGGAGCTGGATACCAAAACGCTGAAGTTAATGCCGGAAACCGCGCGCACCATCTACCGCGGCACCGCCGTGGCGCTGGTCGAGGGGCCGCACCTCTATAAACTGAACGGCTACTACTATCTGTTGGCCGCCCAGGGCGGCACCGTGTTTACCCACCAGGAGGTGGTGGCGCGGTCGAAAACCCTCGAGGCCGACAGCTTCGAAACCGAGCCGGGCGACGTGTTCTTAACCAACGTCGATACCCCGGACAGCTACATCCAGAAACAGGGCCATGGCGCGCTGGTCTCCACTCCGGAAGGCGAATGGTATTACGCCTCGCTCTGCGCCCGGCCGTGGAATCGCCCGGGGGAATCCATCTACGACCCGCGCGGCTGGTCAACTCTCGGCCGGGAAACCTCGATCCAGAAAGTATACTGGGACGATGAGGGCTGGCCGCGTATTGAAGGCGGTCACGGCGGGAAAACCTTCGTCGAAGGGCCGAAAGACGCCATCTTCACCGAAAGCGCCAGCGATAATAGCCAGCAGGATGACTTTACCTCGCCAGCGCTCGACCCGAACTGGAATACCCTGCGGGTGCCGTTTACGGCCAAAATGGGCATCACTGGCGACGGCAAATTAACCTTAATCGGCCAGGGTTCGTTAGCCAATACGCATGACCTGTCGCTGATTGCCCGCCGCTGGCAGGCCTTCTATTTTGACGCCGCGGTGAAGGTGAAATTCGAGCCCTTCAGCTACCAGCAGATGGCCGGGTTAACGAATTACTATAACGACCGCCACTGGAGCTTCGTCTTCCTGACCTGGAATGAAATTAACGGCAAAGTCATCGAAGTCGGCGAAAATAACCGCGGAAAATACACGTCGTACCTGAAAGATAACGCCATCAAGGTGCCGGACGGCGTGGAATACGTCTGGTTCCGGACCAAGGTCCGCAAGCAGACCTACAGCTATGAATACAGCTTCGATGGCGTGACGTTCACCGAGATCCCGGTCCAGCTGGATGCCGCAGTGCTGTCCGATGACTATGTGTTGCAGAGCTACGGTGGGTTCTTTACCGGGGCGTTCGTCGGCCTGGCGGCGGTAGACTACGCCGGGTACGGCACCCAGGCTGAGTTTTATCAGTTCGAGTATCAGGAGCTGGGCGATAGGTTAGCGGCCGATGGCAGTTACAGCTGGGAGGCTGGCGAGACGCGGGATAAGTAAGAGAGTGTGAGCCCCCGCTACCGGTAAGGTAGCGTGGGGTTTGTGCTGTGTGTGATGTAATTAAAGCGAGTGCTGTCGGATGTCAGTCTGCGGGGCGCAGCCGGGCCTTCAGCTCTTCGGGAGTAAACGGCGGATCTCGCCGGTGCAGCATTGCATGGCAATTGGGACATACCGGGATCAGATCGGTTTCAGGGTTCAGACGGTAGTCCTGCTTTATCCCGGCCAGCGGAATGAGATGGTGGATATGGATAAAACCCTGGCCGATTTCGCCATAGCGGCTGGCCATATCCAGACCGCATACCTGACACCGGCAGCCGTGTAGGCGAAGCGCCGCCTGACGAGCCTGACGGTCGCGCTCATAGCGATTGACCACCACCTGCATCGCCGCCCCTTCCACGAACTCCATAGTCGTCTGTCCCTCATCGGGGAAAAGCGCAGCCTCGTCATCGCCAGCGCCCTGCGACGCGATCGTAAATCCTTGCTCCAGTAACAGGCGCACGCATTTGGATTTAATCCCCCCGCTGAAATCCGCCGGGGTAAATTCCGTTCCCGTGGCAAGCGTGGCCGCTAACCCGACGATGGCTTTTGAAGGATACCGACGCCCCTCAAACTCGATCTCATACAGACGCGCGTTTTTAAACTGATGCGCAACGCCTGCATCGTAAGCGCGAATGGCGGCGATGATGCATTCCCTGGATAAATGGTCCGGTAGTTTTTTCATAAGACATAGCTATCTGATGGCGCGAAGCTTGAGTATAAATAGAAAGCTATGGGCTTTTCGAAAAAATAAATAGCAGTGATAGTTAAATAGCGATCCACGTAGAATCGCCGCATCTGGTGGGTTGATCGGCAAGGATTTTGCGAGCATCATCGCATTTATTATTGAACGCAAGATCATTCTGCTGTTTGCGCAGGGGATTAGCTACCAGGACATTAGCCGAGAGTTCGAAGATTTATATGCTTTCAGCATGTCAACCGCCACCATCAGTGTAGTACGATAAAGTTACCCCTGAACTAAAACAGTGGCAACAGCACCCGCTGGAAAAGGTTTACCCCTTCGTCTGGCTGAACGTATTCACTATAAAGTCCGTGAGAATGGCCGTTATCAGAGCAAAACGGTTTATACCGTTCTGGCGCTGAATCTGGCAGGCAAGAAAGAAACTCTGGGCCGGTATCTATAAAAAAGTAAAGGCGCTAACTTCTGGCTGTCTATATTAAGCGACCTGCAAAACTGGGGCATTGAAGACATCCTGATCGCCTGCGTGCGCGGGCTGACCGGCTTCCCGGAGGCGATAAACAGCATTTATCCGCAGACAGAGGTTCAGTTGTGCGTCATTCACCAAATCAGTAACTCGATTAAATACGTGGCCTCAAATGACCATAAAGCTTTTATGGCTGATCTGAAACCGGTATATCGCGCGGGGTCGAAAGAAGCCGCAGAAACGGTGCTGGATGAACTGGAAGCGAAATGGGATCAGCAGTATCCAGTGTTGCTCCAGTCGTGACGACGCAAGTGGGAAAATCTGTCAGCATACAATAGAATTTAAGAAACACGGAGTCAGTAAAATACTGTAAGTGAAAAGTGATGCGGAAAGTTAAAACCTCGGTGCAACAACTAAACTCATTGATAAGTTTTTTACTGCGATAATCGATAGATTTGCAGACTATAGGCGTGCGAATGAATAGTCACCTAAAAGCTGGCAGGTAATAATTAACAATGCTGTAACAGTTATATGGCTTTCAGGCAGCGTATTATTATACGCTGCCTTTTTCAACTTGCCGTAATAAAGCATGTTTTTGGATAACGATTAAAAAGTGAATAATTGTAAACAGCTTCATTTTTGTAATATGAGTTAGGATAGAAGTTGACTTCTTTGCCAAGCAGAGATGCTAAAATTGCCACATGCAGCCTGTCGGTATTGACAACTTTATACTCTTCAAGAAAGTTTATCATGCAACGGGTAGAATTATGCGCCAGAAATTCATTATCCCAATAATCGCCATTCCAGGTGAGCGAAATATCATGATTGTTTTCTTTGTAGTCTCCAGTTAGAGATTCGGAGTCCGTTCTGAAGCAGTTGGCCTGTTTTTTATAGACGGGTTTAAGTGACAGGTATTTATTAAGATCGAGATAAAATGCCATATCATCAGTAATGAATACGTTCTTGTTTGGTTCGTAGTTGAGAGATTTAATATAATCGAAGGTGATATTTTCGCGACAAAAAACAACAAACTTATCAATATTGTTGATGAATAAATCGCTATACCCTCTGATTGTCGACGGCATTATTATTACTTTATGAAATTTCCCAATATTATTCTGGATAAAGTCATGACCTTCAGAATACAATCCTTCTATCAGGTTTCCTCCGCCTCCAAAAATTAAAATATCAGTTTCAGAACTGTAGCACTCGCCATCTCTGTAAGGGATATAGGTAAGAGCATTTCGTTCAAAAAAGTCATACGTCGCAGATGCAATTACACCATCTCCAGCATTACCAGGGTTTGCCTTATAGACAAATCGATGAGATAGATGATAAGATTTTAGAAGCAAATCAAATTTTAACTTCATATTGGTCATTTTTTATCCTGTTTAACAGAAGCTACCGACTGCTATCTTACACTACTTCAATTCACTAATATCATAGAAAAGTCTAGGTTACAAAGGAAGGGTTACAATGAAGAAAATTCTTATAATGACGCCGGACATTGAGGGGCCTGTCCGTAACGGCGGTATTGGTACTGCTTTCACTGCTCTTGCCACTACTTTGGCAAAAAAGGGGTATGATGTTGATGTATTGTATACATGTGGCGACTATTCTGAATCATCTGTATCGAAATTTAGCGACTGGTCACGTATTTATAGTACCTTTGGTATCAATCTGCTAAGAACCGGACTGATAAAAGAGATTAATATTGATGCACCGTATTTTAGAAGGAAAAGTTATTCAATTTATCTCTGGTTGAAAGAAAATAACATCTATGACACTGTTATTTCTTGTGAGTGGCAGGCAGATCTTTATTACACTTTATTAAGCAAAAAGAATGGAACGGATTTTGAAAATACAAAGTTCATTGTAAATACTCACAGTTCAACGTTATGGGCTGATGAAGGTAATTACCAGCTTCCATATGATCAGAACCATCTTGAACTCTATTATATGGAGAAAATGGTGGTTGAAATGGCGGATGAAGTTGTTAGTCCGTCTCAGTATTTAATTGATTGGATGTTGAGTAAGCACTGGAATGTTCCTGAAGAACGTCATGTAATTTTAAATTGCGAGCCATTTCAAGGGTTTGTGACGAGAGATGATGTTACAGTTAAAATAAATGAAAAGCCAGCTTCTGGCGTTGAGCTTGTATTTTTCGGCCGCCTTGAAACCCGTAAAGGACTTGACATATTCCTGCGTGCATTAAGAAAACTATCTGATGAAGATAAAGAGAGCATTTCTGGAGTAACCTTCCTCGGAAAAAATGTCACTATGGGGAAAACTGATTCATTTACTTATATTATGAATCAGACTAAAAATTTGGGACTCGCAGTTAATGTCATCAGCGACTATGATCGTACCAACGCTAATGAATATATAAAAAGAAAAAATGTATTAGTCATCATTCCATCACTTGTAGAAAACTCACCCTATACTGTTTATGAATGCTTGATTAATAACGTTAATTTCCTCGCTTCAAACGTTGGTGGAATTCCAGAGCTTATTCCGCAGGAGCATCATGCGGAAGTTCTATTTATTCCTACACCTGTCGATTTATACGGGAAAATCCACTATCGCTTAAAAAATATAAATATAAAACCAGGGCTTGCTGAATCACAAGACAATATTAAAGAAGCTTGGTTTGTCGCAGTTGAACGAAAAAACAACCGCGCATTCAAGAAAATCGATGAAGCTAACAGCCCGTTAGTTAGCGTGTGTATAACTCACTTCGAACGTCACCATTTGCTTCAGCAAGCACTCGCATCAATAAAATCTCAGACGTACCAAAATATTGAGGTCATCTTGGTTGATGATGGAAGTACGACAGAAGATTCTCATCGTTATTTGAATCTCATCGAGAATGATTTTAACTCTCGAGGCTGGAAAATTGTCCGTAGTTCTAATAACTATCTGGGTGCTGCAAGGAATTTGGCTGCGCGACACGCCTCTGGCGAATATCTGATGTTTATGGACGATGATAATGTTGCTAAGCCTTTTGAGGTAGAAACGTTTGTTACTGCAGCATTAAACTCTGGGGCCGATGTGTTAACCACACCAAGCGATCTTATTTTTGGTGAGGAGTTCCCTTCTCCGTTCCGTAAAATGACGCACTGCTGGCTTCCGTTAGGGCCTGATTTAAATATCGCCAGCTTTAGTAACTGCTTTGGCGATGCTAATGCGCTGATCAGAAAAGAGGTTTTCGAAAAAGTAGGCGGATTTACTGAAGATTACGGTTTAGGTCATGAAGACTGGGAGTTTTTTGCCAAAATATCATTACAGGGATATAAATTGCAAATCGTCCCGGAACCTCTATTTTGGTATAGAGTTGCAAACTCCGGCATGTTGTTAAGTGGAAATAAGAGTAAAAATAACTACCGCAGTTTCCGTCCTTTTATGGATGAGAATGTTAAATATAACTATGCAATGGGGTTGATACCTTCCTACCTCGAGAAGATTCAAGAACTTGAGAGTGAAGTGAATCGCTTGCGGAGCATCAATGGTGGTCATTCTGTCAGTAACGAGTTACAACTTTTAAATAATAAGGTTGATGGTCTTATTTCTCAGCAAAGAGATGGCTGGGCCCATGACCGTTTTAATGCTCTGTATGAAGCAATTCATGTCCAAGGCGCAAAACGAGGCACCAGCCTGGTTCGCCGGGTTGCCCGGAAAGTGAAATCAATGTTAAAATAAAGTAATATTCGGGGCCCGAAAGGGCTCCGCAAAAATAATAGTAACTTTCAGCTAATTTTAAATTTGTCTGTAAATAACCCTGTTTTAGTTGCATGCATTTTTGAGTTCCCGGCCAGATTTGCCCCTGGCCCAAATTCAGTGCAGTGCTAAATCAGAGATCTTCGTCTTTCCGGAGACTTCGGATGAATTCAGCCGGAGTCATGTCATTTAATGATGAATGCGTTCTCTCATGATTATATTCCCTGCGCCAGTTGTCGAGTTTGTCCTGCGCATCTTCCAGCGAGAGAAACCAATGAATGTTCAGGCATTCATCCCGCAGACTGCTGTTAAATGATTCAATAAACGGATTATCCGTTGGTTTTCCGGGGCGGGATAAGTCCATTGTGACACCGTGTTCATACGCCCATTTATCCAGACTTTTCAAAATAAACTCGCTGCCGTTATCTGTCTGAATACGTACCGGCAGACACTTGCCCAGCACCCGCAACCTTTCCATCACACCGACCACATCCTCACCTTACAGTGACTTTCCGGCATGGATCGCCACACACTCCCGACTAAAATTATCCACTACAGTCAGCGCCCGGAAACGTGTTCCGTTAAACAGATTATCCGACACGAAATCCATACTCCAGCACTGATCGATACCGGTCAGGACCGGACGTTGCTGACGATGTGCTGCACTGACATGCCTGCGGGGGCGCTTTTTGCGCAGGTTGAGGCCTTCCAGACAGTAAATCCGGTGTGTTTTCTTGTGGTTAACAGGCCAGCCTTCCCGCCACAGCTGAATATGAATACGCGGGCAACCGTAGCGGATCCGGGTTTCCGCTATTTCCCGGATACGCAGGGTTATCGCCCGATCATCCCGCCGGCTCTGCCAGTGGTAAACGGTTCTGCTCTGCATCAGCAGTCCGCATCCCCGTCGGACACTGATACGGTAAGCCCCCCGCAGAAAATGCACCGCCTGACGTTTCTGAGCCGGCCTCAGAACTTTTGTTTCAGTACCTCCTGCAGCATGTCCTTGTCCAGACTCAGGTCAGCCACCAGTTTCTTCAGCCGCAGATTTTCATCCTCCAGTTGCCGCAGACGCCGCAGTTCGGTCACGCCCAGACCGGCGAATTTCTTCTTCCAGTTATAAAAAGTGGCTTCAGAAATGCCCATCTTTCGGCAGACTTCCCCGTCGCGGGTGCCGGTTTCGGCCTGTTTCAGAGCAAACGCAATCTGTTCTTCGGTATAGCGGGTCTTTTTCATGGCGATGTGCCTCTCTGTGAGATGGAAGAAAGACCGGAGACTTCAGTTTAGCCCGGCACTGTTTTCAGGGAGGAGATCAACACCCCCACCGTAGTACGCGGAAGTATGTAATGAAACGATTGGCGTTAGCCCTGCTTTTATTTATTTTCAAAGAATTGGTTGTAGCTTCCGTTCTCACGCCGGAAGCCGACCATTATGACAGCTATCTGTTAGTCGACACTTAACCCGCAACAGCCGTTTCTGGAACAACTTACGACCTCCTGTTCCGTCCAGTGTTCTCCAGACTGTAGGCCAAGCGGTGCCATATTCTAAGCAACCACCAAAGGTGAAAGAACATACTCGCTAGATAAGTTCCAGCGTCACCAGCTTTACCAGCAACACCGGCTAACAGGTAACCACAAGTAATTTACCGGTCCGCGATACCGCCGCCCTGATCCAGCTTCACAAGAGACAGGCTCTTGCTCTGTTGGAATGCGGGCAATTGTGGAAATCTCGTCTGCAACTGACCGTGCGGATAAACACTATCCATAGCTGGCGACCTGCTCCCATTGATTAACATACTTTGATTTTATTACATTTGCTCATTTACTCGCCAACACCAAAAACTTACACTTCCCACATGGACTTAAAAGCAAAAATAAGGATAAGGACGAATGGCTATTGGTCATTTTTTATTTAGGGGTGATAAGACCGCTTGCGGTGGCAGGATTCTTGAAGGATGCCCCAACCATCAATTTTTCGATAAAGATATGGCATGTGAAGGCCATAAAGTAACCTGCGGCAGACATCCAGGGCATTATCGTATCTGCGGTGGCCTTGATAGTGACGAAATACATGGTAAAAGAGTAGCCGGAACACTGCACAGCCGTAGTTCCTGTCCCTGCAAATCACGTTTTATTCCTTCCATCGATGACACTTATGAATTTTCTACAGGGGCAGCGAAAGCCGACACAGCCCAATCTCAAGTCGTCGAATTTCCCGTTCTCCCCCGCCCGATTTATGATCCCCAAGCTGATAATGTGACTGACACCTGCAAGTCAGAAGATAACCCGCTGCTGAACGGCGTTTATATATGGACTGAAACGACAAGTGCAGGTCATGTTTTGGTTTCAGTGCATGAGAATAACAATATCTTCCTCTACACCTATGGACGCTATGGACGCACTGATAAAAGTACCTTCACTGGGGATGGGATTTTAGACTTTTTCCAGGATGAAGATGCGCGTAAGTATTACCGATACGAACTTTATGAAATGGGGGCTCGCGCTTTCCGCATTGATGATGCAGATCCTAAAATAACCCGTAAATTCTTCGAAAACCTTTGGAATGGCGGTGTAACACCAATTCAAACGCCAAACATGCAAGATGGTACAAAGCGAAGAGGCCGAACCATTGATAAGTATGATGTCACTGGTAGCAACTGTACCACTCACTCAGTCGAGGGGCTCAAGTTTGCTGGCTCAAAGGTATTCGAACACGGTTACACATCCACGACAACACAGCTACCAATCGACATAGAAGAAGATTTTACTATTCCGGTTTCACTGCAAAGATATCTTGAATCAAAGAGTGCGGATTTCTCATCAATCCTCGTTGTCGAAATGACTAATACATTCAAACAGCAGTACCCTAACACCGAGAACAAAAGCCCTCAATCAATGGGAGGGAGTGCAAAAATCCAACAATCTGCTGCCGATTCCGCTGCTGTTGCTGGCTCAACATCCCTCTACTCAGGCGGTACAGTAGGCGGTTCATTGGGAAGCACTCACGATGATGAATAAGAAGTTCTGGATCAGATGGGTGAGTATCGCGCTGATCTGTGCAGCGTATTACGCTATCGTGCTTTATTTCGATCTGGTCTTCGCTCTTAACTTTACAGAGACAATCAGTCAAGGCGGAGAATTTACCCCTTCTCAATGTACCCGGTTTGTTAAGGAGCTAGCGCAAAATCACTCTGATTCGGCTTTAGCCTCCATCATTGGTTTCGCTGTCTGCGTCCCTTTGATCCTGCTCATCTTCAAGAAAGTGAAATGACCGTCAAAGGCTGGCGAGATCCAGCCTTTTCCTTCCTCCCTCATTTTAGACAATATGTAGTGGCACACTGAATTTGGCCACCCTGGACTGCCCCCACCACTCCGGTAGACGATTCTGCCCTAAAGTTTGAGTATAGGAGGTTCGACTGGCGCTTCGTCAACATCATCACCCGCGCCCTGGTGGCACTGGGCCAGCGCCCGGACTACGCCCGTATCGCCCGCCACGTTATCAACATCGACGAACTATTTATCGACTACGCCCGCGTCTTTTTGCCCAGCCACGACCGCCAGGCATGGGACAACGTGGTACGGATTGCCGGTGGCATCACTGAGAAAAACACGCCACGTAATCTTCAGGGAAGGGACAGCTACGTCGTCGCGCTGGAGAAGTACCTTTCAACCACCCGATTACACGACACGATCCTCGACGGTCTACGTACTGCCGTGCGCTATGACAAAACCTATTTCGATAAGATCGTCGCCTCGCTGCTGCCACTGCTGGAAAAACTGACCACCAGAAAAATCTCCCAACTGCTGGCCCCGGCCTACGGCGACCTTAACGACCCGCGCCCGGTATTCAACTGGCAGCAGGCCATTCGCCAGCGGGCGATTATTTATGTCGGGCTGGATGCATTGTCTGACGCAGAAATTGCCGCCGCTGTCGGCAACTCAATGTTCGCCGATCTGGTCAGCGTCGCCGGACATATCTACAAGCACGGCGTGATGGATGGCCTGCCGCAGACGGAAGAGAACCCGGCCATCAACCTGCACTGCGATAAGTTCAGTGAACTGATGGGCGATGAATTTATTCCGCTAATAAATAAAGGCGGCGGCGCAGGTGTAGAGGTTACGGCCTACACCCAGACGCTCTCCGATATCGAAGCCCGCATCTGCGACCGCGCCAAAGCGGGCCAGGTGGTCGGCAACTTCAACAGTCGGATCATGATGCGGGTGCGGGAATCTGCCACCGCCGAATTGTTGACGAAGCAACTGCCGCAGGTGGATGTGCTCAGCAACAGCATCAGTTCCGGCGTTGCCGACAGCGCCGACGCACAGGGCAACATCGGTTTTTCCAGCAACACCCAGGATCGGATGAGCAGCATACAGATGCCGTTACTGGAACCCGCCTCACTGGTACAGCTTCCCAAAGGGCAGGCGTTCGCTCTGCTGGAAGGTGGTCAGCTCTGGAAGCTACGCATCCCATTACCGGACGCAGCACACGATCCGCTGATGCCGGAAAGCATCACACACATAGCCCGCTATATGGAAAAACAGTACGACAGCACGCCTATATGGTGGGACCGCCCGGAGACAGTTGTAACGGCGAAAAATGACCCTATTTTATGGCTGAACGACAGCGAAACCACGGAGAAACAGACCGATGATACCCCGGACACACCGCCAGCTCGTGAGCGTTGAAGTGATGTGGCCTGCACAAACACTGCCTCTTCCCCTGCAACAGGCGGTGGAAGCGCTGACGCAGGGAGAAACGCCCGACCAGATTATCGCTCGCATGAATTTGCAGGGCTTTCAGGCATGGCGCGAAGCTACATCGCCGCAAGGCGAACACGACATTTTTCAGATACGACTGGATGAGGCACACGAGGCACGGTTCCTCTGCCGCTACATTACTCTGCCGCTGCACTGATGCCCGAACATGCGCCACCAGGCCCCGTGCGTCGCCCCGGACTGCTCGGCTGGATAGCATTACTTCCCGGCGTGCTGATCGGTTTTTGCCTCGGCGCGTGGATGCTGGCGATAACGCTGGAGTGGCTGGGCGAGGCGTTTTTCTGGCGGAACACCTGCGCCAGTCACAGTGAGCAGGTATTGCAGGCGACATGGCAGTGGTGGAAAAGCTCTGCTGGCGCACCGATGTGGTTAGTAGAAGACCTCGCGATTGTCAGCGATACGTTGCAGCAAGGGATTACGGCGCTGATTGCTTCCCTCAACGGGCAAAGCGGGTTGTTCTGGACGGAAACCGTCACTTCGGTGATCCGCTGCGCGTTACTGTCTGCGATTAAGTTACCCTTACCTTTCTGCTGCGCTGGCTATTTTATTGCAGGCGCTACCACAGTTTGTGCTGACCATTGTTATAGGGCTGATTGACGGGCTGGTACGCCGCGACTTACGGCGATTCGGCGCAGGCCATGAGTCCGGGTTTGTTTATCATCATGCAAGGCGTATGATCGGCTCCAGCCTCGCGGCAACGGGGCTGGCGTGGCTGGTGTTGCCAGTTTTTCTGGAATCAAGATATATTGTAATACCTGGAGTGATGCTGAGTGGGCTCGCGGGTTCAGTAGCGACGGGAGCATTCAAAAAGCATTTGTAATTCAACCTAGATAGTACTTATTCACCCAGCCATAAATTCAAGACTGATAATACCAAAGCACTGGCCGTTGATAATTGTTTTTTTTGTGAAAAAACCGACTAATTAACACGCTGGTCAAAAGCATATGTTTTTGTAGTAAAATCAATACAATTTGACTCCTAACAAGATATAATGGCTGTTCGTTTTATCTAATAAGTTACTCAAATTATTTTCAGCGGAGTGGATATTCATTAAATGAGCTTACCTGAGGAAAAAATAGCTAAACGAGCACTGAAAGCCATTGAATTTATTTGTCGACAGCTCTCGCGCTTTGCAAAAATGACACCCGTTGAGCTTATGGCTTACTTACGAAAGAATCCCAAAGATGCCTTTTGTAATATTCCCCATCCGAAAGGAAATGGACATATCCATTGTGGTTCTCTTGCCTGGAACAAGCTGAATGAGCTTGTAGACCTCACTATCGAATTGGATCACGGTCTTGGGCGACGAGTAGGCCGCAAACTCGCAAAGGAAGCCGTAATAAATGCTTTTGTTAAAAGAATATTACAGGAGGCACGTGGAGTTGATCAGGAAACCGCAATGCTGCTTCTTAAAGACGCTTTAACGATTTTGAGAGAAAAGCTTGTAGTTATCGAACACTACCTACCGTGTGTGCTTTTCCCTGGGGATACACCTACTGAATTCAGCGTTGGTCCTGTCACATTCGTCCGTCGCTCCAAGTTCTTCGATGATAAAAAATCAGTACTAAAACATAGTATTCATGTTAACACGAAGGCGCATATTCAGTGCGTAAAGGAAGCGATTGCTCAAGGTTTCCCACAAGAACGCACGCACACTAAAGATGAATCAAGACAACTAGTGCGTAAATTACAGTCCCGAGCAGTCAAAGCCTACAAAGACTATCCATGGATTGCTTGTGTGAAAGTGAGTGAGTGTGATGAAGCAATCTCTAAAGAACGAGCGATCCAAGCTACAGAGATGGCGCTTCACATCATCCGTATCCTCTTGGGAGCTAAACCGACAAGGGAAATTAGGCTAGCATGGTCACGCAGCGGAGCTCTGCGCTCGGCACATTTGCACGCTGATGTACATGGTGTGATTCACGCAAGTCTCTGCGCTGATTCTTTAGAACCGGTTGGTGTAATAAACTGGCATGAAGTATTGATAAGGGCAAATTTAGAATTAGACATCCTCGGTTCTGCTTTGATACCCATAGTCAATCCAGTAGAAACTACTCACCTTCACCAGCGCCTTATTGACGCTATCAATTGGTTTGGGGACGCGGTTACAGATTCAAATGTACATTCGAGTATCGTAAAATACGTATCTGCAATTGAGCGGTTGTTCTTCGGTAAATTCGAAGCAGGGCGTACAAAATTGTTTGCCGGTCGGGTTAGGGATGTGTTGAAAGCTTTCAATTGTGATGAAGAGGATCGTGTTTATTCTCAAGCTCTGGAACTATACAAAACTCGTTCGACTTTGGTACATGGAGAACAATTTCGTACCGAAGATGAATCCTTTAACATTATTAATCTTGCATCAGAGTTAAGTAGGATGTGCCTTCTATGCTCTGCACAGCTTTACTCCATGATGCTACAAGCATTCGAAAATCCTGATAGTGCAAAATTAGAAGAAATCATGAAGCGCATAAACGATGAAGGGTTGAATTGGCTGGCAGAGGCTGCAGCATTAGGCAGTGCAAAAAACTCCCCACTCAGCTAAACCATGAACTTTATCAGAAGCGGGCGTTCAAAAGAATATTTTGAGCGCCCTGTTATCAATAAATCGCTCAGATAACTCATTATATTGAGCCTGTAGTATCTTACTTAGTAATTTACATTCCACAGGGCATGGTATCATTCTCCAAAAAGCAATAAAGTAAAGGAACATATCCACAATAGCTGTATATAATATAAAATATTCTCAAACAGAAATGTATTCATACCTATAAATGGGCAATATAAAAGATAAAATGCCGAGAGTCGGAATGTAAGCGCACCCGTTTTAGTTCCACGCACTTTTTGAGATTTCCGGGGTTTCAGCCATCAGCCGGTATTCTTCCGGCGTCAGGTTATTCAGGGATTCGTGGGGGCGCTCGCCGTTATATTCAGCCAGCCAGCGCTCTGTAATTTCCCGTGCTTCATTCAGTGTTCTGAACAGATAAAAATCCAGTATTTCTGTTCTGTATGTCCGGTTGAACCGTTCGATAAAGGCATTCTGCGTTGGCTTGCCGGGCCTGATAAACTCCAGCATCACACCATGCTCTTCTGCCCATTGTGCCAGCGTCAGCGAGACCAGTTCCGGACCGTTATCCATCCGCATCTTTAGCGGATATCCGCGGTTTGCCACGATCCTGTCCAGCACTCTCACGACCCGCTGCGCCGGGATATTCAGATCAATTTCGATCGCCAGTGCTTCGCGGTTAAAATCATCCACCACGTTGAAGGTCCGGAAGCGTCTGCCGCACACCAGCGCATCGTGCATAAAATCGATGGACCAGCTCTGGTTCATCGCCTCTGGCGTCACCAGCGGAACCGGATTGCGCACTGGCAGGCGCTGTTTTCCCTTACGGCGAAAATTCAGTTTCAGCAGGCAGTAAATCCGGTGAACGCGCTTATGGTTCCAGCTTTTGCCCTGCCTGCGCAGCACCTGAAAAAGCTTTTTAAATCCGTATCGCGGATAGCGTTCAGCCGCCACGGTCAGCGCCATAATGACTGGCTCATCACGTTGCGTATCCGGCTGATAACGAAATACCGTCCTGCTCAGCGACAATATCCTGCATGCCTGACGTAAGCTCATGGCAAACTGCGCGGTCAGATAGCTGACCAACTCACGCTTTATCGCTGGTTTTAAAGCTTTTTTTCAATAACGTCTTTCAATGCGCGGCACTCGAGGCTCAGGTCCGCAAACATCTGTTTCAACCGGCGGTTTTCATCTTCGAGGTCCTTCATCTTTTTGATATCAGAGGCTTCCATACCGCCGAACTTCGCTTTCCAGTTGTAGTACGAGGCCTCAGAAATCCCGGCTTCGCGGCACACATCTTTGACGGTGCGTCCGGCTTCGACGGACTTCAGAACGGCGATGATCTGGTGTTCGGTGAATCGGGCTTTGCGTATGGCGATCTCCTCCAAGGATATATTCAGTATGTCGGAAGATCTCTAAATGTGAATGGTCCGGTTTACCGGGATGCTTACAGGTTGACTCAGATTGACTTCTGTTGAAAGGAGAATCGCGAAAAGCCTTGCGTAGCGCGGATTTCAGGCACAAAAAAGACGTCCGTCGACGTCTATTGATGTTCCGATGGTGCGAAGGCCGGACTCGCCTTTTCTTTTAATTCATTGAAAATTAATGGATTGTGAGATTTCATTTTGGGGATTTGCCCCCAGAATGGGCACTTAATATCATTACTTGGAAGAACATCACAGAATTAGCAATCAAACGTATCAGATCCCATTACCTTTTTCATAGCACGATTAAATTCATCCTGAACCTGCTGAAGACGTTCAATGATTTTATCAAACCCGTCAGGCTCCTTAAAAAACATTCCGCCCTCAATAGCAATTCGATGATCTTCAGCAATAGCAGCAAGGCGCCCCGAATCTTCCGGGACCAGACATAGCTCACCTTTTGCAACCAACGTATAATCAACACCAGCAAAGGGCCAGCGCTGCTGCTTCATTTCAATCACGTTATGCATTGCTTCTTTTGTATCATAAAGATCGGCAAACTGATGCTGTAACAGGCAATCAACATCGTACCAGTGGCGGGATAGACGTTCTGCATTTAGCTCTTTTTCTTGGGTACAAAACTGATGCAGTGCGGTAATTTTTTCCCAAAGAATATAACCTGGGTTATATGCCTGGACTGTTGCAGATGGCAACTCCAGCTCACCCAGCTCTTTTATTCCGGATAAATAACTGCTTACCGTTATTGTATCCGTCGGTTTTCCCCGATTACGACCTCCGAACTCCAATAAGATATGATCTCGCTGGTAAGCCGCAGCATCAGCGTGTACACGAGGAAAGAATATATCGACCTTTTCTCCCCTACTTTCCGCCTCTAAACGAGCCTCCAGGCCGGAAATACCATAAGACCGGAAACGCTGATTAAGTTTTTCCACTAACTCCGCGGTCCATTCTTCGAGTCTTGTTTGCTGTTGTTCACGAAAGCGTTGATTCTGACTTCTACTACGAGTACTTGCTTTCCAGGCCTCTTGTTCCTTTTCTTCTGAATGACCAGCAAGTTCCGCCCAGTGAATTGATAAATCGATATCTTCAGAAAAGCGCTCAATCACATTCCAACACTTGCTTAATGAGGTTCCACCTTTAAAAGCGACTGAGTATGGACGAAGAAACCCTTCATCAAACAAAAGACGTAGGATCTCTGTAACCCAGAGATCCTTTTCCAGAAAGCTAGCCCCCAGACTCAATGGGTGCTTCTGTGCAGCATAAGTGAATATTTCCTGAAGTTGGTCCCGGCCTTCTTCAGTTTTATAGAGTTCAAAGATGCCGCTCATCAGATAGCCTGCTGAAAGAGTTCAAGCTGAGTACGCCATCCCTGAAGAGCTGGTTCACTTACCAATTTCTTAGCAATGGCCGCGCGAGTTTCCCGGGAAGAGATATTAAGACGGCTAAAAGCATTTTTGATTGCTTCCAGGCGGGCATACTTTCTATTCAGGCTCAGCAACCCACGCAACAACTCCCCTTCAGGCCGATTCAGCCACTTCAGTTTACTTTCTGACTTGTGCTGAACAATCACGGTCTCGTTGCCAACCTTAAACTCTCTACTTGGGCCATTCGACCAGTAAATGCGCTTAACCGGAGCTTGCGTCTGCATTCCCAGCCGATAAGCAGCTTCCAGCCCCTGAATGGTAATTTTATAGCCACGCTCTTTAGCCCATGCAGCTACTACCTTTTCAGCACTGGTTACGATCTTGATGGAAGGAATATTCTTGAGTGGTTTCGGTCGCGCGTAAAATCCTCGATCTACGCGAACAATCATGCCTTCTTTTGCCAGACGACTCATAGCCTGCTGTACAGATGTGCGACTTCCCAGCGGGTAGAACCCACTGATAGAAAACGGTATACCTCGCCTCATGCGGTTAATCCGCTGACGGACCAGTGCTATAACAGACATACGCACTCCTTAACCTTAAGTGACACCCAACAGCCCATGTGGGATCATTATATCCCTTACACCATGGGTGTTTCAAGGATATTTACGTCAGTAAAAGCAAGTCTATCAAGTTATAGCCTTTCGTTGAAAAGCTCCTTTTTTTCACAACAACAGTATTGGTTCAGATAATTTGCAACTTAAATCAATACCATGGAGAAACACGCAGGCAGGACATTATTTAGAAGACGAGATGAAAATATTTATGGATAAAGAAACATGAAATTGTTAGTATATTCTTACTAATTTATTGACTTATTTAAAAATTTATGCTAAGCTCTGCCACGCATTGCGAGATCGCGAGTGCAAAGCACCGAGACGCGTAAGCGTTCGCTAATCGCAATGCGTGGCAGAATAAAATTTTTAAATTTAAAGAAATTTTTAACTTGCAAGAATATATTTTTAATACTCATTTTATTTTATCTCCATTATTTATTATCAGATGGAACAATTGTTGATTACTTGAAACAACTAACAGGATGGTTAATTATACCATTGATAAATTCATTTATAAAACCAAATAGATAAATTTTATTAGTTCTTTAAATAATGTCGTTCTGGCATTCTTATTTTTTGTATTCATCATCTCTATCAAGAGTTTCCTCTGGAGATATTCAATATATTAATCTTTTTATCTTTAGACAAGAACTGAGGATGGGCATATGCCCCAAAAAAATATCGTTAATGTCGCCAGCTATGTTCAAGAGCTGGCAAAAGAAAACAATGTTACAGCTAAACGTGATGTTATGAGCCGCATGGCAGTGACCATTACTGCGCTTACTGGTGACTTTGTTGAGCTGGATAAAATCGAGCAATTGCTGGTAAACCTTAAGAAGAAAGGTATTCTGAGCAAAACTGAAATACTACAACTTCATGGCCGCTATATCTGGGAAGAACGACTTTTTAAGTTGTTAGATTTCTGATATATTTGGACCCTGTAAACAGCTGCTATTTTAACTTATTAAAAAAATAACATCACATTTTCCATTTGAAATAAAATCATTAAATCAACCAACAAGGAGTAATACAACAATGAAACTTCTTAATACTTATGAAAATAAAGACGAAGCAGAGGAAGCGTTGACAAAGATATCGGGTGAAAAAAGGCTGGCAAGTGAGAGAGATAGTACTGTTGTAATTTATAATCTTTTTGGACAACCGACATGGGGTAACTTTTATAAACTTGAAATGTTTAACCTTCATGAATTGAAGAAAATATTAGAGGCGAAGAATTCTGGTCAGAATATTGAACAAGCAAGGTATGATGAAATTATAACCATGCTTCGTTATGTATCTCGAACATTTGATTTAACTATTCCAGAACATTGGTTATAAAAAGAGCCGGCAACCCGGCCCCTTCTATTCTTTACTCTTCAAATTCAGCATTACCAAAGTTCAGCATGTTACAGTTTTCTTTGATTGCTCTCTGAAGATTCGCATCAAATCCTTTTTCTGAACGAGCATTAATCTCGACAGAGATAACTATATCCACACCTAATTGACTAGTGAAGTTTTGTACCACTTCATCCATCAGAGTAGCAAAATCTATTTTTGCTTTTAATGGATCTAATCGAACAGAACCATAAAATTGTTGCTTGATGGTTTCGCTAACACCACTTCCAGAACCAGGGATTACAGTAGAACTTGTGTCAATTACAGAGCCTGTATCAGCAGAAGATCCATTATCAGTAACAGGGACAGTATCAGCACTCTTTGATGATTGTTCTGCTTTTAATTTATCCACATATTGAAGAGCTGATTCGCGACTTATGAGCAAACAATTCTCATCAAGAAAAACCGTAGCCGAACGACCAAAGGCAAATCCTTCGTAACGTTCTTCACGTTCCCCCGCAGCAAAAGCGAAGAAATCATCACTTTTGACAGCCTCTTCAATAGTACCGCGTAGTACCTGATCATTAACTAATCGCGGCATATACAGATATTGACAAGCATCTTGCCAAACCTTTACCGCACTCACTTGGTGAGTACCATTAGTAAAATAATACTTCTCCAAAAGATTACGAAGATGCACAGGTGACCATGCCTTAATTAACCATTCTTCCTCAATCAACCGATTTTCAATTTCTTGTACTAATTTTGGCGCACTGGAAGAAATTTGTGCGGTTTCCCACACTAAATCCTGACCAGGCTCTTGGAACGGTGCCATAAGCCATTTATAGGTATCCCTAACCAGACCATTAAATCTCTGTAATGCGCTATCACGATTACTTTTGGCTTGAGTGAGATGAGCAAGGTCTTGGTTTAACATACCATTTTCAATATCCTGAACGATGGATAACCACGCCAGATATATTTTCCCTTGCTCCTTAAGACGGCTTAAACTGTCATAATCAGCTGCAAGGAAGAACAAACGGTTTTGCTTGACCCTTGGCTGTTCCCCTCGTTTCAACAGAATATTTTCAGCAGCCTTGAACGCGAGATTATTACTATTGCTACGACTGTATGCTGAAATAGTCTCTGGTGGTAAAACGATCAGGCGAGGACCGGTACCAAACTCATCCGGAACATCTGTTGCTGGAGCAAATACATGAATACCTGCAAAGCAATGCTGGCTTCCAAAGCATGAAGTAACTGTTTTTTTGATCAGTGGGATAAGTACTTCACGTTCATTTATATTGCCCTTGCGAGTTTCCATCTCACGACGCAGATTTGGCTTGGTATCTAACCAAAGTCGATCTTTTTCTCCATACAGGTATGTTAAGCGATCACGTAAGCGCAAAAGAACATCTTCAAAAGTACCAATTGTCTGTTCTGGTGAACATGCCCCTAGTAATACTCTCTCAATCTCTAAGCCACGATGCATCTGATCGCCGCTGCTTGGAGCACTCCCCAAGAAAAGAGTGCGCATTACACGCCGTGCAGCATGATATTGACCAAAACGTGTATCGTTTTTGTCTATTTCAGTTGCTTCAGAGCGAGGGCCATCAACTTCTTTTTCAATAACAGGTTCCCAACCTTGAGGGAGGTAATGAATGCTTTTTCCCCGAACAATGCTGTCATCCAAAGGTAATGAACCAGGCATTATGAGCGCGTCGCGGTTATCGCTTACCCATAAACGATGGATAACAATAGCCATATATTGCAAAACACCACGGGTACGCTGAAACTTATCAAGAGTTGACCAATCCTCATAGAGTCGGTCGAACACCTCTGGATGGATAGGATAAGATTGACACAATCGGTCATAGTAGTGAGCAGACTGAGTTTCATTAGGGAATTTGTGCGCGTTCTTACGATAAAAATCAGTATATTGCTGCGCAATCCCTTGAACTTGAGCTGTTTCTCCAGCAAACTCAAAAAGACGTCGGCGCACGATCTCAAAAGCTTCTTCAGTAGCTACCGGCTTCCACACAGACTCAACACGAGCAAAGTATTTTTCAAGAGAATCAAGTGCTTTCTGCCCCATTGTTCCACCGACTTCCAGAGCTGATTCAGGAAGAGAGGCCAGCAATATGGCATTTGGAACAGCCTTAAATGCTTCAGTCAACGCTTGAACGAAAGTGATATTAGAATCGAAAGTACCTGCCTTGAACTGCTTGCCTACTTCAAGCTGACGTAAAAAGGCCACCAATTCATCAATTAAAACAACACAAGGCGCAGACCTGGTCAATAATTGCACTAACGCTTCTTTACCAGGGGACGTACCATCACGATCGCTATCTTCGACTAGTGTATATCCTTCTTCACCAAGCAGCTGCCAGGCAAGCTCCCCCCATAAGGTGTTGGTAGAAACGCTCCCATGCTCTCGAGGTTGGCTGACTGATAAATTAATACCATCGATGACGGCAACCCTTGCTTGTGGCAATTCACTAATTCCAGCAGCATCAAGGATTGGGGGGATACCTTGTAAACGATCGGTACTGACATTGCGTGAGGCCAAATGATATACAGCCAGCATGGTGTGGGTTTTGCCTCCACCAAATGCGGTTTGCAATTGAATCACAGGATCCCCACCTTTGCCTGTTAAACGCTCTGCTACTGACCCGAGCAATAAACGCATACCCTCAGTGATGAATGTACGTGCAAAGAATTGCTCAGCATCCTGATACTCTCTAGGTGCTTTGCCATTTGCTACTTGGGTAATATCAGCAGCAAATTCTGATTGTTTGAAAGTACCTTCAAGTACGTCGCGGTGAGGGCGTGCAATTTCACGCCAGGGCTTAAGGCTCATTTTTTTTATCCTTATTACAATGCCTACTCTTTGTTTAATAAATAGGCAGTGGTGCTAAGTTTTGCTGTAATTTTATTAGAAATCAAGAGATTGCTGATCGCCAGACTTACCAACCTCAGTCATAGCTGATTGCATAGAATCCCATGATGTCACTAATTCATTATACGCCCGAGCATCGCTAGCCCATCCCTTGCGCTCGCAAAGGGTATACAGACGATAGGCCAAGGAACGAATTGCATCACTTTTGTTGGGGATTCGTCCCAACATTGTACCAGCAGCACTGGCTCCTTTGTTGTTCAACACCCGAATTAATTGATGTAGCGCTTCCCAAACCGGGGTGCGGCTATCGTGCTCTGGAGACCAATCATCCGGCATTTCTGCCCATTTCAGTAGACGTAATACACCTTGACCAGCATGGATTACCCCTGCGTCAACTAATCCGGCTACACTGGTTCCCTTGGCTCGGGCAAGTACATCAGCCTCCCCAAACTTACCTGTATTCCAGCCCTCTTGTTCAAACCAACTCAAGCAGAACTGAGTATCATGATCGAAATCATCTTCGGCAAGGAAACGATTTATCAATTGCAGGGCTGTTTTAACGGACATTTTGCTGCCATCTGCTTCTAAGACTGAGGTGTACTTGCTAAAGATACCCATTCCTGGACCAATAATGGCTTGTGAAAGGTCGACTGGCGCTACAGGAGAGTTAACCCCCCCTTGGGTCATTTCATCCAGTGCTTCTGGTAGTGTTGCGTTTAGTTCACGGATAAACTGTCGGCGACTAATTGTTTCAGCGCTAATCTTCCGTTTATTGCATACGAGAACTACGCTAGAGGCTAAAGCATTCGTACCTTTACCGATTAATCGTTCTGATTGTTCACTACGCATCGGCCAAGTGCCGCTAATGGCGAACCCTGCATCGATTACAGCTTGTAAAAACGTCTCCCAGCCAGCACTTGAAGTGCCATCTACTTTGGTTTCGGATTGCTTAAAGGCATAATAAATTGTGACAGGGAAAGCTGGATGTGCCTTCTCAGCCAACTGATGAATCGCTTGACTCATACCTGCAAGGAAAAATGCTTCCGCCCCTTCTTTACCGCCATGCCGATAAGGGGTTGCAACTAACTCTTCTGCCTTAGGAACAGCTATTGATGCGTAAAGATTTGGAAATATTGGGCGTAGTGATTTGCGCGACCAAACATAGAAAAAATCGGATAAATCAGCATATCCAATATTATCATAATAGGGAGGATCACATGATACTACTTTATTAGTGCTTATATTTTGAGTCTGAGCATCTTGTTGAAATACGAAACCATTAATTTCCTGATTGGGAAGTTTAGTTATACAGTCTGCAATAAAGTTAGCAGCTGGTAAAAAACCACCAACCACATTTTCAAGTACTCCTGCCTCTGGAAAATCCCATGTCATTGCTATCGCTTGTTTACCATACAAGTTCATGACCTTTTGATTACCAGGAACCCATCTGGTACAAGTATTTGAGAAATCGGCACAACGATCAACTACAAACGCAAGATATACGCCAACTGCCTGAGCATATGCAGTCGCTCCAATACCTCCAGCATCTAAACTGATACCATCATCTGTCATACCAGAAATAATAGCATCATTACGACAATGTTCTATCGCCTCTACAACTAGCTCCGAAAAAGTCGACAATGCTACTAACTGACGAGGGGTAAAAAGATCACCGAACTTGTCCAGACCATAATTTGGAGTTTTGAAATCTCGGGGGTTGTTAGGTAATGACATTGCAGGTGACCATTCAGGCTTTGCTTGCTTTGCTATATCACTATGGGATTGCTCAGGAGAAATATATATGCGACCTTTTTTACCTTCAGCTACAATGGCCATTAATTTTTGCCCCATCCGTCCAGCACTACCTTCACTACGAATATATTTGTAGTCAATAGGTGAACCTGATAGCAAACAAATAAAAGCAGCTCTTTTACCAGCAGTTGTCCCCAATTTTGCTGATTCAGGGTATAAACCTGTTTTGACGGTGAAATAATAGCTATCCCCCTCAACTACAGGCTTAACATAAGCTTCTTTACCAGTCTTAGAAGATAAAATAAAACTGGATGCCAAGGGTACATCTACATGGGAAAACGCAGGGTTAGGGCTTTTGACTGTACGAGCCCACAGCCAAGCAACGACTGTGAGCTCTTCATCCAAATAAGGTTGTAGGTCGGGACGGCTGGCAACCATTTCCTTTGTTATTAATACCTTAGGATAAAGATGGCCGATTCGTTTCTGTGCTTCATTTCGAACCCACGCACCGTAACGGCGCACGTCTTCTGCCAACCCTTCTGTGCCATACCACTCTTCAAATACACTCAGAGCATTTGTATTTTTTTTGTTACCCTCACTACTAATAGGTGTAGGTCCAACCGGAGCTGTATTGACAAACTTAGGTGGAATTTCAATCATCGCCTTATTAATCGTTACTGCAACTGGGTTTAAGTCAGATGCATAGGATTCTAAGCCTAATCGCTGAGCTTCTAATGGCAAGGCCCCGCCGCCTGCAAATGGGTCATGAAAACCCGGAAGTTTTTCTGGGTTAAATAGCTCTTTAGCTTGTGGATGATCTTTGTTTAGTAAGCAAATATCACGCCAACTTTCCCAAATGGCTCCGCGAGCTTCGCTTAACACTTCTTCATTATTAATGTTTTCCCACTTAACCAGTTTACGTATGATATTGAATAAATATTCACGTTTTTTGGCGGCTTCTTGCTTGTTAACACCATATCGAAAGCCTTCACCTTGCTGGTAACCAGGGTCATTTACCATCTGAGCAAAGATGACAGCCCTTGCAGCAGCTAACGGGCGACGAGCCCACCATAAGTGAATACCTCTGGGATGGGGGCCAATACCAGGCATCTTTTCATGGGCGCAAGCGGCATTGATATCGTCTAATGGTAGCGCTACTTCGATAAGTTTTTTAGGTGACTTGACAAGTGTCATTTTTTTTCCAATACGAATTACTAAACCAACGGCACACGAGCAGGTGTGTATTGAGAAATAGCTTAACATACCCCAATCGCTTGGCGCTTGGGGTATGTTCAAGAACGAAGCCGGTTCTAAGAAGGATCTCTACAAACACCGTTCACACGCTCTCCTTAGCCTCGGTCGCTTTTGAGAGCAGTTCAGCAAGGTCGTAGTTAATGCTTGCTACACCAGCATCCGGTTCTTTGTTAAAAGGCTGGCGAATGTAAAAGGGACCTTCAAAACTATCCCCGTCTACTAGCACTATCGCAAGGAGGAATTTTTCAGCCTGATTAAGAGCATAGAGAATTTCATTGCGACTTACAGTGATAGTCGTCTGACCTTTACTACGCCCCTTAACTTCAATGTGCCTGTCTTGCGGGAGCGAGCCATCAGTATTGAGAGGCGGACGAGCAGTAATGTCCCACCCACATTTATCTGCCGATACGTCAAACACACTATGCCCTAAAGTTAGCTCAGCAGAGGTCACAGCTGACATAGCGACTTTCTCAATATGCGCACGGCTTGCAGCATCAGGTGTAAAAATCACTTCTCCTTTACGTTTAGATAAGAACCCTTGAGGGATTACTAATGCGCTACCAATCACAACCGGAGTGCTTGAAACGACTTGCTTTAGCGCAATCAATTCAGCTGTCCGCTGCTGCAACCTTGCCGTCAGCTCATCAACCCTGCGACGGGCATTTTCAGGCTGTAATTTGGGTTGTTTTCCAGCTTTTACATCATCACTTAATTTTAGGAAACGGTCTTGCCAGTAGTTGATTTCTTTAACCAAACGTTCATGTACTGCCTCAAGGGTTTTATCCGCCTGTAGCTCTCGACGTAGCTTAACCTCTGCGTAATGATCAGGAACCAATTTCTCGGAGGCAAGCTGTAATGCCAAAGGTTCAAGCGGTTGAGATAACCAAGGTGAATGTAAGATATCTTTAATCAAAAGGAGATCACTCTCCTCAATTGGCTGCAGATCAAGGTGCGGAGCCCAACCAGCATAAGTAGCCTTATTATTCATATCTATAGAGACAAATTGTATGCGCCGAGAGGCAATACTCTTTGCCTGACCGTTAGTTTCACGGATAGTGTGCTCAAGCATCAAGATGAGACGAGGCATGTCACTATCATCAGCTGGATCAATTAAAATAGCACCCTGTTTTAGTTTATTTCGATGCATTTGTAAGGTGAGATCAAGCACTGAATGCATTAATGGATGAACGGGATGTATTAACTCTGCGAGAGCTTTACCAGTTGGTCTGATTTGCTGCTTTTCAAAACAAATCCTTTCATAGCGAGATAGAATAGGCGTCCTACTCTCACCAATACTTCTGTCACGTTCTCTAATTAGGGCTGGTACATGGTTGATCTCATACCGACCTTGTTCGCGAGGTCTCAGTTCTCCACCTAATGCCTTGAAGGACTCTTGGAAAAATGCACGAATAAAAAAAGGCTGTAGCCGGCGGGCTTCGGCTTTTTCCATCTGCTCCTTAATAGCATATAACCCCTCTAATCCCATGTGAGATTCAACAAGGGCATTTCGTCGGAGGATCTCTTTCAAATGCTCACTATCCAGAGCACCTTCGATCACTTGATCCATTTTTGCACGTGTAGCAGGATCTTCACCGTAGCGAATAGCCTCGATCAAGAGATCTTTAAGAGAAACGTTATCGAAGGCTTCCCCCAATATATCGAACACTTTTCCACCCAGAGCAGATTTCTCAATTTCAAGCTTTTCGAATAATTTCTGAAAGACCGCCCCCTCACGAGTTTCGTTGGCAACAATATTCCAAAGATGACATACCTCTTTTTGGCCAATCCTGTGGATACGCCCAAAACGCTGTTCGAGGCGGTTAGGATTCCATGGCAAGTCGTAGTTGACCATTAAATTAGCGTTTTGTAGGTTTACACCTTCACCAGCAGCATCAGTCGCAATAAGGATTAATACAGTTGGATCGCTACGAAATTCGGTTTGGATCTTGCGGCGTTCATCTCTATTCGTTCCGCCATAGATCACTCTAACCGCTTGGGGCTGCCCCAACAGATCTGATACACGCTGTCGTAAATAATTTAAGGTATCTTTATGCTCAGTAAAGATGATCAATTTTCGACGCTTACCGTCGCGATTAATCATCTCGGGCGAATCTTGCAACAGCCTAGAGAGTTCTTCCCACTTTTTATCGTTACCAGACTGAACAAGTACTAATGCTTGATTTTCCAGTTCAATGAGTGAGTTTATTTCTGCTTCAAGTTCAAAAATAGTTTCTGCAGCTGTTGCCTGATCGGCTACTTCCTCTGAATAAAGCTCATACTCTTCAGCACTAAGATCTTCGTCCAATTGATCCCAATCATCTGGCAGAGCAATTGATTTACTTACTTTATATTTTTCAAGTGTTTCCGCTTCTCCAGATCGTTTAGCTTTTTGCCCTCGCGCCATTAGCTTCATCTCATCAAGTTTGTCTTTAAGACGATTACGACGCCGTTTTAAAGATTGATAGATCGCTTCAGGGCTCGAAGCCAGACGCCGTTGCAATTGCGTAAGTGCAAAACCGACAGTATTTTTCTTTTTATTATCCAGTTTATCGGCACGATTCATTTCTTCTCTGACGTAAGTTGTTACTTGCTCGTACAAAGAAGCTTCAAGAGGAGAAAGCTCATAATTAGCGGTATAAGCTCTGCGTTCAGGAAATAGAGGAGTACCATCAAAGGTTAGAAGCTCCTCTTTGACCATTCTCCGCATCATATCCGTGATATCGACTTTATGGGCACCTTCACGAAACTTACCGTAAAATCTGTCGCTATCCAAAAGTGACATCCAGACTTGAAAATCTTCTTCTTTACCATTGTGTGGAGTAGCCGTCATCAAAAGGAAATGACGGCATATCGAGCCGAGTAACTCACCTAAGGTAAATCTTTTAGTTTTATTAATTTTATTGCCAAAATAATTAGCAGATAACTTATGAGCTTCATCGACGATGATTAAATCCCAATCAGTATTTTGTAATTTTTCCTGTAACTCTTCGCTTCTTGATAATTGATCCAGACGGCAGATTAATCTATCTGTTTCGGCAAAGTAGTTTCCGGTAACGCATTGCTCCTGCTTTTCCTTGCTAAAAATATCAAATTGAAGCCCAAATTTCTCAAAGAGCTCGTCTTGCCACTGTTCAGTCAACGACCCTGGTGAGACAACCATGACGCGGCGTGCATCTGCGCGAAGCAGCAATTCTGAAATTAGCAAGCCAGCCATTATAGTTTTACCTGCTCCAGGATCATCAGCCAGCACATAGCGAAGAGGTTGCTTAGGAAGCATGTACTCATACACGGCAGAAATCTGATGAGGTAGCGGATCAACATTAGCCATGTTAACGGCCATCATTGGATCAAATAATGCGGCCTGCGAAATTCGGTATGCTTCAAGGCCTAATTTAAATTCACGCCCTGGCGCATCAAATGACCACGGACGTCCTGCTGTGGCCATAGCCAAGTTGATCTCGTCACTACGAAACAACATCCTTTCAGCCAGAGTGCCCTGACTATCTTTGTAGTAAACCGTTAGAGCGTGCTCTCCGATAGGCTCAACAGTGACTACACGCACGACCTGTCCTTCGATAATGCCACGGATTTGCGCGTCTTTTTTGATTTCTTCAAGCTTGAGCATTGTATTCCTTTGATTTGGTTGCTTTAGCAAGTTTGCAATCGCTACTGGTAATCAAGGAGCTTCCGAGTCATGTCAACACTGGCTGCGATCCCCTCACAAGATACTCATCTTACTGCATGGTAGAACCTTATAACATGGCCCCAGATTAATCGTTTTCTTGCACAATTGACGCCCTAAAGCATACGAATTATTTGTGGACTGACCCCACCTCGGTAGACGATCCTGCCCTATAGTTTGAGCATAGGGGGAGCATAT
>OGDG01000033.1_pt1 | contig 90493 bp, 96 predicted proteins | sample 1570391 | NCBI WGS metagenome assembly OGDG01 (sample SAMEA2582186, study PRJEB24529) | metagenome | biome: Human gut stool | place: China | collected 2011 | reverse complement strand
TGAATGATGATGAGACCTATGGACACAGTGTGTGGGTGGATCATGGTAACGGATATATCACAATCTATCGGAATAAGGGAGATGCCACAGTAGCTGCCGGAGATTCCGTGGTGCAGGGGACGACTCTGTTTGTGATAGGAGAAGATAATGCGGATCTGGGTTACCAGATGCAGAAGGACGGAAGTTATATCAATCCTATAGATATGTTGGCGATCAGCGGCTGATTGCAGAAAGGTTTGGAAAATACATGTTAGGTAAAAAGAGTACAGATACAAAAATAAATACACTGATCGGTGCAGGTGCGGAGTTGAGTGGTGATTTTACGCTGGATGGCTCTGCAAGAATTGATGGTAAGATCGGCGGCAATGTAACGGTAACGGGCAGTCTGATTCTTGGCGCCGGTAGTGTGGTCACCGGAGAAGTACAGGCGGCCTCCGTACTGATCGGCGGAGAAGTGACCGGAAATATTACGGCTCCGGAGAAGGCAGAACTGACGGCTTCTGCGAAGGTACTGGGAGATATTGCCACCAAGGTCATTGTGATTGATGAGCATGCCATATTTCAGGGTAAGATCGATATGAACCAGGCGGTACCGGGTAAAAAGGGAAAAGCGAAAGCAGCCAAAGCGACGCGTGTGGGACGTAAGAGTGCAAAGGCTGCAATTGCAGAAGCACTGAAAGAAGTGGAAGAGGAAGAAAAGAGAGAAAATCAGGAAAATACAGCAGTGCCGGAACAGACGCAAAATACGGTGGCAGAAGAAACAACAAAATAAGATACAAGAAAAAGACGTTGGGGATTATTTGCCAACGTCTTTTTTCTCCATACGTCCGAATACCAGTTCATAACCGTCATTGCCGTAATTCAGAGAACGATTCACTCTGCTGATGGTAGCGGTGGAGGCTCCGGTTTTCTCGGCGATTTCCAGATAAGTCTTGCCGTCCTTCAGCATGGCAGCTACTTCAAAACGCTGGGACAGAGACAATAATTCATTGACTGTACACAGATCTTCGAAGAAGCTGTAACATTCCTCCCGGGACTGAAGACACAATACTGCATCAAACAGAGAATCCACAGCATCCGTTTTGATTTTTTTATTCATTAGCGACACACCTTTCCATAGTTGTAATCAATACAACGCAACTATTAGTATTTTAACATACTAAAGTTGTAAAGTAAAGGAGTGAAACAAAATAGTTATAAAATCTTCATAAATTCAGAGAACAGAGGAAATGTGCAACTGTTGACATGTAGTTTTGAATACTATATAATGAATGCAAAAGAAAACAAGCGCTCGCAGAGCGAGCATTTGTTTTCTTGCATGCATTAACGAGAGAACCGTCTGCGAAGCAGACAGCAGAGTGCGAAGCACGGGTTCTCGAGTCAATATTTTTGGAAACTACCTCACGGAAAGGACAGCAGGAACATTATGGCAGCAACAACAGAAGAATTACTTCAGATGATCTTACAGAGTCTGGAGAAAGTAGAATATATCAAGTCGGAAGATATTCCGAATATTGATCTGTATATGGATCAGGTACTGACCTTTATGGATCGTAAGCTGCGTTCCGCAGTGCGGCCCCAGACCGAAGACCGCATCCTGACCAAGACCATGATCAACAATTATGCGAAGAATGATCTGCTGCCGCCGCCGGTGAAGAAGAAATATTCCAAAGAGCATGTGCTGCTTCTTATTTTTATCTACTATTATAAAGGGATCATTCCCATGAATGAGATCCAGACGCTGCTTAAGCCCCTTACTGACCGCTATTTTCAGAACGGACAGGTCTTTGACCTGGAGAGCGTCTACAAGGAAGTGGTGGTGTTGGAGAAGGAACAGCTGGAGGATCTGAAAAAGGATGTTGTGGAGAAATTCCGCAGAGCAGAGGATTCCTTTACCGAAGTGACCGGAGAAGAGCAGGAGTTTTTACAGAAATTTGCCCTGATCTGCCTGTTGAGCTTTGATGTCTATATGAAGAAGATGATTGTGGAACAGCTGGTAGCGGATCTGGCAGATACGATGAAAGCACAGGAACCGGAGAAGGAAGCTCATAAGAAAAAGAATTAGACCGTTTTGGAAAGTAAAAGGACAATAGAATGAAAGCAATCATGGATCTTCATACGCATACTCTGGCAGCAGGGCATGCGTATAGTACCTTGTTGGAGAATATAGATGCTGCATTGGCAATGGGCTTACAGTACCTGGGAATGAGTGAGCACGGACCGACTTCCCCGGGAGGCCCGCATAATTTCTTTTTCAGTAATTATAAAGTGATTCCCAGAATATATGACAGAGAAGAGAACACCGGCCGGGTAATACCGAAGCCAGATGGAAGTCTGCGCCTGCTATGCGGCGTAGAAGCAAATATCTGCAGTACAAACGGTGAACTGGATCTGGAAGAGCGCTATCTGCAGAAAATGGATTATGCCCTTGCCAGCATTCATCCCTTTGCCTTTACTGCGGGAAGCCGCAAGGAGAATACACTGGCATCTGTCAGAGCTTTTCAGAATCCTTATGTGAAAATACTTGGGCATCCCGATGACGGCAGATTTCCGTTGGATTATGACGAACTGGTGCGAGAGGCCAGACAGGCACAGGCGGTGTTGGAAGTGAACAATTCATCCCTGAATCCCCAGTCGGCCAGACAAGGAGGCAGAGAAAATATTACAGAGCTGTTAAAGACTTGCATGAAGTATGATCAGCCTGTTATAATGGGAACGGACAGCCATATGTGCTTTGCCATCGGAGCATTTGATGATGCAGAGCAGCTGATGCGGGAACTGGAATTTCCGAAGGAACTGGTGTTGAACTATGATCCGGAGAACATCCGTAAACTGATCAACATAACATTATAGCTGATCCTGGCCGGCAAGACCGGACAAGAATTTAAGCCGCAGACGGCAGGCCCCGTAAGAGGGCAGATAGGAGAACAAATGAAAGACGCAAATTGTGGATATTGTATGAGAGGAGAACTGTTAGACAAGTTCGGTATTTTTATCTGTGATCTGAAGGTAAGCAGCCTGATCCTGTTCAAGGAACAGAGCCATCCCGGCAGATGTATCGTGGCATATAAGGACCATGTCAGCGAGATCGTGGACATCAGCGAGGAAGAGAGAAGATTATTCTTCGAGGATGTGGCTCATGCAGCCAAAGCTATTCATGCAGCATTCCATCCCGATAAATTAAACTACGGCGCTTACGGTGACACCGGCTGTCATCTGCACATGCATCTGTGCCCGAAGTACAAGGACGGTTTCGAGTGGGGCGGAACCTTTGAGATGAACCCCGGCAAGACCCTTCTGACTGATGCGGAGTACCAGGAGATGATCGACAAGATCAAGGCAAATCTGTAATTACCCGGAACGTTTTCCCTGAGGTTACATAGAATAAATATGTAATCTCAGGGAGGATGAACGATTATGAAAAGAAGGAAAGTAACGGTAGCAGTATTGTCTGTAGTGCTTGCAGCGGCTGCACTTACGGGCTGCGGCAGCGCACAGCAGACGAACGGACCAAAGAAGACCAGAGTGGTGCTCAATGAGGTAGCCCACTCTGTTTTTTATGCACCGATGTATGTGGCAATCGAAGAAGGATATTTTGAAGATGCCGGGATCGATCTGGAGCTGGTGACGGGATTTGGCGCGGATAAGACCATGACGGCAGTACTGACCGGTGAGGCGGACATCGGCTTTATGGGCAGCGAGAGCACCATTTACACCTATGCTGGCGGAACGGAAGATTATGTGGTGAATTTTGCCCAGCTGACCCAGCGGGCTGGCAATTTCCTGGTGGCGAGAGAACCCATCGATGATTTTTCGTGGGATATGTTAAAAGGTACTACCGTCTTGGGCGGTAGAGCGGGCGGTATGCCGGAGATGGTATTTGAATATATCCTGGAGAAAAATAATATGGATCCGACAACGGATCTGTCCATCGACCAGAGCATTGACTTCGGTTCCACGGCAGCAGCTTTTTCCGGCGGACAGGGAGATTTTACCATTGAGTTCGAGCCTCATGCCACATTGTTGGAACAAAAGGGTGACGGTTATGTGGTGGCCTCTCTGGGTGAAGAATCCGGTTATGTTCCTTATACCTCGTTCTCAGCAAAGAAGAATTACCTGGAAAAAAATCCCGAGACCATTCAGGCATTCACTGATGCCTTGCAAAAAGGCATGGATTACGTACAGGAGCATAGTGCGGAGGAAATTGCCAAGTGTATTGCACCCCAGTTTGCCGAGACCGAAAGTGACACATTGACAGCTATTGTTGCCAGATATCAGGAACAGGATACCTGGAAAGAGGATCTGATCTTCCATAAAGATGCCTTTGACCTGTTGCAGAATATTCTGGAGGATTCGGATGTACTGAAAGAGAGAGTACCTTACGAGGCACTGGTAACTACGGAATTCGCAGAGAAAGCAACGGCAAGATAAGCAGAATAAAATAGGATAAAAAGGGGGAGGATCAGACGTCCTCCTCCTTGATGTGTATATTTTTGATGGCCCATAATTTCAAAGCTTTGGCATTGGTACTGATCTTCTCCAGGGAATCCAGAATATCCTGAAATGCCGGGCGCTCATCCTCGGAGATGATGCCGTCTTCGGAGATGGCAATCAGGGAAGCCCGCAGGGTGTCGATATCCTTTAAGGAACCCAGTACCTTCAATGCCAGCCGGTCAAAGTCCACAATGTCGACTTCCGATACACTGCTGCGGCCCAGAGGACATTCCCTGGCACAGAAGGAATTGTTCAGCTCCGGTGTATTGTAGGCCTTGGCCATGGCCTTGACTTCCTCGGGATAGGGAACAATGGTGTCCAGTTCGATCCTGGCCAGTCTGGTACGGTCGATGCCCACCAGTTCGGCGGCTTTTTCCCGGCTGCTGAAGTCCGCATTCGTCTCAGCGGCTTCGCAACGTGCGAGATAGTACATATTATCAGCGGCTTTTGTAGCTTTTTTACCCATTTTTCTTTCAACCCTTTTATATTATAGTTTAATCAAACATCTCTAGTATCACAGTTTAGTAGAAAAACGGCACATTGTAAAGGAAAAAAGACGATATTTTACGAAAAGCAGTTGAGGGAATGTGTAAAATTTGCTAAAATATAAGAGATGTGAAAAAGAACAGATTTTTCATATAAAAACGGAGGTGCGGTAATGGGTTTAATCAGAGCAGCGAAAGATGCAGTCAGCAGCATGATGGCTGACCAGTGGAGAGAGTATTTCTACTGTGATTCTCTTTCCAACGATGTATTGGTAGTAAAAGGACAGCAGCGTGTAACCAATGGACGTAACAGTAACACCAAGGGTGTGGAGAACATTATCTCCAACGGCTCTATCGTGGCAGTCAACGAAGGACAGTGTATGATCATCGTGGATCAGGGCGGAATTGTAGAGTTCTGTGCCGATGCAGGTGAATTCGTATATGATTCTTCCACCGAGCCCAGCCTGTTCTACGGAAATCTTGGTGAGAGCGTTAAGAATACATTTTCCAATATCGGGAAGCGTTTTACCTTCGGAGGTAATGCGGCAAAGGATCAGAGAATCTACTTTTTTAATATTAAGGAGATCATGAACAATCTCTTTGGTACTGCAAGCCCCATTCCTTTCCGTGTGATCGATCAGAATATCGGACTGGATCTGGATACTTCTTTACGTTGTAACGGTGAATATTCATTCCATCTGGTAGATCCTCTGTTATTCTACAAGAATGTATGTGGTAACGTAACAGAGTCCTACACCAGAAGTGAACTGGTAGCGAAGATGAAGGCAGAACTGTTGACTGCATTGCAGCCCGCACTGGCCAAGATCTCCGCAAAAGGCGTCCGTCCCAGTGAGATTCCCGCACACACTGAGGAACTGACGGAGGCTTTAAAAGATGAACTTTCCGATCTGTGGACCAAGCTTCGCGGTATCGAGATCGTTACTATCAATATCAACTCTGCAAAGATTCCCGATGAGGATGCGAAGACTATTGCTGATCTGCAGAGAACCGCAGTACTGCGCAATACCGGAATGGCTGCAGCTACCATGACTGCTGCACAGGCCGAAGCTATGAAGATGGCAGCATCTAATACTTCCACAGGACCTATGATGGCATTTGCCGGTATGAACATGGCGAATATGGTAGGTGGTATTAATGCCGGCCAACTGTACCAGATGGATGCACAGCAGAATGGTATGGGTATGCAGCAGGCACAGGCAGCACCTGTGCAGGGGCAGGCTCCTAAGATGCAGGCACCGGTACTAGGCTGGACCTGTAGCTGCGGTGCTGCGGATAACCGGGGCAAATTCTGTTCCGAGTGTGGCGCACCCAAGCCCTCCGATGCAGGTTGGACCTGCAGCTGTGGTGCAGTAAACCAGGGCAAGTTCTGTTCCGAATGCGGAGCAAAGAAGCCGGACGGCGCACCGATCTATAAATGCGACAAGTGTGGCTGGGAGCCGGAAGATCCTGCACATCCTCCCAAGTTCTGCCCGGAGTGCGGTGATCCTTTTGACGAGAACGACAGAGTATAATACATACTCAGCAGAATATTTCTACAAAACAGCAGTACAGCGGATGCCTTTAGGCGTCTGCTGTACTTTGCTGTAACAGTGCGGCTTTGCGAATGGCGCGCTGAACTGTTAACAGTTCAGCTATGTGGTGCAACTTTGGCACCTGCGTTCCTGAACTTATGCTATACAAACATTACAACAGAATGAAAAACAGAGAGAAACATAAATGAGCGGAAATCTGATTGCAATTATCGTCATATTGGTATTACTTCTGGTGCTTGCAGGAATCATTTATTATGCCTATTGCAACATCAGGAAAAAACTGCGGGATACCTCCCGGATGTTATTCGGAACGGACTCCATGATCGAGGGAATGAAACAGAGAGAAAAGGAAGTGGAAATGACACCGAAGTCGGTCTCTTCCGCAACCAACCTGTACATGCCGTCCATTATGCGGGATTTCCCGGAATTTCATTATGATGAGATGAAGAGCAGAGCGGAGAATGTGCTGACCTCCTATCTGCAGAGTATTACGAAACAGAATCCGGCCCTGTTGTCGGAGGGAACCAGAGAATTGAAAGAACAGCTCAGACTGCGGCTGGAAATGCTACAGAACCAGTCCCGGAAGGAGAGCTTTGAAAATATCCATATTCACAGAACGGAGATCCACCAGTACCGGAAGCAGAGGGGAAGACAGAGTATTGTCCTGCAGACAGCAGTGGAGTATTTTCATGCATTAAAAGAGAACGGAAAAGTAATAAGAGGCAGTGAAGAGCATAAAGAACAGGCCAAGTATAACGTGGAACTGGTCTATATCCAGGATCAGGATATGATCGAGAATCAGGAGGATGCCGGTCTGGGACTGAACTGTCCGAACTGTGGAGCACCGCTTCCGGGACTGGGAGCCAAGAAATGTATTTACTGTGACACGCCGATCGTGGAATACAATCTCCGTGTCTGGAATTTCAGCCGGGTGGAAGAGGTATAGAGAAAGCAAAAGAGGGTCTGCATGGAAGAAAAATGTATGGGATTGAAAAACGAGGTTGCATTGCAGGAAAAACAGACAGGGGATGTGGACAGACAGCTGGATGAGACCACCAGAGAACTGCATCGGGAGCGGGAAAAGCTGATGGCTGTGATCCGTATGTCCGGAGATCTGATTTTCGAATATGATATTGTAAATGACAAGATGTATTATGCCGGTCCGGGAGAGGGAATTCTGTATTCCCGGCAGATCACGGAGGGGTATACAGATCAGCTGCTCAAAGAAGCCGGGAACCGGACAGAAACGGTAGAACAACAGCTGGCAGAAGCACTGCGCAGTGGCAAGCCGGATATTTATATCGAACTCTGCAAGACCGATGCGCAGGGGAAGCCCCGGTGGGTGAAGGTCATCGGACAGACTTTTTATGATGAAAAGGGAGAACCGGAGCGGGTTCTGGGAAAGGTCTGTGACATTGATGACCAGAAGAAAAAAGAGTGGGAACTGCGGGAAAAATCTCAGAAAGATTCCCTGACCGGATTGCTGAACAATTCTACCATCAAACAACAGATCGGTGCCAGGCTACAGAGCCTGAAACGCGGGCAGACTGGGTATCTGGTCGTACAGGATGTGGACAGCTTTAAGAAGATCAACGACACCAACGGCCATCTGTTTGGGGATGCGGTATTGTGTTCCTTTGCGGATGAACTCAGTAATATTTTCCCCGAGGCGTTAAAAGGCCGGATCGGTGGGGATGAATTTGTCTTCTATGTGGAGGACATGGACAGAGAACAGCTGGAGGAGAAATTAAAACAGCTGAACCGCTGCATGTCTGACCGTTATGATGATGACAAGACAGGGCTGCACATTTCCTGTAGCCTGGGCGCGGCGGTGACAGACGGCACGGTGACGGATTACAATCTGTTGTTCCAGTGGGCAGATGCAGCCCTGTATCAGGTAAAGAGCAAAGGAAAGGGTGCTTATTACCTGCTGGATGTCAAGGAAGGTGTGGCATTGCCCGGCAAGAGTTATCTGGACAGTGAAGAGAACAAGGAGGACGAGATTGCCCATAAAGAGGCACAGTTTGAGAGTGCGGAAGATTTGGTATTATTTTGCATGGATCTGTTGGAAAATGTGCCGAATCTGACCAGTGCACTAAAGGTGATCTGTGAGCGGACCTGTAGCTTTTTTGGAATTGATGACATGATCTGTGTGGAAGTCAACGAGGCTGGACCAACAATCCGTTATCAATGGAATCGTGAAGAGAAGAAAGATTTTGCCAGAAGAATCCTGAATCCCGGCGTGTTCGAATGGGACAGGATCCGGAAAAAGGCCGATGAATCCGGTGCTGTGATCTACCGGCAGTCAGAGACTCCGGATGTCTACAAGGAAGAGGCGGAGTCCGTGATGATTGTAATGTCCACGGCCGCTAAGGGATTAAAGGCCAGCGTTATTTTCTCAAATCGCCACACAGACAGAAGCTGGCAGGAAGAGAAAAATGCACTGTGCAGAATTTCTCACCAGATTTTTAACCGACTGCGCACGCTGAAGAATGCGGAGAAGGATCAGCGTGATCTGAACCGGAAACTGAATTATGATGCTCTGACCGGACTGCCGATATATAACAAGTTTGTGGATAAGCTGGAGGCCTATATGGCTGCCCACGGGAAATCAGGATTGTTTTTTGTGTCATCTGATTTTTCAAATTTCCAGTATGTGAACGAAATGTACGGTTATGAAGTGGGAGATAGGATCCTGCATGATTTTGCGATAGCCTTGCAGGAAAAGTGCCAGAACGGCGTACTGTTCTGTCGTGTAACTTCGGATCATTTCGTGGGAGTGCTGAAGGAAGATACGGTGGAGAAGGCCAGAGACAAATATCTGGAATTCACCAATACTTTTGTGCAGAAGACCAACAGCCGCTACGACCAGTGCAATCTGGTCATTGCCACGGGAATGTATGAAATCCTGGAGAATGACTGGTCGGTGTCCTCCATGATGGATAACGCCAATGAGGCCAGAAAACAGTGCAAGACCCAGAAGGTAGACAGTGCGGTGGAAATCTATACAGAGAAGATCCGTAAGAATCTGGAGAATACCAGAGAGATCGTATCTGGTATGGTAGCTGCATATAATAATAAGGAATTTCGGGCGTATCTGCAGCCGAAAGTTTCTTTGCACACCGGAAAAGTAGTGGGTGCTGAAGCACTGGTCAGATGGATCCGGGCTGACGGTTCTATGGTAATGCCGGGGAGATTTATTGATGTCTTTGAGAGAAACGGATTTGTGACCAAGGTGGATTTTGCCATTCTGGATCAGGTACTGGAATATTTGCAGGATGCTTTGGCGCAGAGAGAAGAAGTGGTGCCGATCTCGGTGAACTTTTCCAGAAGGCATAATGAATATACAGACTTCGTACCGAATATTTTAAAACGCTTGAAAGACTACAAAGTACCCAGTGAACTTTTGGAAGTGGAAGTGACGGAATCTGTTTTCATGTCGGATTTAAATAAACTGACCAACAATCTGGAGACTCTCCGGGATAAAGGGGTAGAGATTTCAGTAGATGATTTCGGCAGCGGTTATTCATCCCTGAATCTGTTGTCCAAGGTAGCGGTGGATACGGTGAAGCTGGACAAGCAGTTCCTGGATGACACCATGAACAGCGAACGGGAAGAAACGGCATTGACAATTATCAAATATCTGACTAAAATGTTGAAGCATCTCGGCTTCAAGGTATTGGCAGAGGGGGTGGAGACGAAGGAACAGTTAGACATGCTGCGTCTGGCGGACTGTGACATCGTACAGGGCTATTTTTATGCAAAGCCTATGCCAATCGATGATTTCCGAAAGTTTTTGCAGGAATTTAATGAAAGGGATAATGCATAATTCATGAGTATTTATGATACCTTAAATAAAGAACAAAAAGAAGCGGTGCTTCATACGGAAGGACCGCTCCTTCTGTTAGCGGGCGCCGGAAGCGGCAAGACCCGTGTCCTGACCCACAGAGTGGCTTATCTGATTGATGAGATGGGAGTAAATCCATGGAACATTCTGGCCATCACTTTTACCAACAAAGCAGCCCAGGAGATGCGGGAGCGTGTGGATCAGATCGCAGGTTTCGGTGCGGATCAGGTATGGGTAGCGACATTCCATGCCACTTGCATGAGGATCCTCAGAAGACATATTGACCGGTTGGGCTATGATACGAATTTTACCATTTATGATACGGATGACCAGAAATCTGTGATAAAGCAGGTCTGCAAGCGCCTGAACATCGACACAAAGATGTACAAAGAGCGGACGCTGTTATCGGAAATTTCCTCCGCCAAGGACGAGTTGGTGGATGTGCGGGAATTTGAAGTAAAATCCGTGGGAGATTACAAGAAATCCGTGATCGCCAAGGTCTACAGAGAGTATCAGGAGACCTTGAAAAAGAGTAATGCACTGGATTTTGATGATATTATTGTAAAGACTGTGGAACTGTTCAAAAGCTGCCCGGAAGTACTTTATAATTATCAGGAACGTTTCAAATATATCATGGTGGATGAGTACCAGGATACCAATACAGCGCAGTTCGAACTGATCCGTCTGTTGGCGGACGGTTATCGCAATCTGTGTGTGGTAGGTGATGATGACCAGTCCATCTACAAATTCCGCGGTGCCAATATCCGTAATATTCTGGACTACGAGAAGGTATATCCCGATGCAAAGGTGATTAAGCTGGAACAGAACTACCGATCCACCCAGAACATCCTGGATGCGGCCAACGCGGTAATCCGCAACAACAGAGGTCGTAAGGAAAAAGCCCTCTGGACGGAAAAAGGAGCAGGCAGCCGGGTACATTTCAGGCAGTTTGACAATGCCTATGAAGAGGCGGAATACATTGCGGACGATATTGCCGACAAGGTGAAAAATGACGGCATTGCCTATGCGGACTGTGCGGTGCTGTACCGTACCAATGCCCAGTCGCGACTTCTGGAAGAACGTATGGTAGTGGAGGGCATTCCTTATCATGTGGTAGGTGGAGTGAACTTCTATGCCAGACAGGAGATCCGCGATATTCTGGCATATCTGAAAACTATTGATAACGGCAGGGATGAAGTGGCTCTGCGCAGAATTATTAATGTGCCGAAAAGAAGCATCGGTGCGGCATCCTTGGAAAAGGTAGCAGACTATGCACAGATGAAGGATATTACTTTATTTGATGCATTGTGTGAAGCAGATCAGATCAAGGGACTGGGAAGAGCGGAGCCCAAGATCCGTGGATTTGTGAATCTGATCGAGGTACTTCGCAGCGGATTATCTTCGTATACATTGCCGGATCTGATCAAATCTCTGCTGGAACGGATCGATTATGCAGAATATCTGCGGGATCAGGATGAGGAATCCGCTGAGGATCGTCTGGGGAACGTAGATGAATTGATCACCAAGGCGGCCGCATATGAGGAGACTCACGACGAGCCTTCTCTGTCGGAATTTCTGGAAGAAATCATGCTGGTGGCAGACATTGACAATGTGGAGAACGGTGACAACCGGGTGCTGCTCATGACGCTGCACAGTGCCAAAGGCCTGGAATTCCCGGTGGTGTATCTCGCCGGCATGGAAGATGGATTATTCCCCAGCTTTATGACCATTGCTTCCGATGACCCGTTGGAGATCGAGGAAGAGAGAAGACTGGCTTATGTGGGAATCACCAGAGCCAAGGAGGATCTGACGCTGACCTGTGCAAAGAGCAGAATGCTGCGTGGGGAGACCCAGTACAATCCGGTGAGCCGTTTTGTGAGGGAGATTCCGAAGGAATTATTGGATAATACCCTGCCGCCCAGCAGAAGATACCGGGACGATGATCTGGAAGATTTTCAGGCGAGAAGAGCCAATGAAGCAGCTCTTCGTGCCATGGGACTGGAGGCGATTGCATCTCCCCGGTCTGGATCCGGCTCGGATAGTGGTTTTGGCGGCTTCGGTAATACCGGCTTTGATCCAAGACCCAAGGCAACCTTGAAGCCCCGCGTTACGGCAAAAGCAGACAAACCTTATATTTCCAAGGGGATCAATGGACTCAATCAGCTGGCGGGACTGCAGAAGGGAACGGAATTCAAGGCACCGGATGCACTGGACTATACGGTAGGAGACAGAGTACGTCATATCAAATATGGTGAGGGCACGGTATTAAATGTCGCGAGAGAACCCAGGGATTATAAGGTTACAGTGGAATTCGACCAGGCGGGGCAGAAGATCATGTATGCATCTTTTGCCAAGTTAAAACGGGTATAGTATTTTTTACGAAAATATGGTATCATATAAAGGAATGAAAACAATTGCTTTGCATCCGCAGAAAAGTCCGGATGCCGGAAAGGCAGGTAAATAATATGAACAGAATTGAAAATCTGGTAGATCTTGACAAATTAAATGAGCTGAAAGTCAGCGAACTGAAGAAGCTTAACAAGCTGTTGGGCAAGGAAGTAGAAGAGAAGAAGGAACGCAATATCCTGTTATGGGTACTGGCCATCATCGGCGCCGTAGCAGCTGTTGCAGCCGTAGCTTATGCCGTATATCGTTTCTTCTTCGCACAGGATTATCTGGAAGACTTCGAGGATGATTTCGAAGACGAAGCAGATGACGTGGAAGAGGATGACGACTTCTTCGAGGATGAAGGAGAGAACTAACCCATGAAAAAAGGACAGGTATATGAAGGATCTGTTGTAAGGGTTGATTTTCCCAACAAAGGGATCGTCTGTGTGGGAGATGAGACTGCTGTAGTCAAGAACAGCCTGCCCGGACAGAAAGTCAAGTTCTCAGTGAATAAAGTACGCAAAGGGAAGGCGGAAGGAAGGCTTTTAGAGGTGACGGAGAAGTCACCTCTGGAAACCGGACGGACGTGTTCCCTTTTTGGGTTGTGCGGTGGATGTACCTATCTGTCTCTGCCCTATGAAGAACAGCTGAAGGTCAAAGAAGAACAGGTAAAACGTCTGCTGGACAGCGTGTTAAACAAGCAGGAAGAAGCCTGGACTTTTGAAGGCATCAAGGGCAGCCCGAAGGCTTATGAATACCGCAATAAGATGGAATTTTCCTTCGGAGACGAGTACAAGGACGGACCGCTGGCGCTGGGCATGCATAAGAGAGGCAGCTTCTACGATATAGTGACCGTAGCGGACTGTGAGATCGTGGATGCGGATTACCGCCTGATCTTACAGACAGTGAGAGATTACTTTGCCCGGGCGAAGGTAAGCTTTTTCCACAGAATGAGCCATGAGGGGTACTTACGTCACCTGCTGGTACGTAAGGCATCCCGCACCGGAGAGATTCTGGTGGCACTGGTGACAACCTCCCAGGATCCCTGGCAGGGAGAGATGGCGGTGGAAGGAAGCTTGGATGTGGATGCGCTGATCACAGGATTTAAGGATCTGTTGCTTTCCCTGGAACAGGATAGGAAGCTAGCCGGAAAATTCGCAGGAATCTTACATATTACTAATGATTCCATTGCAGATGTGGTGCAGAGTGATCGTACGGAGCTGTTATACGGACAGGAGTATTTTTATGAGGAACTGCTGGGGTTGAAATTCAAGATCTCCACATTCTCCTTTTTCCAGACCAACTCTTACAGTGCGGAGGTACTGTACCAGACGGCAAGAGATTATGTGGGCGACCTGGGCGGCAGTGACAAGACTGTGTTCGACCTCTACAGCGGCACCGGTACCATCGCACAGCTCATGGCACCGGCGGCCGGAAAGGTTATCGGCGTGGAAATCGTGGAGGAAGCCGTAGAGGCAGCAAAGAAAAATGCCGCTGCCAACGGACTGGATAACTGCGAATTCATCGCCGGAGATGTACTGAAGGTTCTGGACGAAGTGGAAGAGAAGCCGGATATGATCATCCTGGATCCCCCCAGAGACGGCATCCACCCCAAGGCACTGCCGAAGATCATTGCTTACGGTGTGGATCATATTGTCTACATCTCCTGCAAACCCACCAGCCTTGTGCGGGATCTGGAAGTGTTTCTGGAGAACGGTTACCGCGTGGACAAGGCCGTGGCCGTGGACCAGTTCCCCTGGACCGCAAATGTCGAAGTAGTAATTCTGATGCGGAATTGTGGAAAACAAGCATAAATAATATGGTAAACCACAATATATAGTGGTTTGAGGGCAAAAAATGGAGAGAAAAAAGACCAGTTTTTGCCCTATTTTTTTACTTATTTTTCATAGATGCATTAGGGAAAAATGGCAGAAAATAGGCGTTATACGAAGTTTACTTGTAAATAGCCTTATGATAAAATGATGAAAAGGAGGTATATCTATGGAATATATGGAAAACGGGAAAAAAGCAGCAGTTTATCACAGAAAGAAAACTACTGACACTGATCTGATTTATGTAGGACAAACGCAAGATGTAGAGACTGAAATGAGAAAAAAATTTTCAGAATCGGAAATCATTACGATAGATAAAGAGAGAAGCCAAGGAAACAGTGTAAATACAAGAAGAACTTGTCCTTTTGGATATCGTGAAAACAAGGATACAAAAGAGTTTGAAGTAGTGGAAGAAGAGGCTGAGAAAGTAAGAAAAGTATGTGAGAAATTTTTAGAATATTCTGAGCATCCGCCTAAAGAGTTGGTTGATGCTAAAATAGAAGATGCTTGGGAGGGACGCGATGAAAAGCTGACCTATGAAGAGGCAGAGAAACTGGTTAGTTATGACGAAATAACTAGGTACATTGAGAAAAAATTGGGATTAAGACATGAAATTAATAATAAAGAAATGTATTTCATACGGGGAGAAAGGAACAGTTATAAAACAGACATACGGACGGTAAAAGATGCTGAACCGATTATCACCGAAGGGCAGTGGCGGAAAACGCAACAGATGTTATAATATCAAATAGAAGCGGTACTTATTTTAGAAATGAAATAAGCACCGCTATTTTTATGCAGTAAATTTAGAAAAAACGGGATGATAAATGAAACGAAGAAAAGGGCATCAGGTAGAATACCAGGGAAAGAAATATGATTCCCTCAGTGAACTAAGTAAAGACTTAGAACTACCGTACTCTCCGCTTGTGCATAAATATTATCGAACGAAAGATGTAGATAAGGCCGTGAAAATAGCACAGAGGGCAAAGGAAGCAGAAACTTATGTCGTATGGGGAAGAAAATATAAGAGTGTCTCAATGATTGCAAATGAGTATGGAATTAAACGATCAACTATTTTCAAAAAAATGGAGCAGGGAAACACGTTAGAAGAAGCTCTCGCAGAAATACTCAAAAAAGAAGTGATTTTTTTCAAGGAAAAGAATTTCTCGGATTGACGGAGCTTAGCTGTTATTATGGCCAGGATGTGTCATTGATATGGGAGAGATTAGCAAATGGAATGAATTTGGAAGAAGCATTGTTCAGCCCGATCAAGAGAAGGAATAAGCCTCAATGCAAAATAGAGTATCACGGAATAACATATGAAAGTAAAAGAGATTTCTCGCGGAAAATGAAAATTAGTGTTGGATGCATTCATGAAATGATGGTCAATAATAACGTAGACTTTGAAACTGCTGCAGACATTTTATTGGAGGTGAAAGAGAAAGCGGGGATACCGGCGGACCGTATGATAAGTCGAATTCATATGTGTATTATCAAGGGAAAGGAGTATAAGAGTATTGCTGAATTGGCATCTGAATTAAAAATTACAACAAGGACCATTAGTACCTACAAAGCAAGAAATGGATGTGCCGGAATTTTGGAAGCATTAGTTCAAATGCAGAGGGAGAAACGAGAAAAACATATTATAGGCGGGAAAGCAGTTTCCTATGAGGAAATGCGTAAGATGGGATATTCTAAGTACAAATGTGGGAAAGTTCCCAAACAGGAGTTTCCTTTATACCCGCAGCTTATTGGATATGACTTTGTCACAGATTGTGTAGATGTTGCTCAAATCTATGCTGAGGTAAAGGCAGAAAAGCTGGAACAGCTGAGGGGAATGATCATGGAAATATAGAGAAGCATTTTTACAGAACAGGGAAGACAATTATGAGACAGGAGGAGAGGAATGAAAATTACAATATTAAACGGGGAACATAGAAGTATTGAACTTCCGTTGTCAGATGAAGAACTAAATTTTCAAATGAGACAGATGGGCATTAGAGAAACGATACCTAAGGGCAAACTTGTGAAAGTATCAGAGAAGGATAATCCCTTACAAAAACTGGAAGGACAGTTTTTGAATATGGATGAAGTAAATTTCTTTGCCAGGAGAATGGAGCACCTGACAGAATATGAAAGAAAAGTTTTGGCAGTATATGCCAATGACTGTGACGTGAGTACAATAAAGGATTTGATCAATCTGACATTTAGTATGAAAGGCCTTTCTCTACTCACAGATTTTTCAGATGCCAGTCAGGTGGGAGTACGTCTTTATACGGATGAGTTTCCAGAAATACCAGAAGAGCAGATGGATTTCACAGAGTTTGCAAAAAACGCCTTAAAGGAGAGCAATGTGAAAGTACTACCTTATGGAGTGTTGGTAGATCATGGATTTGAATTGGTGGAAGTATATAATGGAAAGACATTCCCGAAATTTATTGTATCAGAGGAGACGGTTGTAGTTGTCGAGGTACAGAATACTACTGGGGATAGAGAATATCTGTATCTGCCTACGGATATCTGTTCCATGGATAAAGTAAAAGAAAGGCTGCAGGTGAGGGAATATCGGGAGATGAAAGTGACGGAAGTGAAAAATCTGCGTTTACCTGATACTCTTGTGCCGATACCGGAGGATATAAATGAGATTCAGCAGTTAACCTTGTTTAATGAAATGTGTCGAAAAGTCAGGAGATTTCAAGAAGCAGAACTGAAGCAGCTTGCGGCGGCTGTGCAGTTTACTGGTTTAATCAATTTCTCCAATGTTGCTTATATTGCGACGCATCTTAACGAGTTTGAAATTAATCCTACGGTACATAACGATGAAGAATATGGAAAGTATTTAATAACGGAATCGGGATTGTTTGAAGTGGATGAGTTGTTGCTGCCGCATATTAATTATGCAGCCTTTGGAGCGGATAAAAAAGCGGGGACATTTGAAGTAAGCGGTTATGTAGATGATGGATTTGTAGGGGTAACCAGACCAATAGAAGAGTATAGTCAGTACAAGGGAGAATTTGCGGATCCATTGGAAATAACGGAGGAGGGCTTGGAAAAATTCTGTCTGTTTAGTCCATTGATTGCAAATCTGAACATGAGAGGAATAGCTGAAGGAGAACTGTACGGCAGTGATCTTGTACAGTATTTAGAAATAATAGAGGAGGCAATTGAAAGAGAAAAGTGTGAGGGGGAAGAAGCAAGAGGACTTATGCACTATTTCGATGAAAGCAGGGAAGTGGCAGCAAAAGTAGTATCGGCACATCCAAAGGTAGCTGATGTGGATGGTGAGCTGTATGGTGTGCTGGAATGTAAAATCAGGGACCCTTTAACGGAAGAAGAAATCAAGATATTGAAAGACTTTTGGACAGGACAGATGAGTGATGGCTGGGGAGAAGGATTTGAACAGCAACCACTTACAGTAGAAGATGGGGAAATCTATATCAGCTTTTGGAGCAGAAAAAGTTTTTGGAGTGTCATGACAGAGAGAGAACTTATAGGGGAACAACAGGTACAGAATACAGAAACACAGATGCATATGTAAAGCGGCGCTTATTAAAAAATAGGCGCTGCTTTTTTATGAAAAATAAAGGAGGATAATATTTTATGGCAGGATTGTTTTGCAACAGCCCGGAACTGCAAAGACTGGAGAAACAGATGCGGCAGCCCCCTGGGTATCGGGCGAGGGGACATGGCAGCATAGAAGACATGAGTGAGTGGAAGGAGATGGGAGCTTACTCTGAAATCGTGGATTATGTTATTGACCGTATGCACTTGGAATATTTGAAAAAAAGAATCGGTGAGATCTTCGATCAGACAGAGGATGAACTCTTTTTCTATGACAGTGACCACAAAAAAAGATTCTATTTATTATGGTCGGGATCGAAAGAGAATACACTGTCTAGATTACCGAACTATGCAGCTACTGTTTTTTTACTTTCTGCGGATGAAAAACTGTGGGAAAAAACACGCAGGCAGATGTCAGATACCGGAATTTATTTTAATCAAGTTCGGTTGGGAAGTGTTACTCTGGAACAATATATTCTGTTCCATGCGGCAAAAGACGCTTATCACGGGACAAAGCATATCCGCCTGTCGGAATTGACAGACAGAGAACTGGTACCGGATGAGATATTGAGACTTATTGTAAATGCTTTTGTGATCGAAAGATATGGCATGGATATTGTGGAACAGAAAATGTGTGAAGAAATCCTGGAAGAACGGAATTACACAGTACTTGCGCAGAGCTAATAATGTCACAGTAGAAGAAAATACAAGGAGGAAGCAGTGTTAAGTAAAGCAGAAGTAGATGAAATTAAAAGAATGTATCCGCAGGGGATGAAAATCCGCTTGATTGAGATGCAAGGGGAACCGCAGATGCCGGATGGACTTGAAGGAAAGGTCAAGATGGTAGACGATGCCGGACAGATTCATGTGGCATGGAGTAACGGAAGCAGTCTGGCGCTGAATACAGAAAAAGATTATTTCGAGGCTGTTATTACGCAGGAATATTTAGATCAGAGACGTAGAGAAGCCATGGAGGAAAAACAGAATTCCAGAGAAAACCCCGAGGAAAGTGGTTCGGAAATAACCCAGAATATGATGTAATAAGGGAAGGAGCAAAGCTTGAACAGTATAATCAGTTGGGTCGGCGGGAAAAAGGCATTGCGGGATCTGATTTATCTGCGAATGCCACCGCAATATGACCGCTACATAGAAGTGTTTGGTGGTGGAGGCTGGGTATTATTCGGAAAGCCGCCGGATAAATGTATGGAGGTTTACAATGATTTCAATTCGAATCTTGCAAATCTCTTTTATTGTGTCAGGGAGAGACCTATGGCTCTCATTAAAGAACTGTCTTTTTTACCGTTGAATTCCAGGGATGAGTTTGTAACGCTACGGAAGTTTCTGACAATGGAGGAATTTAGGAGTGAACATCTTTCAGAAGAGATGGAGATCGTTACGCATTTCTTAAAAGAACCGGAGGCGGCAGAGATCCGTGACATTCTTATGGAGCGGGCGGCGGTGGGAGATGTGAAGAGAGCAGCGGCATTTTATAAAATTATTCGCTACAGTTACGGAAGCGGATGCACCTCTTATGGATGCCAGCCCTTTGACATCCGCAAGACATTCACAATTTTATGGGAAGCAAACCGGAGATTGAAAGATACCGTAATAGAGAATAAAGATTTTGAGGCACTCATCCATCAATATGACAGACCGAATGCCTTTTTTTATTGTGATCCTCCCTATTATGAGACAGAGGGGCATTACGAAGTGGTGTTCCGCAAGGAAGACCATGTAAGACTCCGCGATACCTTAAAAGAAATTCAGGGGAAATTCATGGTTTCTTACAATGACTGTGAATATATCAGGGAATTATACCGGGACTTTCAGATCGAAGCTGTAACCAGAATTAATAATATGGCGCAGAGGTATGACAGTGGTAGTGAATTCCCGGAGGTGCTGATCGCCAATTATGATATGGGAGAACGTAAGAAAAATCAGCCCAGGCAGATCAGTTTATTTGAAATGGGTACGGAGGAAACTTCGATTTTATGGCGAGGAAAGGAGAAGGAATGCTCCAGTTAGTGGAAATGGAAGGAAGAGTGACAGAGAACGGGTGTATAGAGATTCCTATGACAGTATTGGATCAGGCAGGGATCTGCACCGGTGATGCGATAAAACTGATTTACATGGCAGAGGAGGAAGAAGTTAAGAGTGCGGCAAAAGAATTTCTGCTTGTGAAAAATGATCAGGATGTAGTGGAGGAACTGGCAAGGGAGCAGCGTGTGTCACTACAGATCCCGGAAGAACTGTTACAGGATGCAGGGATTCCGATGGATGCAGATCTTGACATTGTGTGTCAGAACGGCCGGATTGTCATTTTTTCATCGGAACTTTTGAAAGAGACGGTGATCCCGGAAGAAGTTATGGAAATCTGTAATGAACTGGGAATCTCAGAAGACAAGGTAAAGATCATATTGAATACGACGGAAGGGGAACCGGATGAAAAAACAGGTACATAAACTGTTAGATGAAAAAGGACGAATTCTGATCCCGAAGGAATTTCGTCAGATGACAGAAATGGAATGTGGAGACATTGTAAAGCTGTCTGTGAGTGGTGGAAAAATTATATTATCCAAAGTGGATATTGTAGAAATGGGAAGTCAGAATCCGGAGACCATGGAAGCCTATGTGAATGCCGCGGTGAAGCAGTTGAACCCCGCAAAGCAGGTGGCACTTGCCGCAAGGATTTTGAAATTCGCACAACAGGAAGCGTAGAGCGTGGAGACTTTTTCAAAACAGCGTGGTGGGGAGGACAGATGAAGAGAATAGATATTGTGAATGGAATCCTGTATTACTATGGAAATCCGGCTGGCTGTGTCAGCGGTGAAACGGCTATCCTCGATACCATGTTTCAGAAAGAGGAACTGATACGTTTTCTAAAAGAAAAAGGGATAGAGAATCCGGTATTCCGTGGTGGCGTATATGATCAGCTATCGGAAGATAGTGGAACAGAAGAAACGATAACTATCGACAGAAAGGAGTCAAAAAAATTCAGGATTTATCAACTGGGACAGAAGAGTCCTGTTACGATGCGGTTTATCAGTCTGGCAGAGCGAAGGAAAAGAGGGTATGACAGACCGCATCGAGGGGAATATGTTCTGGTTCATGAAGAAGAGATCGAAAAATTCAATCTGGAAGAAGTCTGGGAGAAATATGGACGGGCGGTTTCCGAAAACTTTGCGGGACATGCCTTGGCTATCTCGGACGTTATAGAGTTTGCGGATGGTGATGCCAGCCGCTTTTTCTATATAGACGCTGCCGGATATGAAGAAATTCAATTCTGATAAGGAGGAAAATTATGCCCAGAGAAAAGGCAATCCAGCCCGTGGGGGAAAACGCAGAGAAAAGAGAACAGCCCCGTGAAGAACACAAGGAGGCAGCACCGGTTCAGTTTGAAGTGCGCATCCATTCGATCCGACCGGGCGACAGCATCAAGGGAACGGCATCTGTGAATATCAATGGAGCATTTGCTGTTCGGGGAATCAAGATCATAGAGGGAAGCAATGGACTGTTCGTCTCCATGCCCAGCTATAAGGCCGGTAATGAATACAAGGATATCTGTTTCCCCATCACGCAGGAGTGCAGAAAACAGCTTCATGATGCAGTAATAGGTGCTTACGAGCAGGCAATCACACAGGGACAGGACACAGTAGCAAAGCATCACGAGATGCAGGCTCCCGAAGGGCAGGCAATCGAGATGAGTGGTATGTAGCAGAAACAGGGAACACATAACGAAGATATTGAAAATACAGGAGGTAGATATGAGAAGAATGATGAAAGCAGTAAACACAGTGAATGAAATGAGAGTAAGAGCAGCTACGTTAATGAGAGACAAAAAAGGTGAGAACTATGTGGACACCGCAGTTAAGATTCTGATCGCAGTGGTTCTCGGAGCATTGCTGTTGGCCGGACTCTATGCTCTTTTTGGAGATGTGGTCATGCCCACGCTTACCCAGAGAGTTCAGGAAATGTTTAACTATGCGGGATAGGATGTTTCACAGGCACGGAAAGCAGTTACAGGATCAGACAATTCACGGAAGGAAAAGGAGAATATAGATGCCCGGAGAAATGAATACCAACTTGAAGGTAGAAGATTTACAGATGGATGTAATGATCACGGAGACATACCCCGGAAAAGGGGTACTGGCTCTCGCAAATGTTAAGATCGGAAACTTTATGACCATCCGCAATGTCAGAATCAAAAAGGATGATTATGGGTTCATGGTTGCCTTGCCTAAAACAAAGGGAAATGCAGCGGGACAGTATCAGGATACGGTGTATTTTGCAAACAGAGAAGCAAAAGAAAAATTTGATCAGAAGGTACTGAAGGAATATGAGAACTATATCCACCAGCCCACAGCGCTGGAAAGGAGAGAACAGAGCAGAGAGGAATGTGACGATCTGGAGGATGTTGAACAGGAGGAAGACAATAGCATGAATATGGATCTGTAATATGATCCGGCTGCTGTTTTTCTTTATGACTCTGTTTTCGGCGGCAGTCATAGATCTGCAAAAGAGGATCGTCCCAAATTGGATGGTATGCCTGGTGGCACTGATCAGTATTGTGCCGCCGGGACGGCCCTGCCTTATGGGAATCCTGGCAGCCCTGCCGCTGTTCCTTGCAGGGATCACCATAGGAGGAATTGGTGGAGGAGATGTGAAGCTGGTAGGAGCCTGCGGTCTGGTACTAGGTCTATACCAGACTGTCATAGGATTGCTTTTAGCACTGAGTCTGCTAATTCTGTGGCATATAGTGGGGACTGTGACTAGCGGCAGAAAAGAAAAACAGGCGTATCCGCTGGTCCCGTTTCTTTTACTGGGAATGTTTATTAGTGTTTTGACAGGAGGATGAGAGAACAATGAAATTGTTGAAGAACCGTACTGTGCTGGGCTTGCTTTGTATTGCAGCAGCCCTGCTTATCTGTTTTGTACTGACCCCGTTACTGAATGCCGGGATGTCGAAGAAGACAACCATTGTGCGTTTTACGGAAAGTGTGAAGGCAGGAGAAGAAGTTAAAAAAAGCATGCTGCAGGAGATCGAGGTGGGAGCCTATAATCTGCCGCCTGATGTATTAAGGAGCATTGCCGAAGCAGAGGGAAAATACCTGACGGCAGATGTGTATGCGGGGGACTATCTTCTGGCAGAAAAGGTATCGGAGGAACCCGCTGCGGAAAATCAATATCTCTATCACTTAAACGGAGAAAAACAGGCGATCTCTATTACCATCAGTTCTTTTGCGGAGGGACTGTCCGGCAAATTGAAGAGCGGAGACATTGTGTCGGTGATTGCCCCGGATTATCTTGGCAGTGGAGAAACAGTGATCCCGGCAGAATTAAAGTATGTGGAGGTCATTGCAGTAACGGCAAAGTCCGGTAACGATGCGAACACACAGGAGATGGAGGAAGAAAAGGAGTTACCCTCCACTGTTACGTTACTTGTCCGGCCGGAACAGAGCAAGCTGCTGGCAAGACTGGAAGCGGAAGGAGAAATCCATCTGTCACTGGTATACAGAGGTGACAGGGAAAATGCAGCAAAGTTCGTAGAAGCGCAGGATCTTGTGCTGGAGGAAATGCAGCAGGAAAACGGGGAGGAAGAGTCTTGAACTTCATGAACAATTCTATATTCCAGAGAAACAAAGCGTGTGAAAGAGAGGAAGAGAGTCCGGAAGAGGGCGGGGTGCTTGCTGTATGGGGAAGTCCCTCCAGCGGGAAAACCGTAGTATCCGTGAAACTGGCGGAACATCTGGCAAAGAAAAAAAGAAACGTTATCTTAATTCTTGCAGATATGATTACGCCACCTCTGCCTTACTTATGCGTTCCTTCAGATATGGAACAGGAGAGATCGCTTGGAAGTATTCTTGCAGCAGCACATGTGACAGAAAATCTGATAAAAAAGAACTGCATGTTCTATCGGAAGAGCGAACATCTGTCCATAATCGGAATGTTGAAAGGCGAGAATGTATTCACATATCCGCCTTATGAAAAAGAGCAGGCAGAGGAACTGATCCGCCAGGCAGCGCAGATTGCACCTTATGTCATTATAGACTGTACCAGTAACATTGCGTCGGATATTCTGTCTGCGGTGGCGCTGATGGAAGCTGATACGGTACTGCGACTTGTGGGATGTGATCTGAAATCTATCAGTTATCTGTCGTCCCAGCTTCCGATGCTTTCCGATCATAAGTGGGATGCCGATAAGCAGCTAAAGGTCGTATCCAATATCCGTAAACAGGATACCGGCAGCCATATGGAACAGATCCTCGGCAAAGTAGCATTCCAGATTCCCTACAGCAGTGAAGTAGAGGCACAGTTCTTAGAGGGCGAACTGCTGGGAGAGCTTGGCTTAAAGGAAAGCCGCGCATTTCGCAGAGAAATTGAGATAATCAGCAGGGAGGTGTTCGGAGTATGAAAAACAATCAGAACCTGTTCTTCGCTCCGGAGGAAACGGGAAGATCATTTTCGGATGTCTTAAAAGAAGTACAGGAGTATATCTCCAGCAAATATTCCACGCTTATGACAGAGGGTGGAAATGAGGAAGTAAAGCAGCAGATCAAACGGTATATTACAAAGTATGTTTGTGATTATCGCATCACGGTGACAGGAAAAACGCAGGAACAGTTGATCGATGAGCTTTACACAGAAATGGCAGAGTTTTCCTTCCTCACCAAGTATATCTTCGGAACCGGGATCGAAGAGATCGATATCAACTCCTGGAGGGATATTGAAGTGCAGTACAATGACGGCAGATGTGAAAAGCTGGAGGAACATTTTGAATCTCCGGATCATGCGGTAAATGTGATCAGGCGTATGCTTCATGTGTCGGGAATGGTATTGGACAACGCTTCCCCGGCAGTACTGGGACATCTGAGCAAGAATATCCGAATTGCAGTATTGAAAACGCCCCTTGTAGATGAGGATGTGGGAATTGCAGCATCCATCCGTATCGTCAATCCACAGAGCCTGAAAAAAGAAAACTTTGTGGAGAGCGGTACTGCAACAGAGGAGATGCTGGATTTTCTGTCAGCATGTCTGCGATATGGCATCAGTATCTGTGTGGCAGGAGCCACCAGCTCCGGAAAAACCACACTTGCGGGATGGCTTCTTACAACGATACCGGATGGAAAGCGAATTTTTACCATTGAAAACGGCAGTAGAGAACTGGCACTTGTCAGAGAAAAGGAAGGAAAAGTGACCAATAGTGTCATCCACACGCTGACAAGGTACAGTGAAAATGAGAAACAGAATATCGATCAGGATATGCTCTTAGATATGGCGTTACGTTTTAATCCGGAGATCATCTGTGTGGGAGAGATGCGGAGTTCAGAGGCATATACGGCACAGGAATCTGCCAGAACCGGACATACGGTACTGACTACCATCCATAGTAACAGTTGTGAATCCACTTACAGCCGAATGCGGACACTGTGCAAGAGAAAATATGATATGGATGATGAGGTGCTGATGGATCTGGTGACAGAAGCCTTTCCCATTGTGGTGTTCACCAAGCAGCTTGAAAACCGCAAGAGGAAACTCATGGAGATCATGGAGTGTGAGATCACAGCAGACGGAAAGAGAAAGTATAACCCGCTGTATCGTTATGAAATCACAGAGAACCGAATGGAAGGGGATCAGTTTATTATTAACGGCATTCATAAAAAGGTATGTGGAATTTCGGAAAGCCTCAAGAAAAGATTTTTAGAAAATGGCATGCCGGTGGATGTATTAGAAAAAATTGAGAAAGGAGGCGGGAAAACATGCTGACTTTACAGATGATTGCCTGCATCGGAATGATTGTGGGAGCATTTCTGCTGCTTGGCATTCGGATAAATGACTTTACAGGGAACATTTTCCGAAAGCTTTTGAACAAACCCCGGGGAATCAGGGAAGAGATACTGGAAGAGACAAAGCAGAAGAAAAAGTCTTATTTACGCAGAGAAATAGAAGAAGTACAGAAGATCCTGCATATCACAGGCAGGGAAGATTTTTTCCCGATGCTATGTACAATCTCCCTGCTTCTGTTTGCAGCCGGAGCGTTTACGGCGGTAATGCTGGGAAATGTGTTCCTGATTCCGGTACTGGCTGGTGGGTTTCTGTTCCTCCCTTTCTGGTATGTGAAACTGACTGCCTCTCATTTCAAAAAGGATGTATCGGCGGAACTGGAGACGGCCTTATCGATCATCACCACAGCATACCTGCGTAGCGAAGACATTCTGACTTCGATAGAAGAAAACCTTGCGTATCTGAATCCGCCGGTGAAAAATGTGTTTGCAGATTTTGTGGCAAGGGTACGCCTGATAGACCCGGATCTGGAGGCGGCACTGGACGTGTTAAAAGAAACAATGGAAAACGAGGTGTTTCAGGAATGGGTGGATGCCATGAAAGCGTGTTTGTATGATCGGTCACTTAAGACCACGCTGACACCGATTGTTGCAAAATTATCGGATATGCGTATTGTGAATGCAGAATTGGAATATCTGGTAGTAGAACCTAGAAAAGAATTTATTACCATGGTGGTACTGGCGGTGGGGAATATTCCATTGCTATATTTTCTGAATCCATCCTGGTACGATACGCTCATGCATACCATAGCCGGACAGATTATGCTGGCAGTTACCGGTACCGTCATTTTTATTTCTGCAGCATGCGTCATAAAACTGACGAAACCGATTGAATATCGGACATAAGGGGAGGAATAGAAATGAAAATCATACTGTTATTCGTATTTATCCTGACAGCATGCGGTCTGTTCCTTTTGATGTCCGGAATTTTAAGACTGCCTACGCTGCGGAGCGGTAGGGCAATGGTGCTGGCCGGAAAAAAAGAAAAGAAACTGCAAAAGGTACTGGATACCTTTTACATGGACGGGGCGGTATATCTTGGAAAATACATAGGCATAAATGTCTATAAGAAGAACCGGATGCAGAATATATTAAACGCCGCGGGATTTAAAATGTCGCCGGAAACCTATATGGCATATGCTTATTTGAAGGCGGGAAGTGTTTTTTTACTGATTCTTCCGGCACTGTATTTTTTCCCGCTACTGGCTATTTTCCTCGTTCTGTTAGGAGTTATGATCTACTATAAGGAAACGGGAAAAGCAGAGGAAGTATTAAAGGAAAAGAGAGAGCAAATCGAGGGAGAACTGTACCGTTTTGTGTCTACGATATCTCAGGAACTGAAAAACAGCAGGGATGTATTATCCATGTTGGAACATTATAAGGGAAATGCAGGAGAAGATTTCCGGAGAGAACTGGATATCGTGTGTGCGGATATGCGTTCCGGCAGCTATGAAGCAGCACTTACCCGCTTCGAGGCAAGAATGAATTCACCACAGCTATCGGATGTAGTCAGGGGACTGATCGGCGTATTGCGGGGAGATGATGGAGCCATGTACTTCCAGATGCTCACTCATGACTTCAAGCAGGCAGAACTACAGAGATTAAAAGCAAAGGCAGCAAAGATTCCGCCCAAAATCCGTGTTTTTTCATTTGCTATGCTGTTGTGTTTTCTGGCAACCTATTTTGCCATCATCGGATATGAAATTATAAAGTCCATGGGAACACTGTTCTGATAAAAGCACAGGAAGGAGAAAAAATGAAGCGGGTTTGGAAAATTATGAGAGACAAAAAAGGGGAGGGATATATTGATGCGGCGGTTGTTGTATTCTGTGTAATGTTTGTCATCGCCCTTGGGGTCAGGGTATTTCCTGTGTTTATCACGAAACTCCAGCTTGATAATTTTGCAGATGAACTGGTGAGAGAAGCAGAGATCATTGGCCGCATAGGATATGAAACAACTGCAAGACAGAGGACACTGGAGGAGAAAATGGGGATCCACCCGACAGTAAGCTGGTCCAGACAGGGGAAGATTCCTTTGAATGAGGAAGTCACAGTGACACTGATCCTGCAAAAAGATCTGGGACTGTTTGGGAGGCTTGGTTCTTTTCCGGTTACCATGAGAGCCAGAGCATCGGGAAAAAGTGAGGTATACTGGAAGTGAGAAAACATGATCAGAGAGTAAGAAAACTGTTAGGGGGACAGGAAGGAAGCATGGCTCCGCTGGCGGTGGCTGCAGCAATCGCCATGCTGATTATAATTCTCGGTGTTTCAGAGTATATGCGTCTTGTGATTACAGCGGCAGGGGTAAAGGATGCCCTGGAATCTGCGGCTATTGCGGTGGTAAATGATAATTATAATGAAGTATATCACGGAGTCAGGGAAGGATATGCCGCAGGGTATGAGCCGGATGATACAGGATTTATGGAATCCCTGGATTATGGGGATGTTTACGGCAGAATGTGTTCCCTGCTGGGACTGGAAGAAGACGGAGATGGCTGTGTGCGCCGTAATACAGCAGGCAGACTGGAATATCGGATAAAAAATCTGACTGTGAATGTTCATAATACAGCGCTGGCATCACCGGGAGGAACTTATTATGTGGAGGCAGGACTTACCATAGAAATACCGGTATGTTTTGGAGGAAAGATTGTGTCGAATCTGTCCATTCCACTGAGAGTAAGAGCAGCTTACCGGGAGAAATTTTAGTAAAATATTACAGATATCGTGATTGTTTATACATTCTCATAGACTTTTCAAAAGTTTTATGATAGCGTGTGAACTACGACAGATAAACGGAAAACAAAAAGGAGGGTATGCCATGAAAGATAAGACAAAAAAGTGGCTGGCAGTGGTAATACTGCTGGCAGTATGTGCAGGTATGCTGTTTGGAATTCACAGGATGTTTTACCGGGAACCGGGCAGAGAAGCAGAGGGAGTGCAGGCTACGTCTGAGGAGACAGAAATCTATGTGGAAACAGAGACGACCGATGTGAGTGAGACGGAAAATCAGGAAGCAGAACCGCAGGAATCCCTTGTGATCGAGGCAGAGGCAGCAACTTCTGTAAGTGATACAGAACAGGAGATTCAGGAAACCCCGGAGAAGACAGAAGATGCAAAGCCCGGTGTACCGCCGGAAGTGTCGGAGGATACAGGAATAGATCAGCCGGATACACCTCCGGTCTATATGGAAGAAAAGGCGGAGCAGCCGACAACGGCAGAGAGCCAACAGCCTAAGACTGGAGATTCCAAAGATGGAATGGTATATGTAGAAGGGTTTGGCTGGATTAAAGATGAAGGAGCCGGATCGGGGATCTATGCGGGCGATATGTATGAAAACGGGAATAAGATCGGAATCATGGATTAAGAGTGACAAACAAAGCTGTTTGTTATAAAGTGATATCAGAGGAGGATATGCTATGTGCAGGCAGCAGATTTCATACATAGATTATGTAGAAGCAGTAGAGGATATCTATAAAATTGAGAGAAGGGAAACATATTTTAGCTTTATTCTCAGAGATTTTATACAGTCTGTTCTCTCAGAAGATGAGAGACTGGTAGCAGTTTGGGATAATAAAGGATACGGAGATAGTACAAAAGATCCTCTGCATAGGAGAAGAAACTATGCAGATTCCAGAAGTTTACAGGATTTTATTATTGTGCCATGGGAATACACCTATGAAAATACAACAAAACCTTATGTTTCCATCGAATTGAAAATGGCGGATTTGGATAAATATAAAGAATTGGAATCTGATAGAGCGAGGAAACAGTTAGAGGCAGAACTGAGATTTTGTGACTATATCATTTTCACAGACTGTGTTACATGGATATTTATCACAAAAGGTAAAAATGGTGTGAAAGAGGAAAAGCTATGTCTGATAAAGGAGAAAAAATGGTTGCCGGTGAAATCAGACGATAGAAACGGTCAACGCATGGGAGATATTCCTACGGAAGAACCAAAAGAATGGAAGGAGCTGAAAAATAAAATACGACAGTTCGTTTTAGATGCAAAGAAAGTAAGAAAAGATAAATAAGGGTAAGAAAGCAGATGCGTAGAAATACGATCTGCTTTTTTCGTGAGGAAAAATAAGATGAAATTTATAAAACAAGGACTTTTTCTGCTGGTATTTCTGCTTACTGTGAGCATTCCCATAACGACTTATGCGGCCGGAGAAGGGAACATTGATCATGGCGGTGGAATGCTGGGGGAAGGAACCGGTATTAACTTTTGGAGCAGTCATGATGAGGGAGTGCGAGTGACAGTGGTGCGGGCCAGTGACGGTGCAGTCGTGTCAGCATCCATTGATCTGACCAATAAGCAGCCGACAGACATTCGAGTGCATTTCGGAAAGGTGAGCAAAACGGCATACCGGAATGGAACGGGATTGTCTGCATGCATGGGCGGTTATACATTTTATAATCCGGCACAGCATCTTCCCCAGATTATCAGCACTTCAAACGGTGGGGCAAATCTTACTGCTATCAAACAGTATTTCACAGACGAGCAGGTCATCAGAGCCATTGCCGGATATGTAGGCATGGACTTTCAGACATTGGTAAACGGTGAGTATAAGTTATTGCTGGAGCCTGTGGCTTATGTGACCTTTGAAGGAGTCAGAACGGCATTCACAGCTACAGAAGCAGCAAAATACAACCAGTTAAGAGGCGGCATGATTCGTAAGAAGATGCCGTCTCTTTCTCATAAGAACCTGCCACTGGCTATGTTTTTGGAGATATCGGATCTGGGATATCCGGCATGGAGCGGCTCCAGAACGGAGAAGGCAGGCGATGAAGATATCATCCGGGCATTGGGACTTGGTATTGTGAGATTTAATGAGACGATCACACCGGAAGTCATTCAGGCAGATTACACATACCGTGTGGATACTGATGTGATAACGGCAGTCACAGTGAGCGGAGGACAAAGCGATCCGGACAACTCTGTCAGCGTGACATTTTCTATTTTAGGAAGAAATTACAGCGTTGGAAATGTGTATTACCCGGAAGGAGGACAGCAGCTTGTGTGGGTCAAGTGGCATACGCCACAGACGGAGCAGCACCTGACAATCCATGTAACGGTCAGCGGTGGAGGTACGGCAAGCAAGGGAACTATCAGTGCAAACATTGTGAATCTGGATCAGAATCCACCACCCAATCCCGTGGCAGATGACAGAAATGATGTTTATCGCAGGGAAAATGCAATAGTACCGGTCAATACAGAGAAAACAGAGGCAGCATGGAGTGTATGGAGACCCTGGTGGAAAGAAAACTGGATATGGCATAGCGACTGGAATTGGGAGGATGACGGACATTCGGGGGACTGTGCAGCAGGATGTACGGAAAAACATGGGCACTGGGAAGACGATGGAGAATACAAGGATGAAGGCTGGTGGGAGTTTGCCGAGGATCATTATTCGGCGTCTCTGTCTGCAACAATGGAACTTGTTACAGATGAAACATCTCCCACAGCGGATGGAAGTACGATAAAGAGCGGGTATGGAGTCAATGTGTTTGTAAACACAAGAGCCTCTACCAGCCAGTCATCAGCAACAACTGCTCCGCAGACAGCGGTCAGCTATTTTCCGGAATTCTATTATGAACGATACTGGCGGTTGCTGGATAGAACAAGAAACGGTTATAGTGCGGTGTTTGAATTTCAAAATAACAGATATTCCACTTACCGACGGCGGACACATTTTACTCCCATCTGGATGCCGGATGGGGAATATAGAGTCTATACCTATCTGCTGGACTGCTGGACACCGGATGGAATGCTATCCATGAATCTGACAGATTCGGTGCAGATAACAGGAAACCTGTGGGAAGACTGGCATATTGCACCGCAAAATGCAAGATAGGAGACTGAAAAATACATACGCGGAAAGGAAAAGTGAATGAAGAAAAAGAAATGGATTATGACAGTATTCTTAGTGCTGGCACTTACGATGCTGTTTGGAATGACGGTATGTGCTGCTGGAAAAGGAGATGTGGCCGGAGCTATTGAGAAAACATGGGAGGATGCTTCCGAACAGATCAAAACGGTCGTCAACAAGGTAGTATTTCCGGCAATCGACCTGGTACTGGCTGTTTTTTTCTTTGTGAAATTGGGTACGGCATATTTTGATTACCGGAAGCAGGGGCAGTTTGAATGGACAGCACCGGCGATTTTATTCGTTTGCCTTGTGTTCACACTGACAGCCCCCATTTATATTTGGAAAATTCTTGGAATGTAGAAATCATACCTGAAAAGAGGTGCAGAATGACATTTTTTGAAAGTGAATTAGAGAAGATCCTTGGAAAAAGCTCTCTGTTAAAGAATAAAAAATATCTTGGGAAATGCTGTTATGGAATTCTGGACGGAGATATCAGAGCAAAGGTAGAATTCAAGGATAGACAAGTGGCGGATAATTATTCCGGCATCTGGGTGACGATCCTTAACCGGAAAGAAGGTCCCGTGGATACGGTGTATCTGTCTTTTTCCGAGATCCTTGGAAAGAAACAGGTGAATAACCCGAATTTCCGTGAGGGTGTAATTCCCCATATATGGACAAACGAAGGCAAAGATCAGTGGTATGCATATCAGCCGGTGAAAAGTGATTACCGGAAAGTGACGGAAAAAGTCGAGGATTACCTGTCTGTATTTTTGGAAATGGACATAACAGAAGAAATGCAGGAAGGAGCAGAACAGGAATTAATTTAGGGCAGGATCGGGGAAAGAAGGTGTTACATGTTTATATTTGATTTTGCCGCAGATACGGTATTGGATCAGATCATTGACTGGCTGTATGGTAAGATCATTGGCTTTCTCAATGATTTTTTTGCAATGATGAACAATATGGGGGTGGAACTATTTGAACTACCCTGGGTAAATGCAATTACCACTTTTTTTGGCTGGCTTGGCTGGGCGTTGTTTGTTGTTGGATTGGTAGTGGGAGCTTTTGAATGTGCCATAGAGTACCAGGGAGGCAGAGGCAGCATGAAAGATACCGCCCTAAATTATATCAAAGGATTTATGGCAGTCAGCCTGTTTTCTGTACTTCCCATCAATCTGTATTCCCTCAGTGTGTCACTACAGAGTTCCTTTGGATCAGCACTGTCTGGAATTACCAACACGGAAAGTATCGGCATGACAGCACAGGAGGCATTGACATCGGCAGTTCTGTCGGCAATGGGAGATCCGATTGTACAGATATTCTGTGTGATCATGATGGGATATGCAGTGATAAAAGTATTTTTCGGAAATCTGAAAAGAGGAGGAATCCTTGTAATTCAGATTGCAGTTGGGAGCCTCTATATGTTTTCTGTTCCCAGAGGATATATTGATGGTTTTACCCAGTGGTGCAAACAGGTCATTGGAATCTGTCTTACCGCCTTTTTGCAGGCAACCATACTGACAGCGGGACTCATGATATTCAAAGATCATCCATTGATGGGGCTTGGAATTATGCTTTCTGCTGCGGAAGTACCGAGAATTGCCGGACAGTTTGGAATGGATACCAGCACCAGGGCAAACCTGATGAGCGGAGTCTATGCGGCGCAGGCAGCGATCAACATATCCAAGACAATCGTGAAAGTAGTGGCGGCATAAGGTGGTGCAATGGAGAAAAAACTGGGAAGTCTGTTTGACGGGATCGGAGGATTCCCGTTAGCAGCAAAAAGGAATGGGATAAGACCGATATGGGCAAGTGAGATCGAAAAGTTCCCCATGGCTGTGACAAGATATCGGTTTCCGGAAATGACACACATGGGAGATATTACAAAATTACATGGAGAAAATCTTCCGGTGGTAGATATTATAGCCGGAGGCTCTCCCTGCCAGGATCTGTCTGTGGCCGGGAGACGTGAAGGTCTTGCAGGGGTGAGGTCAGGTCTATTCTTAGAGCAGATACGGATTGTGAAAGAAATGAGAAAACAGGAGGAGAGGAGGCAGCGAAGCAGTGGAAGGAGAGCAGATGTCCCTGTTCGACCTCGGTATATGGTCTGGGAAAATGTCCCCGGAGCCTTCTCAAGTGGAGAACCTAAAGGGGCAGATTTCAGAAGAGTCCTCGAAGAAGTCTGTGGTATATCGGAGAAGTCCGTATCTATACCTGGACCGCCGGATGGGACATGGACTCCTGCCGGGATTGTGCTGGGATCGGGATTCTCTGTTGCTTGGAGAGTACTGGACGCTCAATTTTGGGGAGTCCCCCAGAGACGGCGTAGAATCTTCCTTGTCGCAGATTTTGGAGGCTATAGTGCTGGAGAAATATTATTTGAGTCCCAAGGCGTGTGGAGGCATTATCAGGAGAGCAAAGCATCGAGGGAAAAAACTGCCCAGGCTTCTGGAAGAGGCTCTTTTACAACAGCAGGAATAGGTGCAATAGATGAAGAACCTTTCTGCATTGCGGGAAATATTATAAACAGACAGGACAAAAACGGTGGCAATGGCTGTGGCTATCTGCAAGGAATCAGCTATACACTCACAGCAACGGATCAGCATTGTGTAGCGTATATGGATGATCTGCCGGAACTTTATCAGAATGTGATTGGAGCCTTGTGCGCCAGGGATGAAAAAGGAGTAAATAGCACCTATGTCTCACAGGATAAATGTATCGTCAGCAGGAGAAAAAGAGTGAGGAGAATTACTCCGCTGGAATGTGAAAGACTCATGGGTTTCCCAGATCACTGGACAGACATTCCGGGGGCCAGTGACGGCGTAAGATACAGAGCCTTGGGAAACAGTGTGGCAATACCGTGTGTGGAATATATTCTAAGCGGTGTTGCTTATTTTTTAGAAAAACAGGAGGAAGAAGATGTACATATATCCGGATAACCTGAAAGCAAAGGCAACCATGTGGCTGTGGGAGTTAAAAGATCTTGCGGTGATAGGAATCCTTGTATTGATTTCCGTGTTTGGATTCGCTTATGCAAAACTGTGGTTCCCGTTGATTTTTGCAGGAGTATATGCATTTCTTACCATACAGGTGGAGGACATTTCCATTTTGAAATTTATCCGGTATGCCTGCGCTTATTTTTTAGTGGAACAGCAAAGTTTTGAATGGAGATACAGGGGGATGGTTGCAGATGAGTAAGAGAAAAGAAGAAACAGCACAAGAACTGTTGGGAATCAAAGAACTATTGGAGTATGGAGTACGCACTTGCAGAAAGGAAGAACTGGCATACTTTCTGATCCGGCCGAGCAACCTGTCTGTGCTGTCTGAGGAAAGTCTGTCGGCAAGAATCTATGGATTGATGACGGTATTGAAAGGAATTACGGAGATTGAAATGATGTGCTTAAATTCCCGTGAAAACTTTGAAGATAACAAAAGATATCTGAAGGAACGTATGGAAGAAGAATCAAATCCTGCCGTAAGAAAACTGTTGGAACTGGATGCCGGACATCTTGACCGGATACAGGTGCAGATGGCAACGGCAAGAGAATTTCTGCTCATTATCCGTATGAAAGAGCAGAAAGAAAGCGAGATGCTTTCCTACTTCAATCGTATTGAAAAGATGCTGGAGGAGCAGGAATTTAAAGTAAAAAGAGCAGAAGAGGAGGATATCAGGAGGATCCTTGCCGTCTATTTTGAGCAGAACGTTACAACGGAAAAATTCGAAGAATTTGATGGAGAGAGGTGGATAATCTTAAATGACTAACAACAGAAAGAAAAAAGTGCAGACAACAGAAGATGCTAAAGTGAAGGGATTTTTAGATATGATCGCTCCATCCGTCATCCAGTTTTACACAGATCATTATATCTGCGGAAATACCTTCCGGTGTGTCTGGGCGCTCAGGGAATATCCGACAGCAACAGATGAACAGGCAATCCTGCGGTATCTTGGTGAAATGGATGGTGTGACACTGCGGATATATACAAGACAGGTGACTCCGGCAGAGGAAAAAAGGATCATCAGTAATGCCGCAAATAAGAACCGCATGAAACAGGGAAATACTGAAAACTTACAGGAAACGGTGACGGCTGCACATAATTTACAGGATGTGACAGATATTATCGCATCCATGCACCGGAACCGGGAACCGTTACTGCATACGGCAGTATACCTCGAACTGTCAGCTCCGGACATGGACAAGTTAAAAATGTTGCAGACAGAAGTGTTAACTGAATTGATCCGATCCAAGTTAAACGTGGACAAGCTGTTGCTCCGCCAGAAGCAGGGATTTGTCTGTGTACATCCGGCTGGCAGAAATGTCTTTTTTGATCAGTTTGAGAGAGTACTTCCTGCTTCCAGTGTGGCAAATCTGTTCCCGTTCAACTATTCCGGCAAGACGGATCCGCATGGATTCTATATTGGGCGGGATAAATTCGGAAGCAATGTTATTGTAGATTTTAACAGGAGAGCAGCGGACAAGACCAACGCCAACATTCTCATTCTGGGAAATTCCGGACAGGGAAAGTCCTACCTGCTAAAACTGATACAGACGATTTTCAGGGAATCCGAAATGAAAGTTATTTGTCTTGACCCGGAACATGAATATGTGGAACTGACGGAAAATATGGGTGGATGTTTTGTGGATTTGATGAGTGGGGAATATATCATCAATGTCCTGGAACCCAAAACCTGGGATGAAAATGGAAGCCCGGAGGACGCAGAGGCTCCGGAGGCGTTCCGATGTTTGTCCAGACTAAGTCAGCATATTTCCTTCTTAAAAGATTTCTTCCGAAGCTATAAGAATTTTACGGATAACCAGATCGATACCATTGAGATTATGTTGGAGAAGCTGTATGAGAAGTGGAATATCCGGGATAATACAGATTTTGGGGAACTGACACCGGAGGACTATCCGATTCTGTCGGATCTGTATGATCTGATGGAAGAGGAATACAAGCACTATGATCCGAAAAAGAAACAACTGTATACGGCGGAACTTTTACAGGAAATCTGTCTAGGACTTCACTCCATGTGTAAGGGAGCGGAGTCTAAATTTTTTAACGGATATACCAATATTACGGATAACAGCTTCCTGACCTTCGGGGTAAAGGGTCTGCTGCAGGCAAGCAAAAATGTAAAGGATGCCATGCTATTCAACATTCTTTCTTATATGTCGGATGCCTTGTTGACCAACGGACATACCGCAGCCTGTATCGATGAACTCTATTTGTTCCTTACCAACCTTACGGCAGTAGAGTATATCCGCAATTTTGCAAAGCGTGTGCGCAAGAAGGACAGTGCGGTCATTCTTGCCAGCCAGAATCTGGAAGATTTCAATATCGATGGGATCCGGGAGTACACAAAGCCGCTTTTCTCGATTCCTACCCATGCTTTTTTGTTTAACGCCGGAAATATAGATGCCCGTTTTTATATGGACATGTTGCAGCTTGATAAGAGCGAGTATGAACTGATCCGCTATCCGCAGAGAGGCGTGTGTCTGTATAAATGCGGTAATGAACGCTACAATCTTATGGTTCATGCACCGGAATATAAGGAGAAATTGTTCGGGACAGCAGGAGGAAGATAATGGGCCGCAGGGAGAACAGAGAAGGGGGGAAAAAACAGTAAGATGGATATGCGGGATCAAAAATTCGGCATAGAGATCGAGATGACAGGGATTACCAGGAAAATGGCAGCCAGCGTCATAGCGGCTTATTTTTCCAAACAGGCACAACATGTTGGTGGCGCTTACGATGAATATATGGTTAGGGATACTTCCAACCGAAAATGGAAAGTCGTAAGCGATTCCAGCATTATAGCGCAGCGAAAAGATGGGGGCTATGCAGATAGAGAATATAAGGTGGAATTTGTGTCTCCTATCTGTGAGTATGCAGATATCCCGGTGATCCAGGAGTTGGTGCGGCAGCTTCGTCATGCAGGTGCGATTGCAGGGAACAATACGGGAATACATGTACATATCAATGCGGCTCCTCACGATGCCAGATCATTACGGAACATCACAAACATTATGTACAGCAAAGAAGATCTGATTTACAAAGCTTTGCATGTAAATGTAAGAAGGGAGCATAAATACTGCAAGAAGGTAGAAGAAGATTTTTTGCAGGAATTGAACCGTAAGAAACCCAAAACACTGAAGGAAGTAAGTGATATCTGGTATGGCGGTAATGACGGAAGTGACTACCATTATCATGAGAGCCGTTATCACTGTCTGAACCTGCATAGTGTGTTTCAAAAAGGAACGATAGAGTTTCGTCTGTTTAATTCCACAACCCATGCAGGAAAAATAAAGACTTATATTCAGTTCTGTCTGGCGATTTCCGCACAGGCACTCAACCAGAAATCGGCCGGGCGGATCAAGACGACCAGCACCAATGAAAAGTATACGTTCCGGACCTGGCTGTTGCGTCTGGGAATGATAGGGGATGAATTTAAGACAGCGAGAAGGTTCCTGTTAGAAAATCTCGAAGGAGGAATTGCCTGGAAAGAGCCGGAACAGGCATTGCGGCAGAAGGAAAGGCTGCGGGCATTGAAGGAGAAAAAGGAGCAGGAGTCGGTAAGGATAGAGAATGCGGAAGACATGCCGGAAGAAACAGAAGGACTTCACATGAATATGTGAAAACAGCAGAATGGAGAAACAAGATGGACATGAACGGAAGAAAATATATTGCCTACGGATCCAATCTGAATCGTGAGCAGATGGCACAGCGCTGCCCCGATGCAAAGGTAATAGGAAGTGGAATGCTTAAGGACTATGAACTGCTTTTCCGTGGGTATACGGATGCGGCGGTTGCCACGGTAGAACCGAAAGAGGGAGAAAATGTGCCGGTTTTAATTTGGGAGATCAGCCCAAGAGATGAAGTTAATCTGGATCGGTATGAAGGCTATCCAAGACTGTATGGCAAACAGATGTTAGAGGTGGAGGTAGAAGGCGGCTGTGAAAAAATGATGGCATATATCATGAAAGATGGACCTGCCATGGGAATTCCGTCGGGGCGTTATCTGAAAACCATACAGACGGGATACAAAGAGGCTGGGTTTGATGAAAATGTGCTGATGAAGGGAGTGAGAAAAAGCATGGATCGGATGATGCAGGAACTGGGAGAAGGAAGTATGGGGGAAGAGGAATGCGGCCAGCAGCAACTGTGATGACAAAGATAGCGTTAGCAGGCATCGGGCTTCCGGTGATCCTTGTGCTTTTATGCTATCTTAGTCTTTCTTCCGGAGGAGCAGATCATAACCGTGCGGCAGTGCATCTGGCGTTTGACGGGGGAGACATTCCGAAAGGAATGCCTCCAGACTATCTGGAATATATCCGTCAAATGAAGAGGAGTTTTGAGGAATTAGATGCGGTGCTGGATCAGCTTGATAAAATGACAGAAGGAGGGAAAACAGACAGATATCTGGTCAAGTCCGTTTTTTATGCTCTGTATTTCGGCACAGACCGGGTGTGGCTTTCCCCAGAACACTATACGCAGTTTGCAGATTGCTTTGTGAACTACGAAGAGCGGACGAGAACGGTATACCATGAGGATGAAACAACCACGCAGGAAACCTATACGGTGGTAATTCCGATCACGGAAAAGACAGAGATCTTTCAGAAGCTGGCGCAGAATTATGGAAGAACGGCGACCTATGAACAGCAGTCAAACGCCATGAATATCTGGTATATAGCAAGGTATGACAGACAGGCTCCCATGGAAGGGGATGAATTTAGCGGCTGGGGAAGCTGGAATGCGGCAGGAAATATACAGACCTATGACCTGGCGATGAATGAAACGGCAGGCGAAATCGTAAGGCTTGCCATGTCGAGACTGGGGGATCCTTACTCACAGGAACTTCGAGGTTCGGGAGAATATGTGGACTGCAGTTATCTGACGCTGTGGTGTTACCGACAGATAGGAATATCCCTGCCGGGAACGGCGGCCGAACAGGCGAGGTATCTGGAGGAACATTGTCTGACGGTTGCAAAGGAATCTTTGCAGCCGGGAGATCTTGTGTTTTGGAGTTATAAACCCAATGGACGATACAGAAACATTACACATGTAGGGATCTATGTTGGAGATGGCATGGTTGTGGATGCGTCCAGCTCCAAGAGAAAAGTGGTATACCGGAGCTTGTTTGACAGTGACAAACAGGTGATGTATGGGAGACCGCAGTAACCATTTTTGATGCCATCGGCATCTGTTTTCCACTGGGAGGAGCCTATGAGAGCAGCATTTCAAGGGAAGGAACCGCAGATCTGTGCAAAAGAATGTACCATCGAAAAGATCATCGTGTTACCTGTGCAGCAATATGAGAAATTTACGAAAAATCTATTGCAACGATATGATTTCATTGCTGAAAACCTGAATCTGATGGGAATATCCGGAGATACATGGAATTGTATTCTGGTAACGGCAAGAGGTGTACAGGAGGGGGTGTTGGTGCAGAGCGATGGTGCAGATTATGCGAGATATGCATCCCTCATTCCGATTTTGACGGAAGATATGATACAGGAATGTAGCGGATCGGAAGAACTTACAGAAGAAACATTACATCAGCAGATATTTTGAAAGGAGAAGACATGACAGAAAAAGAAATCAAAATTACATTTCCGGAAGCCAAGCTGGAGGCACTAACATTTTTCCTGATGGAACAGAATGAGAAAAGTGTGGAGGAACTGTTAAAGGGCAGCCTTGATAAATTGTACGAGAAGAATGTTCCGGTGGCAGTCAGAAAATTTGTAGAAAGAGATGAGACAATGGAAACTTCACAGGAGACGCTTTCAACAGAGCAGGAGACACAAAGTGAGAGGGCAGCAAGACAGCCCAGAACAGCAGGTAGAAGAAGCAGAACTGTACAGTCACAGGAAGAAACGCCACAGCAGCCGACAACGGAAACGTCAGAAGAGATGGCGGAAAATACTATGAGTATGGGGATGTGAGGGAAAATAGATGAATGGATACGAAGAAAATATAAAAGACCGTCTGTTTCTGGAAATATACAACGCATCCTTAGTGAAAGAAGGAAGTAGACTGGTCTGTGAGCGAAGAGAAGATCTGGTAGTGGTGTGTCGGCTTGCCGGATATGATGAGGAATTTCACAGAGACTGTCAGCTTGTTGTGAAGGAGCAGTTAGAGCACTGGGGCATTGAGGAAACTGTGCTTTTTCAGGATGCGTGGGCGAATACTCTGGAGAAACACCCTCCAATGCTGATAGGCAGTTATGAAGTTCGAAGGGGAAACTATGGTCATAATATTCTTAAAACCGGGGAAAAGTGTTGCACGGCAGATGCGGAGTTCTATGCTTTGATAAAAAACATAGGTCATGGAGCCGTATATATGATGGATGAGGGAACCATGCAGAAGTGTGCGGAGTTACTGGATGGTAATCTGATTGTTCTTCCAGCATCTATCCATGAAGCGTATCTCCTTGTAGAACGGGAGGATATGGATCTTGATCGGATAAGAAATACAGTACATACCGTCAATGGAATGTTTCCGGCAGAGGAATATTTGTCTGATGAGATCTACAGATATGACAGAGAGTCAGGAACTTTATCTATCATAGCAGCAAGCGTCTCGGAAGAATACGCAGAAATGGTACAGCAGTAAGAAAACGGAGGTAAAGGATGAAGCAAGCAGTTGTTACAATCAAATATGATGAGGAAAAGTTAAATGCAGTAAAGCAGTATATGGGGAAAAAGGACGCAAATTTTGATACGGAGATGAAGGAGACGCTCGGAAAAATGTATGAAAAATATGTACCCCAGGCAGTCCGGGAGTACATCGAGAGCAGGGGAGATGTTCCCCCTGTCGTGAAGAAGACAAGCCGCCAGCAGATCAAAAACAGAGAGGCATCCGATGGGGCTGAGGAAACCGAGTAAGGAGGAGCGAGGAAGAAGATATGCAAAAAATAAAGATTTTGAAGATTGAAGAGGGAAAAGCTCCCTTCGTGAAAGAGATAGCCAATAAACTTGAGGACTGTCAGGCAGAAGTCGGAGGACTTATTGACTGCGTTTGTTTTGAGGATGGATGTCTGGCAGTTGTCAACGATGAGGGAAAAATTAACGGAATGAAGCCGAACCGCAGAAATGGTAATGACATTATCTGCGGCCCTTTTTTTATTTGCGGAAGCGACAGGGAAGGCGATTTTACTTCTCTGACGGAAGAGCAGATCGAGGACTATACCAAAAAATTCGGAGAGATCGAGCAGTTTACGGGGCATGAACCGGAACTTGTGCCGAGGATGATGTTTCTTGGATTTTAGGATGCGGGGCACATAGCCCCGCGTGAGCCTGCGTGTGGCGCTGTGTGCCCTCATTTGACAAATAAGGATAAAGTTACCGATGGAGACGGAAAAAGCCCTGTATGAGCCGATTTGGAAAACTAGGAGGGAAAGAAACCAGTGGGGAACGGAAGCAGGACAGAGGATATGAGACAGTATAAACTGGGTCGAAAATAGTGCAGGTTAAAGGGGTTATGCCGCCCAAAGGCGGCTTAACCCGTGAAACACCCACCGGCAGAGCCGTTGGGAGATTCTAAGAATGGCATAACATTTTTGAAAATATCGGAAATGTTATGCCACACATTTTTTTGACACAGAAGAATCAAATGCTAGAAACAAGCAAAGAATTATAAATAATTTTGGAAGATATATTTGAGGAAGCCATTGTTATCTGTTATACTTTGCGTACAGAGAAGAACTGTAAAGGATGGCGTATAATAGAATGGATTTGAAGGAGACATATGCTAATACGATAAAGAAGACACAACGTTTATTGGAAAGTAAGGGAATTGCTCTATCACTGAAGGAAATAAAGAAATTTAGTATGATTAATTTATCGGGCTTTAGAAATGATGGAGAAAGATTGCTAAGATTAGAGTTGGCAGAAAAGTATGGAGAGGATATCTTAGCACAGTCTTTAGGATACCAAATACTATATCCATTCATTGATGAAGGGGTTATTAAGACAACAACTAAGCGTGATGAAATATTTTATACACATTTCTGTGTGACCGCTAATAGAGAAAATGACTTTGATCTTGCTATTTTTGAATACAATCTACATAATGGGAACTTTTATTTGAGATATGGAATAACGGTAAATGGAATCCAAATGTGCAGGAAAGAGACCGGCATAAGGTATGAATTGTGTAGATATGGTTGTATGAAAAATTTTATTTTTGATGTTTTTTCTGAAAAAGAACTGCAACACTATTATACACCTATGGAGTATTTGATAGTGAAAGAGTTTGCGAGGCGAGAAGAAAAAAATTGTGACAACCAAACTGGCATTATTTTGAATCAGGTACTTAGTACTTTTTCAGCAATTAACTTTTTACTAGATAGAGATAAAAAATCAGTAGAGTCAATACGAAAGGCAAAACAGATGAAAATAGAAAATGATTTTACTGACGGGTCAAAAATAAAGAAAAAAGTAATTCACTTAGAGGAGAAGGTTCAACTTGAAGTGGCACCCTTTTGTGTAAATAAAGAGGGTGCGGAAGAAAAAACAATGAAACGACACACAAATGTATGGATGGTATCTGGACATTTGCGACATTATAAAAGTGGTAAAGTGATACATATTAGTCCATTCCCAAAGGGACCGGAAAGAGATAAGATGAAGCCTAAGAGAAAAGACTATGATTTACCGCAAGAAAATGATAACTAGGAAACAGTTAGAAAAAACAATAAGCGCAAGGAGGAAACTGATAACGGAAAAAGTCAGAAAAGCATTTTATATAGAAGAGGAATTACTGGAACAGGTGGATGACCTACTGGAACAGGCTGACGTGAGATCAAGGAATGAATTTGTCAATCAGGCATTAAAGTTTTACATTGGATATCTTACTTCAGAGAAAATAGAGAATTATATGCTGACGACCATCTCCTCCGTCATGCATGCAACTGTGAAAGACAGTGAGAATCGAATGGCCCGTGCAATGTACAAGCTGGCAGTAGAAACTTCCAAGTTGTCTCATGTGATCGCATACAGTCATGGCGTGGATGAACAGACCCTCAGTAAGCTACAGGCAAAATGCGCAGAAGAAGTGAAGCGGATTAATGGTGTAGTGCAATTTGAAGATTCGTATAAATATCAGAATGTTTAGAGTTATGAAAGAAAAATATAATGTAAACATAAGTGTATATTTGTTGTAGAAGGGAGAAAATTGCGGTAAAATATATGTGATAAAAAATAAGGGGGAGTTGTGTATGAGTAGTAATTCAATGATGAAATATATACAGGAACATGTTGATGATAGTACTAATCTGCCCGAAACATTGCCACTAATGCATTCATGTGATGGATTTGATTGTGAAAGAATTATTCAAGATACACAACTAAAACCAATGATGTGCCCTGTTTTCAAAGAGGATTTACTGTATTTTTTTTACGGTAAAGCCGCTTATCCGATAGGCGAGAAGGAAAAGTATAAAAGAACGGATGCTTTGTGTTGTCCGGTATGTTTTATTGTGGATATTGAGAAAGTGGATATTTACAGAGTTTTTCCCTTTGATACGGGAGCATATGATGCTAAGATGTATACACAATTTATTCATAGAAATATGGAGATGAGGGAATTTGAAATTGATAATAATAGTTCTGCAATAAGGGCGTATATTTCAGTGATTTTTGGAGACAATAAGAGATATCTAAGTGGTATTTCTGCTGAGAAGGAGACTGAAAATACATATGTAAAAGCTTTGTTGAAAATGTTATCTGCAAACGGAGCGTTTGAAATTGATGAGAGATCAAATACAATAGAAGTAATATGTAAAAAAGCGGTTGATATCAGTAAGGAAATAAAAGGTATTGTTCTTCCTGAAAGTTTGCAACGCAAGAAATCAATATCAAATTTCATAAAAAATAATAATATTGCATATAAGACGTATGAAGTAAGAAATATGACGGCACCAACGAGATACAATGAAATTGTATTCCAGTTAGCTAGGACGTTTATCTAAGGAGGTAATATATGGATAGGGCATATGAATTTGTAGGGGTAGTAAATTTATTTGACTTATATCCGGACTTTTTATTTCCAATTTATAAAAACCAAAATTGGTTTTTTTTCCATAATGGAGATAAAAATAGAATATATAATTTTGAACCTGTTACGGAGACAATTATTGATAAGATCATATACTTGGACTGTGAAGATGTTGTAATTAATAATAGAGCAAAAAATAAATATTATTTTGAACACGATAGCCCTGTCTATGCTTTTCAAAACAATATTAGAGAAATATTTTGCGCAGAAGCTGATGAGATGGTTGAGTACTTAAAGACATTTAGGACAAGAGACAGAATATTAAGTAAACAAATTTTGCATTTTGTCAAAGAGAATTCGATGGAATTATATATAAATCATTTATGCAGTAGTGTTTTAGATAGTCACTATGTAGTGACTCCTGTATTCTCAGAAAAGCCTTCATTATCAAGCAAACGTAAGCTGAGTGATTTAATTCCAGGATTGAGAATAAACTATGATGAGAATTGTACCAGAGAAAATGGTATATATCATCAATATATGAACTTGATTGATACAGCCTATTTCAAGGCCAGATTAGGGTATGATATAAATCATGAATTATACAATATGGAGTACTGTACGTGTAGAATGCAAAATATAGCTATGGTATCAGCAGATTTTACTGAATTAAAAAAAGCTTTTCATAAGCTTATTACCGAGCTTCAGTGTGATTCTTTGTATTATGATGTGTGTATTACTTGTCAAAAGGCAATTATAGATAAGGATGAAAATGAACTAATTATTACAATCAATAAGAACAGACAACTATTTATTGAATTATTAAGGGAGAATATTATGGAAAAATATCTAGCAACATATATCGGACAACATATACGTACGTATTCATCCAAATGGTCATAACAAGTTATATGATAGTATAATACATATAAGGTGCGAGCTGAGAAATCAGCATAGCTGATTTCCCCTAGCAAGCGGAAGTAATTCTGTAAGCTTTGGTAAGCTGATAATAATACAGTAGGAAAATCCTACCAGGTAAGGTCTAACCAACCGCCTGTACCGAGTCCTTGGAGCCGAAGCGGTAACGTTAGGTTTAAGCGTAGGACAGGGAGCAACAGAGCCGAAACGAAAGTGAAGTGATTGAGCTGGGAAATTATTATGAGGTTGGAAATGGTCGATGTGTTCTTATTCACAGCAGACAATATCGTTGTAACCGTTAGGGCGAGGCTATGATGGCATCCCCCAGTCAGAGAACTTGGCGAGGTTGATGATAAGTATGTTATCGGAACAGCTGAGGTCCTATTATCTCCTCAAATGAGGTATGATGTACAATCAAAGGAATAAGAGAGGAAGTCAAACGGATAATAGGAAGTCCGAGTGCTCATAGTACCGAAGAAACGGCTAATCACAGTGGAGGGAAGGGGCACACCTTATACGAATATAAAGAATTATTGCGTGGACAAGAGAGCCAATTAGCGCAATGCTCGAAGTTGAAGTATAGGGTTAAGCCGTATGCCTTAATAGGGCACGTACGGTTTGAATGAGGGATATGGGGAGCAATCCCCATATCTACTTAAGTAATTTTGACTCAATATAAGCAAGCGAAAATATGATGAAAGACATACAAGCAAAATATAATTTTGTATAATAGATTTGCAAGTTCGCAATAGTTAGGAAGAGGAGAAGCCCATGCCCAAACTGATCCTACGTTGCAACTACCTCAAGAATTCCCCATCAGCGCACCTAGCCAATTACATCAACTACATTGGCACACGTGACGGTGTGGAGAAGGTAGGCAGCACGACGGCCTTACTGCCAGCGACTGTTAAACAGAAGGAACTGATCGCGGATATTCTGACAAAGATCCCAGATGCCAAGCGGATGCATGAGTATCATGACTATGTGCAGAGACCTACCAGAGAGAATGCGTCAGAGTTTATCACTCAGGCATTGGAAAACAACCTCGACATTATTGCGAAGAAGAAAAATTACATGGATTATCTTGCAAACAGACCGGGAGTAGAGATTATAGGTACTCACGGTCTGTTTTCTAATGAAGGGGATCCAGTAGTACTGTCCCGTGTGGCAGAGGAGGTCGCTAACCACACCGGAGTAATCTGGACAAATGTTATCAGCCTGCGAAGAAAGGATGCGGAACGACTGGGTTATGACAGTGCCGCACAGTGGCAGGCTTTGCTTCGGAGCAGAGTGCAACTTCTCTGTGAAAATTATAAAATTGACAGTAGAAACCTCAAATGGTATGCGGCCTTTCACAATGAGTCACATCATCCCCATGTACACATGGTAGTATATTCGAAAAATCCTTCCGAGGGGTATTTGACAACGAAGGGAATCAACGCTATGCGGTCAGCATATGCACATGATATCTTCCGACAGGATTTTATAAGCATCTATGAAAAGACAACCAAACAAAGAGACCGATTAAAAGAGCAGGCAGAAAAAAGTCTGCTTTTTTTATTGCAGCAAATGCAGAAAGGAATCTGCCATAATCCAAGAATCGCAGAGCAGATGCAGCTTTTATCCAAACGGCTGCAAAATACCGGAGGGAAAAAGGTGTATGGTTACTTAAAGGCAGATGTCAAAGCCATTGTGAATACTATCGTGGATGAACTGGCGAAAGAAAAATGCGTGGCAGAGTGTTACAGGGAATGGCAGAAGTGTAGAGACGAGATCCAGCACTACTACAAGGATACAGATATAGAGCGGATCCCCTTGTCACAACAAAAAGAATTGAAAAGTATTAAAAACGTGGTGATCCGAGAGGCGGTTCGCTTTGGGGAGGGATATCTGTATCTGGAAGAAGCGGACAACGAAGATGAGGTCACATACTATGCAAAATGGACAAACCGGTATAAAGAAGCAAGGGGGTATCTTTACGGTACTGCGGAGTCAGAAGCTGATGAGGAAGCAGCCTACGAGATTATGCTGGAAGAAGCAGAAGCTGGCAATGCCTATGCAATGCATGACATGGGAAAAATCTATGCACAGGGAATCGGGGCGCAGGCAAGCAGAGAACAGGCAGAAGAATGGTATGGAAAATCACTGAACACATTACTTCTTCTGGAAGAAACGCAGGAAAGGGTGTACCTGGAATATCGGATCGGCAAGATGTATCAGTATGGGCTTGGAACAGAAGAAAACCCGGAGGAGGCTGTGTGGTGGTTTCATAAGGCGGCAGAGAAAGGACATATCTATGCGTGTTATTCGCTTGCGATGCTTTATCTCAGAGGACAGGGAGTGGAACGGGACGATGAGAGAGCATACGGATTATTTCTTCGATCCTACGATGGTGGCAATCCTTATGCCGCATATGAACTTGGAAAACTTTGTGAGGCAGGCAGGGGAACGGTCAGAAATCCAGAGAAAGCACAAAACTATTACCGGGCAGCGTTCTTAGGATTTATAAACATGGAAAAGAAGGCTAAAGATGATACGCTCTGGTATCGCATTGGCTGTATGTATCTGCATGGAATCGGTACAGAACCGGATGAAGAACAGGCAGAACGTTATTTGAAAAAAGCGTATGATTATGGGAATACCCATGCAGCGTACCAGCTTGCCAGACTTTATATCCGACAGGAAACACAAAAGCTAAGAGAAGATCCAGAAGCAACACCTGACTATAAAAAGATCATAAAAGCAGTCAAGTGGTTGGAGGAAGCAGCCAGACAGGAGAATCCATTTGCAGACTATGCACTGGGAAGGTTATATAAGGAGGGGGTGTTACTGGAAAAAGATATGGAAAAGGCGGTTTTCCATCTGCAACGGGCGGCTGATGCCGGGAACAGCTTTGCACAGTACCAGCTTGGAAAAATCTATTTGGATGAGGAGTATAAAAATATTCCTGCCGCCGTGCAGTATCTGACACTGGCTGCGGATCAGAAAAATGAACTTGCGGCATACCGGTTGGGCAGACTTTATCTTATAGGAGAAGACTTACCGAAGAATATAGAACGTGCACTATATTATCTGGACATGTCGGCAGAAGCCGGAAATCAATACGCACAATATGTCCTCGGCAAACTATATCTGATCGGCAAAGAGATAGAGCAGGACAGGGAGAAGGCATATGAGTATTTTTCACGTTCAGCAGAGCAGGGAAATATATATGCAGCTTATTTTCTGGAGCATTGGAATGATATGCCCCATCCAGATCTGCTATTGATGGCAACCAGATTGATGCATCATCTGGGGAATGCGATAGAAGAGAACATGGACGGAGGCAAGAAAGGAGGCAACAGGCAGAGAATGGACAGAAAACTGGCGAGAAAGATCCGGCAGAAGAAGATCGCGCAGGGACATGCAGAAGACGACAGGGAACAGGAAATGATGTAGAAACTATTAGAAAAGGAGGCTTCGTTGGGAGAGTTTATTTATTTTACAGAGGAACAGAAGGAACGGGCGAATGCGGTTCCGATTGCCGACATTCTTCGCAGGGAACGGGAGGAAGTGATCCGATCAGGTAACGAATGGCGGTGGAAGAGACATCAGAGTGTGACATTCCGGGGAAGTAGTTGGTATCGTCACAGCCAGCAGGTGGGGAGTCATGCCATTGATTTTATGCAGGAGTTTTTCGGGATGACATACCCGGAAGCGGTAACTTATTTGTTGGATGGAGAGACCGGGGAGGTTATGCAGGGAGGCAGCAACTGTCAGACAGATAGAATCAATCAGAAAGTTGGGAAAAAGAAACACATGGAAAAAAGAGAAGAAAAAGAACTGAAAGAACTAAAACCACCTGAAAAAAATCCGACAATGAAAAGAGTCTATGCGTATCTTATGCAAAAACGTCATATTAGCCGGGAGATTCTATCTTACTTTGCAAAAACGGGAACACTCTATGAATCCACAGAGCATCATAATATCGTGTTTGCTGGACTGGACAAGGAAGGGAAGATTCGCCATATTCATATTAAGGGGACCTGTTCGGATGGCAGGAGCTTTCGACTGAATGAAGAAGGATCGGATTCCTCTTACGGGTTCGGATACCGAGGAGGCGGTAACAGGCTCTATGTGTTTGAGGCTCCCATTGATCTGTTGTCTTTTCTGACACTCTATCCCCATAAGTGGCAGGAAAACAGCTACATAACTTTAAATGGTGTGTCGGAACATGCTATGCTGCAGGCACTAAAAGATAATACCAAACTGGATACGGTCATTCTCTGCCTGGACCATGATGCTGCGGGAATTGAAGCCTGTGGCAGACTGGCGGAGATTCTGAAACGAAACGGATACAATAACATTAAACAATTACAGTCAACCTATAAAGACTGGAACGAAGATCTGAAGAATCGGTGTGGAGAAGAAGCAATTCCGGCGCAGGAACATCCCAAGATGCAAGAGTGCCGGACGTGGATCGAAGTGTTGAAAAAAGTGACGGAAACCATAGGAACCAAGTATGCGGACAAAGCATATATCTGCCGGTATTACCAGGAAATCTATGAGGAACTGAAGAAAGGAAGAAGCAAAGAACAGGTGACGGATGCTTTTGACGGACCGGGAATGTTACTTACCGGTGTTCTTGTTCGCTGCATGGAGAAGGAAGGAGTCGCCCTTGGGGTAGAAACCGGTGCAGATCAGATTCTGGAGAATCTGCTGAAACGTTACCGGCCACATAAGGATAAAGGAAATTTCAATACTCGGATCCGACAGATGCAGACGGCATATGAAGAGACACTGGAAGTATTTGAAACCAAAGATTTACAACAAAAAGAGAATAAAGAACTTCTTGTGAAAAAATGTATGAGCTTTGCGATGGAATGCATCCGGGCTCATATTTTTGTTGCCGTTGAATATAAGGAACCTCAGTTAAAATCGGTGAAGGAAGATACACAGGAGTCAAGGAAAGAACCGGAAGGAGGCATGATATTATGCAGCCAGTCGTGATACTGCTGATAGCTGGAAGTGCAATGTTCATTATGATCGGCGGATTGTCATTGCTATCGCACTATTACACCTTAAATGGAATCAAGAGCAGGACAGTAGGCGATGGACAGTATGGTACGGCACGATTTGCTACCCCAAAAGAGATCGCAGAAACCTACGAGAGCATCCCTTATGAACCGGAACGCTGGCGGAAGGGAGAACATTTGCCGATGGCACAGGGAATGATACTGGGAAGTATGGAAAAAGCGGGAAAACTTTATGCACTGGTAGATACCGGAGATGTACATTGCCTGATGATTGGAGCAGCCGGGGTCGGAAAGACAGCGCATTTTCTATACCCTAACATTGAATATGCCTGTGCCAGTGGAATGAGTTTTCTGACAACGGATACGAAAGGCGACTTGTATCGTAATTATGCAGGTATCGCTCAAAAATACTACGGATATCAAACGGCGGTTATTGATCTCCGTAATCCGACCAGAAGCGATGGTGATAATATGTTGCACCTTGTAAATAAATACATGGATGTATATCTGGCAGATCCGACGAATCTGAGCGCCAAAGCAAAAGCCGAAAAATATGCGAAGATCACCGCGAAGACCATTATTTCATCCCAGGGTGCGGACAGTTCCAGCTATGGACAGAACGCTTTCTTCTATGATGCGGCGGAGGGAATACTGACGGCGGCCATCCTGCTCATAGCAGAATTCTGCCCAGAGGGGAAAAGACACATTATCAGCGTGTTTAAACTGATACAGGATCTATTGGCTCCCTCTAAAGTGAAGGGGAAGAACCAATTCCAACTGTTAATGGCAAAGCTTCCGGATACTCACAAAGCAAAGTGGTTTGCAGGGGCGGCACTTAATACCGCAGAACAGTCCATGCAATCGGTTCTCTCCACGGCGTTGTCCAGACTGAATGCTTTCTTAGATTCCGAACTGGAACAGATTCTGTGCTTTGATACGGCGATAGATGCAGAGATGTTCTGTAAGCAGAAGACAGCGATATTTCTGGTGATGCCGGAGGAAGATAATACGAAATACTTTATCATTTCCCTGATTTTACAACAGCTTTATCGGGAGATCCTTGTGGTGGCAGATGAGAATGGCGGTAAGTTGGACAACCGTGTGATGTTTTTCTGGGATGAGGTAGGAACCATACCGAAAATTGAGAGTGCCGAGATGATGTTTTCTGCAATCCGTTCCCGAAGAGTGAGCATCGTTGCCATGATCCAGTCCTTTGCGCAGCTACAGAAAAACTATGGAAAAGAAGGAGCGGAGATCATCGTCGATAACTGCCAGGATACGATCTTCGGCGGATTCGCACCGAATTCAGAGTCTGCGGAAGTATTATCTAAAAATCTCGGAAACAGGACAGTACTGTCCGGATCTGTCAACAGAGGGAAAAATGATCCGAGCCAGTCCTTACAGATGATGCAGAGATCTGTGATGACTGCGGATGAATTAAAGTCTCTGCCGAAAGGAAATTTTATCGTAGCCAAGACAGGAGCCCATCCGATGCGCACGAAGCTGAAGCTTTTTCTGAAATGGGGCATCACCTTTGAAAAACCGTATGAAGTCGAGGAAAAGGCGGCACGAAAAGTAGCTTATGCAGACAAGCGAGAAATAGAAGAGGAGATTATCCGCAGATATATGTGTTGCATGGAAAGTGGCGAAAATGTAGAAAACAATTCTGCAGTCAGAAGTGGAGGCATGCAACAGAATCAGGATCCCTCTCCTGCAAAAAGACGACGGCAGACATTACGCACAGAAGATTAGGAGGAGAGGTGAGCAAAAGAGAAATTTATAAGATGAATCTGCCACATAGAGCCATTGCGGTGTATCTGTATCTGGAGAGCTGTGCCAATAAAGGCAGAACCTGCTATCCGGCAATCGGTACCATTGCCAGAGAACTGCATCTGTCTGTCAGCACCGTAAAACGTGCCATCAGCGATTTGGAGGAAAACGGATTTATATGCAAAAAACAGCGCTGGCGTGATAATGGTGGCAGAAGTAGTCTGCTGTTTGAAATCATAAAGTAAGCACAAAGGGGATACTGCGTAGGTCGGGTGAACTATGGTGTGGTTCACTGTGGCCTATGCAGGGAACATTTGTATTTTAAGAGTAAAAAACAGAGAAAAGATATACACCAATAACAAAATTTGACAAGTGTTTGGAGTTGTTTACGGATTATGGGAAACATTATAAGGATAATTTTGTTTGTTGTTTTTAATACAAAAATAAAGAATAAAAATCTTGCTAGTTCTATTAGAGCGATTAGAAATATAAAGTTGTCTACTCAACCATATAAATTAAAGTACTTCACATGCAAAGTGATAAACAGCAAGTATTTTAAACAGAAAATATCAAATGGTATATGTAATAGGAACAGTAGTTGGTTTATGCAATATGTTCATTGATTTATTATCAAATAAATGGAATGTAAGAAAATCAGTTTTGCCGATTATATTATTGAGTCCGTGCGAATCTTTATAAAAGTTATATTTTGTAAAGAGAATTGTTTCAAAAACTTTATTAATATTTAGTCTGCAAGAGGAAGGGGGGACATATAAGCTTCTTGATATTTGACATAGTTTTAATTTTATTATTTCAGATAATTATTACTAAATAGATTTGTAGGGAAAAGCAGATATAAAATTATCAGAATATAAAGAAAGGATAGTGTTGGATGAAAGCATTAGTTTTATTGAGCGGAGGAATGGATTCTACAGTAACATTGGCAATGGCAAAACAGGAATGTAATGAGGTATATACAGTAAGTTTTGATTATGGACAAAGACATCGATATGAGTTAACACAGAGCGATATCATTGCAAAAAGGATGAATGTTGAGAAACATTATATTATTAAAGTTGATGTTCAACAGTTTATTAAATCGTCCTTAGTTTCTAATACAAGCGACGTAACTCAGAGTGAAAAATCTATTGAAAATACATATGTGCCGGCTAGAAATATTATATTTTTAAGTTTTGGGGCATCGCTAGCCGAGAGCCTAGGTGTGGATCGGATTTATCTTGGTGTGTCTGGAGAAGACTATCAAGGTCAAAGACCCGATACTAGGAAGGTATTCATCGATAAATATCAAGAACTGATTAATGTAGGACTGAATTGTACGGTAAATGAAGCTAAAACACTGCAACTAATTGCTCCATTTACCAATACATCTAGGAGGGAAAGAATACGTAAAGGATTAGAGCTTGGAGTAGATTTTTCATTAACGAGGTCTTGTTATCAAGTGGATAATAATGGTGTTAGTTGCGGAGTTTGTGATGCATGTAGAGCACGATTAGAAGCATTTAAGGAAATTGGAATAGAAGATCCTATACCATATATAAAGCGATAATAACATGTGTTTGGAGCCTGTAATACAATTTTATATAAAAGATGGAGAGAAGAGTTTAGATGATGAAGAAAGCAATTATTGCATTAAGTGGAGGAATAGATAGTGCAGTAGCCGCAGCAATAGCTAAAAAAGAAGGATATGAATTATACTTTTTAACATGTGCTTATGGACAAAAAAATTTAAAAAAAGAAATGGAAAATGCAAAAAAATTAGCAGAGAAAATGGGTGTGGTGGAACATAAAATTGTAAATATGGGATGGCTTGGCGAATTAGGTAATTCTATTATTACAGATAAGGATATTAATGATAAGCAAAATGATCATTTAATTTATGTACCATATAGGAATACCGTAATTCTTTCAGCATGTATTGCATGGGCAGAAGTATTAGGCGCAGAGGCAATTTTTACAGGAAGTGAAGCAGGTCCCTGGATTTGTCCAGATAACAGTCCAGAATATTATGAAAAATTAAATGAATTAATAAAGGTCTCTACTAAACTAGTAAAAAATTTGAAAGTATATGCACCACTTAATTATTCAAATAAGGAAGATGATGTGCGCAAAGGAATTGAACTTGGTGTACCTTTTGAATATACATGGACTTGTGTAACAAGAGATGACTTGGCTTGTGCGGAATGCCAACCCTGTAGGAATCGCATTAATGCATTCAAGAAAAATAAAATGGTAGACCCTATTCCCTATGCATTAGAGTTAGATGAATTTTGTGATATATAGTCAAGATGGAGTTGATTAATATAATGGAAAATAGAATTAATAAAGTTATGGTGTTTGCTCCACACATGGATGATGAAGTAATTGGATGTGGGGGTAGCATACTGAAACATATAGGTGCAGGTAGAGAGGTAGTAGTAGTTTTTTTTACTGATGGTTCAAATTTGATTTCAGATAAAAAAATTGCTGATATGTTAAAGAAAAATAGAAAACAGGAAGCAGAAGCGGTAATGTCCTTTTTGGGAATAACGGCTTACTATTTGGACATACCTGACAGGAAATTGTCTTACAATACAGATATTTTGAATCGAGTGATTGAAATACTTCAAAAAGTTCAGCCAGATGTAATTTATATTCCACATCAAAAGGAAGGCGATAGAGAGCATCGATTAGTAAGTGAAATATTTAACGAGGCTTTTTGGTTGGCTTCAGAGACATATCAATTAATATCAAAAAAACAAATGAGAACTGCAAAGTATATTCTTGAATATGAAGTGTGGGAACCGATACATAATCCTAATTATTACGAGGACATTGAAGCATTTATAGATATAAAATGTGAGGCAATAAGAATGTACAATTCTCAGAAAAATTTTTTTGATTATGCTTTTGCCATTAGAGGACTGAACCAATATAGAGGTGCAATATCGCACCTACATTATGCAGAAGCTTTTTTGATAAAGAAGGGGAATGTAGAGTTGTTTGAAAAGTAATAATATGACATCATTAACTTCTATAACACAATAAATGAAAACGACAGAAAATATCAATTAGCAAAGATTTTTGTGCATAGATTAAAAAAATAATGGCTTGCAGTATCTGAATGTATTAGATTCTAGTACTAATTAATGAGAAAGGAAATAGGGTGTTTTTGTTTTAAAAACACTCTACATAAGTAAAATGAATATTTCGATTTTGATTCCAAACCATTCAGATCTACGAATGATAAATATGATTCAGAGCATAGATTATTTTAATAACGAAATGCATCAAGTTGAATTACTGATAGTTTTAAATAATCCAACAGATTTAGTAATAAAACAGGTAGAAGAAGTTAAGGAAAAGTTTAAAGAGAAGTTCCTGTTTAATATTATACAAACAGAATATTGCAATCTTGGACATGTATACAATGAAGGTTTCAAAAATGCAACATATGACAATATTTTTATTATAGACACGGATATGATTTGTCAAAAAGGTTCTATTAATAAAATGGTCAATGCTATGGGTGATAAGTTGATTGTTAAAGGAAAAATTTTGTTTGATAGTACAAACAGAATTATACGAAAAGCAAGATTAGTAAATACTACAAACACTATTGAACCATATATTCCTGCAATTATTATAAATAGAAATGTTTTTCTGAGACTTAAAGATGATTTCATGTTCGCGGTTGATACAGTATGGTGTTCCGATGCAGAATTTGCAAATCGAATAATTAATGAAAAGATTGATGTAGTGTATACTGACGCCACATTTTATCACGAAAAAATAGCATTTAAAAAAGATTTGAAAGATGCATTCTTATACGGATTTGGAAAAGCAATACGCATCAAAAGAACAAAAGAAGAATGGAAACCATTGCGAGAAATTAATAATATTTATCAAAGCGGAAAAATTAATAAACTTTCATTTGATGAACAGTGTTATTCAATATTTTGGATGATACTTCTTCAAATAGCATGTGCTTTTCAAAAACATTTGCCGCCATTATTTAAATCCAGTTTACCTTTTTCAAAAAGTGCTAGCATTAGGGATGTGATAAAGCAAAAAAATATATTAGAGTTAAGGCTCTGAGAAATTAATAAATTTGTAATGTGAAAAATTAGGAAGGAAATATCAATGAAAAAGATGGAATATAAGAAAAATGGTCACTTAATACTTGGGGTAAATGGTTGGATCGAAAGTGGTCATGATGCGTCTGCTGCGTTAATCGAAGTTACAAAAAGTAGTTGCAGGATTATAGTAGCACTTGAAGAGGAAAAGGTTACAGGAAAAAAGTGTGCGTATGACCGATTTCCAACGCAAGCAATAAAAGAAATTTTGGAGATGACATCATTGACTCCTGATGATATAGACGATATTGCTATAGGATGGAATTATCCAAAACTTTATAAATTAATAAATAGACAATTTCCATTTGCTAATGACAAGGAATTGCTTAATATACTTTTTTCAGGGAAAAAAATTAGTAAGAAAATACCAATAACTTATATAGAACATCATTTATCTCATGCAGCTTCTGCATATAGAGTGTCTAAATTTAGTGAAGCACTAGTTGTGGTTATTGATGGATGTGGTGAGGAGGAGGCGTTTAGTATTTGGTTAGGGGAAGATACTAAATTAAAATGTTTATATAAATCACCAATTAATACATCATTTGGTTTTCTATTTGAAGCAACTAATTTATCATTGGGATTTAGAGTGAATGAGTCAGGAAAAACAATGGGGTTGGCAGCATATGGAAAGCCTTTATACAAGGGACAACTGATGGAGTCTTTTGCAGAAAATGACTTGAGTCCTAGTAAGGATTTTGAAAAATTATGTAAATCTGTGCAAAGACTGACAAATATCAATAATTTAAGTTCTTTTGAAAATCAAGATTTAATGATTAGAACATGGTTAATGTTATTTGAAGAAAGAATGAAATTAGGAATGATTAGTTCAAAGCCGGATTCATTTTATGACTATTCAAATGATTATAAAAACCTGGCTGCATCTGTTCAGAGTACGTTAGAAGAGAAAATTACTTTGGAGATAAAAAAATGGTTGAATAAAACAGGGCTTCGAAATGTTTGTATAGCAGGTGGTGTAGGTTTAAATTGTACCAATAATGGAAAAATACTAACATTGAATGAGGTGGAACAAATGTTTGTGCAACCAGCAGCAGGAGATGCTGGTGTATCGTTGGGAAGCGCATTAGAACTTGCGGAACAATTAGGATATAAATCAATTATCTCGCATGATTTTACTTCATATTTAGGAGTGGAGTTGGATGACGGTGAAATAATACAATACTTGAAAGATAATAATATTCGATATAAGTATGTTGAAGGAGCAGAAAAATATATAGCAGAAAAAATTGCAAAAGATGGTATTGTTGCAGTCTTCCAAGGAAAAAATGAATGGGGTCCACGTGCATTAGGAAATCGTTCAATAATTAGTAGTGCAAATAAAGGAAAAAGAGATATTATAAATGCAAAAGTTAAGAATAGAGAATTAGGAAGACCTCTTGCACCAAGTATGTTAAAAGAAGATTTTGGTTTTCTTAATAATAATGTGAAAATGTTTAACGAATATATGAATGTTGCTTATAAAGCAGAGCAATATTTGGATGAAATAAGTTCGATTTTGCACATTGATAATACATATAGACCTCAATATGTTACGGAAGATAAAAATATAACATATTTTAGGCAGTTAAAAGAAATAAAAAAAGAGCTAGGAAAATCTATTATAATTAATACTTCACTGAACAATGATACACCAATTGTCTATAGCGTTAAACAAGCACTGAAATTGTTTGGACAGAATTCGTTATCACTAATGGTGTTTAATAATCATATTATATTGGATAATGATTTAGCATGATCTGTTCAGGTTTAATAATTATATTGTAGTAAAAAAGAAAGGAATGTGTAGTTGTTAATACTTAATAATTATACAAGGTGCGAACTGTGAAATATGCGGTATGTAAAAATGGTATTTTTAAGTCTATTCAAGGGGAAGGGTATAATTGTGGAAAGAGTGCTGTCTTTATAAGGCTTGCAGGATGTAATATGATTCCACGATGTCAATTCTGTGATGAGAAGTTTGATGATTCTGAAGAATTAGAAGAACAAGAAATTTTAGAAAGAGTTATCAAATTTGCTCCTTTTGCAATGGTAGTTATAACTGGTGGTGAGCCAACTGCACAAAATTTAACAGATTTAGTAAATCTCTTAAAATCAAACAATTTTTATGTTTCAATTGAAACTAATGGTATGAACAAAATCGACTACAATTTGGATTGGATTACATGTAGTCCCAAGAATGAAAAGGTAAATATAAAAGAGGTAAATGAACTAAAATTTGTTGTAGATAAGAGTTGCGAAGAAATGAATTTGTTTATAGATGCAGTTTCATCAAATGTTAAGCATGATTATGTTTATTTGCAGCCTGAAAGTAATAAAAACTCAATGATTAGTAATTGTGTCGAAATGATTTCTGAGAACTCTGATTATAGATTAAGTTTGCAAATTCATAAGATTATAGGAATTGAATAAGGGAGAACGTATGCTAAAGGATATTTATAGGAATTTATTAATTGAAATTAATGAGGATGTAAATAGAGATGGACTTATAAAGACACCTGAGAGGGCTGCGAAAGCGTTAGAGTATCTAGTTTCTGGTTACAATAGAGATATACATGAAATAGTCAATGGTGCGTTATTTGATGTTAAATGTGAAGATATCGTAGTTGTAAAAAATATTAAATTTTATAGTTTATGCGAACATCACATTTTACCTTTTTTTGGTATGTGCTCGGTTGGTTATATTCCTAATTCAAATGGAAAGGTAATCGGTCTAAGTAAAATACCTCGAATTGTTGATATGTTTTCAAGAAGACTGCAAGTTCAGGAAAGACTTACCAAGGAAATAGCTAATGCAATTTATGAAGTAACAAATGCAAAGGCAGTAATAGTAACTATGGAAGCCAAACATATGTGTATTATGATGAGAGGGGTAGAAAAAGACTGTGACACATTTACTAAGGTAATAGTTGGAAATGTTAGCGCTGAAGAAAAAAAAGAATTATTAGAATGTCTAAGATAAGGATTAACAAAATGATATATATAGAAGATGAACAAGCAAAAGAATTATTAAAGGATAGTTTTGAAGGTATAATTTCGCAACTTGAACAGGTGGTTGTTTTAAAGAAGGAGAATAAAATATGTCAACCACTAAAACCGTATCTTAAATTTCCAGAAGAACAGAATAGAATTATTGCTATGCCGGCATATGTCGGAGGAAATATTAATGTTTGTGGAATTAAATGGATTTCAAGTTTTCCTTCGAATATTTATAGTAATAACCGAAGAGCAAATTGCGTTACTGTAGTAAATAGCACTGAGACAGGAGAACCATTGTGTATTATAAATTCGCCGGAATTGAGTATTTATAGAACGGCATCTGTTTCAGGTATGATTTTAAAAAAATATTTTGCAGACAATGATTATAAACAAGTGAAAGTCGGAATTATCGGATATGGACCAATTGGAAAAAAACATGAAGAAATGTGTTATTTATTATTCAAAGAGAAAATTGAAAAAATATACTTATATGATTTGAGAGATATTGATACATATAATGAAAAAAGTTATGTATGTAATTCATGGGAAGAAGTATATGAACAATCAGATATATTAATAACTTGCACAACTGCATGTAAACCATATTTAAACCGTACACCACGAAAAGGTAAATTGACTATGAATGTATCATTAAGAGATTTTGATATTAATTATATAAATGTAAATGATACCACAATGCTTATTGATGATTGGTGTGAAATAAATAGAGAAAAAACAAATATAGAACAATTATTTCAAAGTGGGAAAATACAGGAGAATGATTGTATAGATATTTATGATTATTTGTACTGTGAAAAAATAAATTATGAGAAAGCACTTTTTTTTAATCCTATGGGATTGGCAATATTTGATGTTGTCGTAGGCAAATATATGTATGAAAAAGCCAAAAAGGAAAATGGACAATTATGATAAATGTAAAGTTTATGAACTATAAGACACCATTATTAAAGGTAGATAGTATATTTGAGAATATAGAGTTATATATAAAAAATGAAGGATGTAATTTAGCAGGAAGCATTAAAGATCGAGCGGCAAAAAATGTTTTATCTAAACTTATTGAATGCGGAAAATTAAAAGAGAATGGAAAAGTAATAGAATCTTCTTCCGGAAATATGGGGATAGCATTAGCTTTTTATTGTAACGCGTTCGGGTTGAAATTTTATTGTGTAGTGGATCCTAATATTAATAGAAATAATCTTAAAATACTACAACTTCTAGGTGCACATATTATTATGGTTGATAAAGCTGACAAATACGGTGGATATCTAATTAGCAGAATTAACGAGGTAAGAAAATTTCTGGAGAAAAATAAGGATGCATATTGGATTAATCAATATGATAATTTAATGCTGATTGAGAGTTATGAATGTATCGCAGATGAAATTATTGATGAAATTAAGGATGTTGATTATCTTTTTATGGCGATAAGTTCAGCCGGTAGTATTTCAGGTGTTTCAAGAAGGATAAAAAAAATCTCCCCGAATACTAAAGTAGTTTGTGTTGATGTAAATGGTTCTATTATTTTTGGAAGTGAGGCAAAAAAAAGATATATTCCTGGTGCAGGTTCGAGTATCAGACCTTCGAATTTAAATTATGCATGTATTGATGAAGTAATTTTTGTTGATGAGATTGATGCTATTAATATGTGTCATTCATTTACAGAGAAAAATTACTTAATAGGTGGCTCTTCTGGTTTGGTATTAGCCGGAATAAAAAAATATTTTGATAATTACAATGTTACTAACAATTGTAGCGTAGTAACCATTTTTCCTGATAGAGGAGATAGTTATATAGATACTGTATATAATAATGAATGGGTAATAGAAAAGTACAACAAAGTAAAAAGATAGTATTTTAAATTGTTTTAGTACTGTTAAGTAAGAAAATATATAGCACAGGTAAAGGAGGCAAAAATGAAGGTATTAGTTACTACAAATTTAAATTTTGAAGCAGCACATATGTTAAACTCAAAAAAACAAACAGAAGAAGTTAATGAACAATGGTTTGGTAAGTGTAAAAATTTGCACGGACATAATTATAAATTATTTGTTACAGTAGAAGGAAATATTAGAGAAAGCGGCATGGTAGTAAATTTTGTTGAAATGAAAAAAATAATACGTGAAAAAATAGTTGATGTATATGACCATAGTTTGATTAATGACTTGATGGAAGAAATCCCAACTGCTGAAAATATGTGCTTATTGTTTTGGGAAAAACTAGAAAGAGAATTTAAAGATATAAATGTAAATTTATATGAAATTAAACTATATGAAACAGATAACTCATTTGTCACAATAAAAAGGTAACGTCCGGGACTTTTCAAATGCCGGAACTGTGGTTTGACAAAAGCTTTATAATTATGGTGCAAAATATAAAGTAGGACTAGCAGTAGAACTTTTGAAATACCTTTTTATCAGCTTACGTAGCAAAATGGACAACTTATTATCGGTTCAAAAGGCATTTACTATATCTATATTGTGGTAGAAAGGAAAAGATTATTTATATCTTTAAAATAAAAAAATGAAATGTGTTAATCGATTATTGAATTATTATTTAGAAAAAAACGGAAAAAATGCTTTGGTGAATGAAGGATCTCGAATGATAACACATAATGAGCTTGAAAAAGAATCGAATAAATTCGCTAATTATATTATTCGTGAGGGTATTAGGAAAAGCGAACGTGTTGTCATTATGATGGATTTACATATTGATACAATTACTGTTGTTTTTGGAGTAATAAAAACAGGAGCAATATATGTACCCATCGATAAAACACAATCTAAGGAAAATGTTGAGAAAATTTTATTTGAGGTTACACCTACTTTAATTATTTGTAATGATATATATCTTGAAAAGTTTGAAGGTGCAAAATGCAAGAAAATAATAATTAAAGATGGATTGTCAGAATATCTTAAAGAAAGCGATAAATTACCAAATGTTAACATTATAAGTAATGATTTGTTATATATTGCATTTACATCGGGAACTACCGGATTGCCCAAGGGAGTTATGGTTTCGCATAGAGCTGTAATAACATTTGTTGAAGCAGTAACTCAAAACGAAAAATTTCATAACAAGACAACAAGGACGCTCTGTAGAACCCCAATATCTTTTGATCCTTTTCTTACTGAAGTTTTGCCAAGTGTAGTTAGTGGTGGAAAAATATATATTCAAGAAAGAGATGCTACGTTTGGAAATTTTATTAAATTTATTGAGAATAATAAAATTACAAATTTTGGTTGCGGTCCCTCACAGTTATATTTAATGGCTGATAATTTAGAATATATTTCAAATTATAATTTATCCTCATTAAAAGAGATTTATGTAGGTTATGAAAAGTGCCCTATTAGTGTAATTAGGAAGTTACAAGAGGTGTATCCTAACATTGTATTTATTAATGGATATGGAACAACTGAAACTTTTGCATCAAGCACTTTCTACGAAATACCCAAACTAAATCATGATAATGATATACCAATTGGTAATGCAATTGAAAATGAACAGTTTTTAATATTAAACGAGAGTAAAGAAGAATGTAAATGCGGGGAGATTGGAGAATTAGTTGTTAGAGGAAGTAGTTTATTTAATGGTTATTGGAACAACACAAAAGAAACAGAAAAAAAGTTAATTATTAATCCTTTATTTCCAGAGAGTAATGAATTGGTTTATATGACTGGAGATCTTGTTGTGATGGATGAGAACAGAAATATATATTTTATTGGACGCAAGGATGAACAAGTTAAGATAAATGGTTATCGTGTTGAATTAGGTGAAATACAGTATGTTATCGATTGCTTTGATGATATTAAGGAATGTTGCGTTGTATATAATGATACGCAACTGATATGCTTTTATAGCCTGTATAGCAAAAGGAATAATATAGATTATTTTTTGAGAGAATATTGTAAAAAAAATTTACCACTATATAAGATTCCAAATAAATGGATTAAAGTAAACGAATTTCCACGCAATTCGAATGGAAAAATTTGCAAAGAAAAATTATTAAATATCTATAAGAATTAATATGTCTATTAAAATGGGAGGTTGTTTTTATTATAGAGGAAAAGAACAATGTAAATTTTTGGAATTACAATAGAAATTATTGTGTATTGCCACATAATTTGAACAGTGCTTTGGAAGAGGCTATGAAATTTCATCAAGGGATGACTAAGTATTATAAAAGTACACCTGAAAAAGAGATTTACGCTGGAATACACATTAAAGATGAGGCAAAGCGTTTAAATACAGGTTCTTTCAAGATATTAGGTGTTAGTTATGCAATATATAAAATGTTTGAAGAGGAATGTAATGGTAATGGATTTCAAGGGTTGTGTGATTATTTTGAGCAAAGAAAAGTATGTTTCGTGACAGCATCTGACGGTAATTTTGGAATAGCTGTATCTTATTTTTGTAAATTAATTAATCAAAAATGTAAAGTTTATTTACCGCATAGTACACCGCAATATTATATAGATAAAATAGCAGAAAATAATGCAACAATTGTCTTTTGCGAAGGTGATTATGATGAGTGTGTCAATAGTGCCATTCAATTTAGTATTGGAAACAATGTTAAATTAGTTCTGGATACAGCTATCCGAGGAAAATTTATGGAAGAGGTCGCCCGAAATGTAATTGTTGGATATTGTACTATGTTTTTAGAAAGCAGAAACTATTATGATTATATGTTTATTCCAACAGGGGTAGGTGGTTTACTAGCCGCAGCCATATTATATAACATACATATTGGAAACAAAGAATGTAAGATAATTAGTGTCGAACCAGAAACATATAATTGTGTTCAGCAATCAATATGTCGCGGTAAGTTGATAAGAATCAACGGTAGTGACACTTTAATGAATGGTTTGAAATGTGGGACACCATCAGAATATGCATGGCCGTTTATTTTGAATGGTACTTATGGATGCTTATGCATAAGTGATTATGAATGTATGTTGGGTAAGAAAGAATTAGAAATCTATGGAATAGAAACAGGTGCAACAGGATCTACAGGTTATTCAGGATATAAGGTATTTGAAAAAAATAAGATTGAAAATTTAGAAGGAAAGAAAATACTTATAATAAATACGGAAAAAACAGATTATTAGGGTAAGCACTTTTTAGTAAGTTTTTATAATTGAATTATTTTGTATTTCTTAAGTGCGCAGAGGATTTCTAATTTATAAACAAAACTTTATTATGTAAATAGCTAAGTACAATAGTCTGTTTTGCAGAGCAATCAGTAAAATAGACTTATAATACAAAAGGAAAAAATACATAGAATAATTATTTATTCGAATAAAATAACTATATTTACCCACAAAGTAGCATTTAACCATCAACAGTGTAACTTAGGTTGAAGGTCTGTATAAATTGCGTCTATATGAGATGTTTTTATATAAGTGTATATAGATTTGGGATCAGTAATATTACTATCTTTCTTTGCTTGGCTGCATAGGTAGATTCCTGTTTTCTTCTCAAAATTATTTATGTGCGGTAGAGTAGCCAATCCTGTTTAAATAGAGTCAATATTCCGGTCAAAGAGAGTTAGCAAAAATGTTATGTCGCGAAAGGATCTATACATGAGTAGGCATAAATAGGCTGTTCTCCTAGCCAAATTTGATCATAAATAATGGATTGCTGCTTGACCGCGAATACATATGATGTGTGGACCCAAGTGTGCCAGTGTATTCAAATATTATTGTTTATGGCTAGTAGTATTATACTATCTGCATAAAGAAAATATTATCTAAGTAAGAAGAATTTTTAGTAAATCTTATAGGCTTATATTTCGACAAACGAGTAAGTCGACTTTATTAGGAGAATAAACAATGAAAAATGTAGAAGAAATAAAGGATGTAATTTTAAAATTTGTTATTAGTATTATGGATAAAGAAATGAATAAATTTGAATTGAATTATGAAGAAAATTTATTTGATTTAGGAATGGATTCAATAAAATATGTAAATCTAATAGTTAAACTGGAAATGTATTATAACATAGAATTTAATAATGAAATTATGAACATGACTGAATACGATTCAATAAGTAAAATTTCAGAATATGTTGCAAAGCTTATCAGTAGTTAATTTAATATATTTTATTTCATAAAAAATAGTAGTGTTACTGACTGGTGGAAAAGATATAGCAATTATAGATGAATTAACGGTAGAGAAAGTGGCTATTTTTATATTATGAATATAAAATCGTTTGGTCAACATTATTTGGAAAATGAAAAATATTTATTATTACTAATTGAAAGTGCGGAATTGAAAAAAGAGGATGTAGTTTTAGAAGTTGGAGCCGGTGATGGACGTATTACTAAAAGGATCGCACAACAAGTCAAAAAAGTAGTTTCTTACGAGATTGATAATAGTACAAAAAACGAACTTCAAGAAGTGAAGAATGAATACTATAATGTTGAAATCTATTTCGAAAATTTCTTGAAAGTAAAAAAACTTTGTAAAATTGATAAAGTAGTAGCCAGTTTGCCTTATCAAATAACAGAACCATTTATTGAAAAAATTAAAGATATTCCTTGTCAAAGTATTACTCTAATTGTGGGCGCAACTTTTGCTAAAAATGTTACGAATACTTTTTTACATAGTAAATTGGCCTTATTAACAAATTGCTATTTTAGTGCAATAAAGATATGCGATGTGCCAGAAGACGCTTTTTTGCCCCCACCTAAAACTCTTTCATCTATTATTAAACTTATTCCTAAATCAAAAAAAGAATTGGTTGATGAAGGCGGGCTTTATATTTTGCGAGAAATATTTGAACAGAGAGATAAAAAAATAAAAAATGCATTACAATATTCAATAATCAGGTTTTATAATATAAAGGGAATCTTGTTAACGAAGCGAAAATGTAAGAAAATTTTAAAAGAATATCTTGTAACACTTCGTAGGGAGGATATTGCATTGGAACAGATGACAAACAAGGAAATTGTTGCTATGTATAAGTATATTTGCTCAGTTGCAGAGAGTGTAAATTATTTTGTGCAAATCTCTTAGATTAAAAAATATTGAGTTTATGGTGTCGGGGGGATTTGAACTCCCGACATGTTGTTTTTTACACAAAATTCTACCCTCAAAATAAATGCACAACTGGTCTAAGATCTGTCCTCCGTTTCAGCTGGTTCCAGACCATTTTTCTGTGATATCATACATGGCCAAATACAGGATATTGAAGAGTGCGTCGTCCGTGGTGAAAGGTGGTTTTTGACTTTGTCACTTTGCGGAGCTAATGGTTAAAAATCTTTCTTTATTGCATTCGTGGTGAATATGATTTTCGCATCTCAGGCGGATACTCTTAAAATATGTGGACAGCTGTGACCGGTTATTACGCATGAGGCTACGGAAGAATGATACTTCTTGTCCCATTTCTCTTCAAGTGCGTTGAGGTTTCTAGCGCCAGTTCATCTGTTGCAGCCTGATAGACTTCTTTCAAATCCTTTACAAAGAGCTTGAAATCTTTGGAGTTCACAAACTTCGTAGTGTAACGTACCTGATGGACGCTGAATCTCTGTCGGAGGGAACACTACATCAATTGTATCACCAAATCTGGTCAGCCCGTCTACGGATACAATCTTGATATCCTCCACGTTACGGTGCTTAATCTCATTCAAAACACCAAGCCGGTACTTGACACTTTCATTACCGACAAGCCACATGCACAGGGTTTCTTTGCATCCATTTAAGCAAATTCAATGGCAACATATACATCCTTTTTAACGGTCTGACTGTCTTGCCGCACATGAAAATGTACAGCATCCATAAAGACTACTGCATACTTCTTCTCAAGGAGACGATTCTGCCATTCCTTAGCGATAGGGAGAATTCTATCCGTCATGTGGGATATCATTTCTGCAGAAGCGTCTACACCGTAAACAGATTTCCGATGGGCAGAGATATCGCGGGTAGTCATATCTTTAGCATACATGGACTGCACCTGATCCTCAATGTTTGAGATGTCAGTCAGGTTCTTCCTGACAATCTACGGCTCAGACTCGCTCTTGTGATCTCTGGGAATAACGAGTTCAATTTCCCCAAGTGATGAGGTATCGGTTTTCTAGCTGTAGCCGTTTCTGCTGTCATCTGTAACCTTGTTCTGATAGTCGTACTTGGAATAGCCCAGTTTCTGGTCCGTTTCAGCCTTCAGTATGCCCTGAAGGGTATCGCCCAGTAAGTTCTTGTAAACGCACCATATCAAGTACCTTGACAAATATATGCCGCTCTCACGGCTGACATTTACTTTGGTTTTCTGATTTTTTCCGGAAGCTCCGGTGACCAGGGCAATAATCGTTCCAGGAATGACCGGTCTATATCTTCCATATGTTCCGGGATTTCTTCCAGAAGATACTCGAAGTATTCGTACGGTTTCAGATTGTTTGCCTTTGCGGTCTCAGCTATGCTGTAGATCATTGCGGAGGTTTTGGCACCATTGATCGTATCAATGACCTGCCAGTTCTTCTTGCCGATGCAGAAGCCTCTGATTGCACGCTCCGACGCATTATTGTCCATCGGAACATCTCCATCAGTCAGGAATACTTTAAGGTATTTCTCCTGATTTAGAGCATAGGTGAAAGCTTCCCTAAGCTTTCCGGTTTTGGGAACCTGACAGTCATTCTGTTTCAGGTACACAAACAAAGCCTCGACAAGCGGTTTAATAATCGCCTGTCGCTGCGCAAGTCGTTCTTCGGAAGTCAGACTTTTAAGTTTCTTTTCTTCCCGGTAGATTGCCTGGATCTGTTTCATTATGAGATAGGATGTGGTTCCTTTTCTGGCATCCTTGGGAATGACTTCCTGTGCTTCTTCAAAGCGCCTGCGGCAGTGTACCCAACATCCTGCTATCGTCAGATCTTCCTTCTCTTTTTCAAGAGTGTGGTAGACCTGATAGCCATCCGTCACGCAGATACCGCTGTAGTCCTTCAAGAATTCCCTCGGATGGGAAGCATTCCTTGTGCGCTGGTATTCATACAGCACGATCTGTCTGTCGGAATACATGTAACCGCTACGGTATACCCACATGTAGCTTTTGCTTCCTGCCGGGCGGCCATCCCTGTTTACCAGACATGGTGTTTCATCCGCCTGTATCACATGGTAATCGTACAGAAGTTCATGGAGATAATCCCACATCACGGCGATATACTCCTCACCAAGACGGATCATCCAGTTCGCCATGTTCTGCCTTGTGATTGCCAGACCATACCGTTTGAATTCCTGCTCCAGCCGGTACAGGGGAACTGCATTGACATACTTTGCGTTCATGATAGCTGCTGCAAGGGATGCAGATACCGGACTGCCATGAAGAAGACCCTTAGGATGTTTTGCCTTGATGATGGTTCCATCCTTTTTACCGGCATACACGCCGATATGATGTTCATCCACTTTAATCTTGGCAGGGATGAAATGGTACTTTCTGGATATGGCATCAGGCAGCTGTTTCCAACCGTTTTTACCGAATTTTTCCGTCAGTTCTTCTTCCGTCATGTAGTGAGGAATGACATTGACATCAAAACCGGACATGTCCTTTTCCTTTTTTCCCTTGGTCTTGGTCTGCTTTTTATTTGAATCAGCTTCAAGATCATCGGGTTCCGGAGCATCCAGATCACTGACAGCTTCCGCCTCATTGAAGAATACAATGTTTCCGTCCACTTCCATGAAACTGATCTGGCTGAAGTCCTCCATTTTTTCAGAGGAACGTCCGAAGCGTTCTTTCTTGGAAAGAATCAGCTGTTCCATCATCAGCTGCATTTTTTCATTCAGGGAATGGATTTCCGCTGTCAGAGATTCCAGCTGTTCCTGCTGGTTCAAAAACATCTGCACCAGAAGCGACTTGTCGACACTATTCAGTTGTTCTTCTGTATACTTGATTGCCATAACAGACGCTCCTTTGATTTCTTCGTCTATTATAGCAGATACAGCGTATTTACGCCACCAGGCGACTGTCTGCCATTCGTCATTTTGACGGTGGATAACAGTATTAAGAACCCATGAACCAAGAGCTTTTTGCTGGATTTTTAATACTGTTATCCACAGGACATCACTGTTTCCGCCGGTTATGAACTGCATGCCGGGAAACGGAATGGATGTCTGTGGACAATGGTGATTTATACGTTTTATCGCATTGAAAACGAAAATTTATTTTCAGCAGATTGAACAACAGCTGTCACATTGCACAGGGCGGATTTTCAATCTGCTCGATGGGACGCTTTGCAATGATCTCAAGTCCCTGCATCAGCATCTGGTATTGATCCGGCGAGATTTCTTTTGCCTCGTCCGCTGACCGTGGCCACTGGAATGCACCGCTGTAAAGCCGCTTGTACAAAAGCAGGAAGCCGTCACCTTCCCACAGAAGCCCTTTGATGCGGTCCGTCCGCTTTCCGCAGAAGAGAAACAATGTATCTTTATCATACGGGTCTAAATTGAATTGGAACCGGATAATGGCAGCCAGTCCTTCCATGCCACGGCGAAGATCCGTATAGCCTGTGGCAATGTAGATCTTTTTGAAACCGTTGGCATTATTGAGCATAGGCACACGCTCCCAGAATCTTCTGTATCAGTTCCTGTGAAGCAGTGTTGTAAAGTTCAATGGAAAGACCATTTCTTCCTTTGATGACTGCTCCTGCTGAGGAATTGATTCCAGTCCCATTTACATCATTTGCAGATGCAACGGACTGTTCCAGTTCAACAAAAGATACTCCGGGATCTTCACAAACAGAAAGGCAGGCTTCCCTCACCTTACGTACTCGGTAGTAGTAATTAGCTTTGGTAAGACCGTTCTGATCGCACCATGTTTTTACATCCATGTCTTCAGGGCGGTTCTGGCAGTCTTTGATCTGCTCTGCCCAGTGCTGCAGGCGAACCTGTGATGCCACTAAACTTGTTTGAGATTTCATGCTATACCTCCAGATAGCGAGTCCTAAAAGTTCAGTACTAAACTTTTTAGACTCGAATAGTTTTGAGGTAATTATCTCAATTTTTCAAAGGACAGAAAAGGTACCGGATATGGAGCGTTTACAAGTTCTTGAGCATTTCCTGCACATCATTGGCATCTGTTGGCTGGTAGTGCTCCAATAAGCTGTTGATGAACGCCTCGCGTTCTGGTGAAAGTTTTCTGGGTATTCAAAGTTTTTTAGGGTCTAGCTTTAGGGTTTGTCAAGTGAGAGTATTTAATGCCAGGGTATACTTCAATCCTCAATTAGATTGACAAAACCTCAAAAACCTTGATTATCCTAAAAATATCCTCCTGGATTAATATTTATTTTAACATCAATCCAAGAGGATATATACTACATATCTAGCTCACACAAATTCTTTACAGTCGCTATAAACATCCATTGAGAAAAATATTCTATTGTTGTACGCTTGAATTGTATAACTCCAAAAAATAGTCATTATTAGAGATAAGATACTCAAAGGTGCCTTGGTCAACAATTTTCCCGTCTCGAAATACTACTATTCGATCAAAACTAATAACTGAATTTAAACGATGAGCAATTGCAATTACAGTTTTCTCTTTTAAATGCAGAATAACCTCTCGCATAACATTTTCTTCAGTTAAATTGTCCAATGCCGACGTGGCTTCGTCTAAAATAACAAGTTCGGATTCATCGAACCATAGGCGTGATAAAGCAAGGCGTTGCTTTTCGCCACCAGATAAACAAGTTCCTTTTTCACCAATCTCTGTATATAACCCATTATTCACATTCTCAAGCAAATATGATAATTGTACTTTCATCAATGCTTCTAAGATTTTCTCGTCAGACACAGCTTTATCAAAAACTACATTTTCTTTTATAGTTCCATCGAAAATAGGGGCATCTTGTGATAAATAAGTAACTCTATTATACAATTCATTAAGACAAATTTCATTCAATGAAACTCCGTTAAGGCAAACTTGTCCTTTGTTATATTTTAGTAAGCCAACCACAATTTTTACAAGTGTAGATTTTCCAGACCCACTTTCCCCAACAAAAGCAATTTTTTCGCCTTTTCTGATAGATAAGCATATGTCATTTAAAATTTGACGCTCTTCATATTGAAAAGAGAGATTTCTTATAGAAATATCCTCAATACTTTCATTAATCAGCATACCGTCTGTCAATTGCGTATCATCTTTAGCATGTAAGAATTGTTCAAATCTAGTATAAGACGCCTTGTCTAATTTGTATTGAACATAAATTACATTAAAAATCGCTATTGGTGTATAAGCATTCTCTATAAGTGTAAATAAAGCCACCATGGAACCTACAGAAAGACTTTTACTGCTCCAAGCGTAAATAAGGATAATTATGTTCAACATGTCTACGAGTAAGACAAATATTGTAAAAAATGCTTCATGAATCAAACGCATTTTTACTTTTGAAGAAACTATTTCATCTTTGGCTTTTTGAGCTTTTCTAATTTCATTAAAGAATTGATTATTTACACGAAATACCAACATTTCCATAAAGCCACGGACCAAATAGTGATTTAATAGTTCTTCATTATTCAATATTCTTTCCTTTATTTGATACAAAAATTTTAATAAGAGATTGGTTATTATAAAAATAATAACATAGCCGATAAGCAATGCATAAGTAATAGCTTTATTTATTTTCCAAATGAAATAGATGCTAAATACTATGGTTGGAAGCAAATCTCGTATTACACGTAGCCAAAAGTTATATATAACATTTCTTCCAGCCGATGCGCCATTCTCAATTCTTTGAACAAGTTTTCCGGTACCTATTTTTTGATATGCCATATAGTCTATTGTACTTATTTTTTTTAGTGCTAATAATTTAAAGTCTAAGTAAATACCTTGTGCCAACTTTTGGTCTGGGTAATTATCAAAATATGACATACAATGAATACTAATCAAAATAGAACCATAAATCATAATGTTTGTAAAGGTAAGTTTTCCGGCAGATAACCCGTCAATGATTTGTTGAAAATAATCAGCCTTATAATTAGACATAAATGCATTAAAAATGCCCAATCCTATGTAAGTCAATACTATTAATATGTTTTTTTTCAATACTATTTTTATATAGCGCATAATTGTACTCCTTTATTTTTAATTTTCGGAACAGTACAATTGTGACTGCTAGCAAGTTAATATTAATCTCAGCACAATCTGCTAACAGTTTAAGTCAACTGTACTGAGTAATTATCTCGAATGTATTTCAATTTGATTTCACCTCTTTCTAATTCGAAATAAATATTTCATATTCGTTAGATTATACTACTATGGCTCTACATTTTCAATACTGGAGTTTATATAATTTGTATATTTAAATTCAATTTAATATGTAATAATTTTTTCTGCACTATTGGTATAAACAGAAAGAACAGAAGATGGTTTCGGGGGATTGTCAAAAGTACTAATATTTATATATCTCAGTTTAGCTTTTATCTCGCTCTACCAGATAATAAGGTAAAAACTACTCTTATAACCTAAATATATGTTTATGATTAAAAATATAGTAGCAATACGAGAAGGTTATAAAACATATTTATAATCCTTGATTTATGCGCTGAGAAATTTTTGCTTTGAACGAAACCTGCAATGAACAGGGATTTTTTCATTTTCTAGTCTTTAGGGTTTATAGAGTTGATAAGTACTATAAGGCATTGTAAATAATATAAGTAAGATTTGCTTGTTTAAATATAGCAATAATTATTTGAGCCATTTGTCCGGATTTTAAGAACTATCATTCCGGAGATGTAGAGTCATTCAGTGTTGTCAGCAGAAACGTTATTCCACAATGCACTTGACATAAGCCCCCAGGGCATATGTATTCGCAGTAAAGAGACACTCTTGCCTGAAAAGCATGGTTGCATAGGCAGAGTAGCCTACAACGATTTCCTTTGGGTTAATGTTTCTAACCCATTTAGGAGGAGTTCTTTTTTAGTGAACTAAAGTTTGTTTTTTGCATACTGGACTTAAATAAATGCCTAGATCATAAATATTATATGAGGAGTAATCATATGAAGAAAAATAGAGAAAAAAAATTACCATTGTATTTTCCACCACCAATTACAAGTTATTTGCCATATAGCGTAATTTCAGCTATTGTGTGTGCTAATGGAAATAATTTGGATTGGATATATAATAACTTTATACAGTTATACCACAACGGTTTTGGAAAGGTAGATTATTATCCAAACTCAGATTTTGCATATCAGGATAAATTGTATTTGAGCGCAACAGAGTTGTGCCAACACAATTATAGAATGAGGCACGAAACAATAATCGAAGATATGAAATATTGGATTGATAATGGTAACTATATAGTTTTTTATCTAGCAGAGTCAAAAATACCAAATACTAGATTTTTTAATCGTTCAGATGTGATTCATTCTCAATTTATTTTTGGATATGAAGAAAAAGATCATATTTTTTATCTAATGAATTTTGGAATTTCTGAAAAATTGGAAATTATAAAATTGAAATTTGAGGATTTGCTTGTAGCATTAGAATATACTATAAATTTGAATGGAAAAAGAAAAAATTTACAATCTACTACTATGCGAGATCAAGGTAAAGATTTTCGCTTAATACTTCTGAAATATAATGATTCACAAAATAGAAGTTATGATTCCGGAATTAATTTGCAATATATAAAGCAACAGCTTGTGGATCTGGTTGAATGTAATAATTCATCGGTACATCATTCATATTTCACAAGTTGGCAGCATGGCATATGGGGCTTAGATACATATGAAGAAATAAAAAAAGAGTATAAGAAAAATACCAATGGAAAAGAAGTCGATATTAGGTTTGTATTTATGTTGTATGAACATAAAATATTAATGCTAAAAAGAATGGAGTACTTGAAAGAAAGATATTCAATTGAAAGTTGCTCAGAAAAGATGAGTTTGGTAGTAAAAAAAGTGGAAATGCTTAAAAACACTGTGTTAAAATACAATATTACAAAAAAAGAAAGCTTATTATGTAAATTTGAACATGATCTTGACAAAATTAGGGAATTAGAAAAAGAAATATATACGGAATACATTTCAAATATTAAAACTTAAACATACACATATTTGTATGTTTTTTATAAAAGTACCTATCATGTTTTTAGTGATAGCAGGTAAAACCTCATTTAAGAGAGTGTAAAAGTCACTGTTACTTTAATATTAAAAAATTTTATACTTAGTGGTTAATTAGCAGCCATATTAAGGATCAGTTTTGGTCTTTAATATGGCTGTTTTTATCACGATTATACTAATTATGCTATATAAAATGACACATCAATGATGATAGTCGTAGAACGGTGCAAAATAGGTAAATAATATAACTTAAAATGAGTAAAAATAGAATTATAGTTCAAAGGAAGATTACCTATGAGTGCAACGTATAATGAAATGTTAAAAAGGCTGATAGAAGAGCGAAAACGCTTGGGGTTATCTCAGCAACAAATGGCCCGTTTGGTTCATATTACGCAAAGTAACTACAGTAAAGTGGAAAAGGGGCTACACCGTCTGAGTTATGAAGAGTTAAAATATCTTTCCAAAGCAAACATAGATATTTTTTATATATTTACAGGATATAGATGTGCTGGAAAGTATGTTGCGTATTTCCAACAATGTGCATATGTTGAATTGTGCTGTTATTTAGGCATTATTTATTTACTGATAGTTTTGAATGATTGCAGATCCAATACAGAGCAATGGAAGGATATCGTGAAGAGGGTAAAATATGTGCCATTAGTACTGGATTGTAAAAAGTCTTCCAATATATTTCTTGTTATTAGACACACGACTTGTAGTCGGCAAGAGCCAATGGCTGAAAAATTAGGAGTTGATATCAAAAAATTTCGCGAATTAGAGAAGGACAGATGTTTGCCAGATAGCGAAATTATTTGGAAATTATACAATCTGTTTCATATATCTCCGGCAGTAGTATTGAAGGATAAAAATAGTATGATTAATGAAATATCGTCTCTTCTGGAAGCTGCTGAAGAAAACGGAGCAGAAATAATAGATATTATCAGACAGATATGATGAGGACACATTATGAAAAAGGTATTGATACTGGAAGATAACCTAACTACTCTTATGAATCTTACTCAGATCGTTCAAGATGTTGATGCCAAAAATGCAGTATATCCGTTTCATGAATTAAAAGATGCATATCAGTGTGCCATGGATAGGGTAATTGACTTGTTTATTGTGGATATTATTCTAGATAGAAATAGGCCAGGAGATTCATCTGGACTAAAGTTTGTGGAAAATATCAGAAAAATAAATCACTATGAGTTTGTGCCGATCATATTTGTTACATCTTTAGAAGACGCAAAATTATACACTTATGAGAATCTGCATTGCTATAGTTTTATTGAAAAGCCATTTGATGTAGAAAGACTTAAGCAGTTGGTGGAACAGTGCCTGCGTTTTGAAGAATCCCGGAATATATCCAAAACGCTATATTTTAGAAAAGACGGAATTATTTTGGCTGTTGAGCGTGAAGACATTGTTTACGCAGAAAGTATTAATCATATAATGCATATTCACACTAAACAGAGTGACTCTCTTGAGATTCCATATATAACTTTAAAGAAATTTTTGGACGATTTGGATTGCTCGGATTTTATTCAATGCAGTCGAAACACCATAATTAATCAAAAATATATTGAGAATTTAGATATTCCTAATCAAGTGATTAAATTGAAAAATGGCTATGGTCGAGTTGGAATAGGTATTAGATTTAAGAAAAATCTAAAAGGTATAGATGTATAGATCGTGCATATCCACAAAGAAGGAGGAAGAGAAGGAGATTTGTAATAAATGTTATATCATGCGGGACTGATGCTCGAATATATTGCAATAATTGTTATACTTCAAAGAATATACAATAGAAAAGTATGCTTGAATATTGACTCAGTCGGGCTGTGTTTGATGTCTTTAACTATTGTAGAACTTGTGAGATATTATGGACTTAGTAATTTGTTCACAATAATAATATACATACTTATAGGGATATATTGTGTTCGTAAATATAATGACTCAGTCATTGGATCAATAGTAAGCGTTTTACTGTTACTAATAGTTATAGTAGTTTTGCAATACATAGCGATATTTCCTTGTTCATATCTCTTTTCAAATAATTTGGAATTGCAAATGTTAAGTACAAATGGGTTGGTTTTAGCTGCTGCAATATGGATTCTACCATTAGTTAGGATACATAAACTACATGAGATTTTTATGAAGAGAGATACTTATGTTGCTATAATATTAGGAACAGTTATGGCTGTTATCCTGATGATCATGTTAGAAGATAAAATTGGTAAACAAATACATTTAGCATTCTTCACTATTTCGGTACCTATGTTGATTGTTCTTCTCTGGGGGTTAAGTAAATGGCATATTGCTAATGAAGAAGCCGAGAATTCTAAAAATGAATTATCGCTAAATCGGACGATGCAGGGAAAATATGAAGATTTATTGACTTCTGTAAGATTACGGGAACACGGATTTAAGAATCATTTAGCAGCTTTACTGTCTATAAAATATACAAGCCGCTCATATGAGGAGCTTGTTGCAGAACAAGAGTGGTATTATTCTAAGATTTGTGACGAAAATAAATACAATAAGTTGCTATACTTGAAAGACAGTGTTGTTATTGGATTTCTATATGAAAAATTTCGCATGGCGGAAACAATGGGAGTGAAAATACGCTGTGATATAAAAGGTACTTTTTCTCAATGTGTAATGCCAATCTATCATTTGATTGATATATTGGGAATATTAATTGATAATGCGGTAGAGGCACAAGAGAGTTCAATAGAAATAAAACAGCTAAAATTTCAGTTTATGGAAAAAGAGGTAACATATATATTTAATGTTTCCAATCCTTATTTGTATGTGAGTTATGCCGAAATCCAATCTTGGTTCCAGATAGATAAAAGTAGTAAGGGAAAGCATCGTGGACTTGGACTATATAATGTTAAAGAGTTATGTGAGAAATACGATGCAAATATTGTATGCAGAAATAAATTAGATGACAGTGAAAACTGGGTAGAATTCACTCTGGAAATAGCGAAGACGGATAAGTAATAAAAAACTTATCCGTCTTCCTGCTAATTATTCATTTTCTTCAGAGGGGTAGGGATATTCTCCAAATAAAACAATACTGGGTAGTGAAGTATCCACGATCCATGAAAAAGCAGCAACAGTTACTAAGATATGCGCTATCATTGTGTTGTCTCTCCTTTCTTTTGTATTTTCGCAACAAACAATTGGAGCGAATGCAATATAATCATCCAAACCCCTGCTGTAAGATAGGGATTTTCAGGGATTATATATAGGATTAATGCATACATAAAAATGTTAAGGCAGGTGATATTACGACAAAAATATAATTGCTTTCTAGGAAAATGAGTTCGGTATTTAGAGAGAACCGGACCTATTGAATAGCAGGACATAATACACACAGTTAATAAAAGCAATTGTACATATAAAGGAAGCAATATTTTTGAAAAAAAGAAGATGATAATTCCCATATATGTGGTGGATGCCAGTAGGCACTTTTTGTATGTGTAAAAATGAAGACCACCGGAAAATGTTCTTAAAAAACACATTATTATTAATAAGAAGATATATAGTTTTAGATGGTATTGAAACGCAATACCCATCAGTAGTATTTTGCTTAATTCTGATGAAGTACTTTTGATTACAAAGGTAAGTTGAGCCATTTGATAATTACTTAATCCATATTTGTCTTTAATATATATTTTTATCTTGTCCATACGAAGATCTCCCTTCATCTATTCCAAGAATATCCCATAAAACTGAAAAAACCTCATTTTGAACTGAATATATTGTTTTTTTTACTGACATACAAAAATGGGTAAATAAGCATATGATAAAGCTTTCAGAGAGGAATTCCTTGGATTTTCGGACAATTTTTTTATTAATTAAGTAAATAAGTTATGGCTTATTTGTTTATGATGTAAACTTAGAACTGGAGGTATAGAGCGTATGAACAACGGACAGTTTAACACTACTGGTAATAAGATGTAGAATTATAGCATCTGGAGGTAGATTATGTCGAATATAGAAGTTGGGGCAAGGATAAGAGAACTCCGGGAAATACAAAATTATACAAGAGAAGGTTTGGCTGAAAAAGTGGATATTTCTGCTAAATTTCTTTATGAGATAGAAATGGGCAAGAAGGGATTTTCTGCTGATACATTATGTAGAATATCGAAAGCTTTATCTGTAAGCTGTGATTATATTATGCTTGGTGAGGATGCGGGAAGTGGCGGCAAAGAAAAGATTATTTGTGTATTAGAAAAGCTGGAACCAAAACAAACGAGTAAGATTCAGGATATACTTAAAATTTTATCCGAATTGTGTGAAGTAATATAAATTCAGTTAATAAATAGCATTGTTTAGTAAAAAAGGAAATATTGTCCTCCGCTTTGCAGGATAATGTGAAAAACATTAGTGAGGTGGAGGGTTTTATGAAATTTTGTAGAAGAAAGTCTTTTTGGTGGACAAATAGTATTTTTTGCTCACGATATATAGGATTGAATAGTTTAAAAAAAACAGAAAAGTATACCCTTCCGAAAGTAATTTTGGAAGGGTTTTTGATATTTATCCAAAGTAAGACACCATATATACAATCATTACGTTTTTAGTATACATCCGGAGTAATGGATTGTGTTTTTAGTCGGAGTCTTCTGGGGTATACATAGAGGCAGAGGTCCGCCATGTGTTCTTCACTTCAAGAATTTTAGGAATGGAGAATACAAAATGTCAAAGTGTATAAAGATTAGAATAAAGGATTTCTACAAAGATGCAGTCGGCGAAACTGAATATACATATGTCACCGAGGAGGTCTATGAAGCTTTGGTTAATACTTTCCGAAAAGAAACTCATGCAGAAGAAATGAGAGATTTACGGCACATAACAGTAAACGGTTATGTGGAGGGAATGACAGAAGATTTAATCAAGGAAACGGGAATCTCTCTGGAGGATATGGTAATCAGGCAGATTGAAATAGAGATTTTACAAAAAGCGATGCAGTCACTCACGGAAGTACAAAAAGAGCGACTGCATCTTTATTTTTTTAAGGGAATGACAACTAGAGAAATTGCTGATAAACTGGGTGTTTCTCAAAATGTTGTTTGGAAGTCTATCCGGGGATCTATAAATACTTTAAAAAAATTTTTTGAGTAGAGGGGTGTCAAACGCCGATTTTGTGTGAGTACCTTATGAGAGGTGCTTTATCGGACGGATGGTCTCTTCCGAAAATCTTCTCATGATACGCACATTGACAAATGCCGGAGAAGAGTTTTTACACTTACTTCGAGAGCAACACAGAATTACACCGTGCTTTGCCAGCCATACCCAGCAATCCAGATACATTAGCCATTTCTTGAGCCGTAAACGGGGCGCGAAGATACTCCTGCATTTGTATGTCAAATGTAAAAAAAGATTGCATCTAAGGAGTTGAGCGAGACAACCGAGGATACAGCCGGTCTGTGGTAGACAGGTGCGAAGAAAGAAATGGCCTATAATGATACTCCTTGAGATTAGCCAGCACGCAGTGGTGGAGGTGAGATTCCTGTGATGTCTGTCTGCCTTTTACGGTAGGAACCGCAGACAGTCTGGATTGACTGCCCAACAAATGCCTTGATGTTTATTCTTTCTGTCTTTGCGGCATTTCGGTTCCGGGGAGTAGTGTCGAATAGGAACCAGAGTATTAAAAGTGAAGGATTATGGCAGTAAGACTTAATAACAGAATTCATGCGGCGGAGGGAGACTTCCGCCGTATTCTTGTGGTATTAAGTTTACCCAAAGGACAAAACGGAGGAAAGCAGAAAATGAAAAAAGAAGATCGGGAAATGATTGAGAAAATCATGGCAACAGAAAAAGTGGGGTATGCGTATATGTACCCGATGGATGGTGGGGCAAGGAAGGAGCATTACATTTCCATGACTCCAGAGAATATTGCGAATTACATCGGAACGTATATGGTAGAAGCGGAAAGCATGGTGTTCACAGATATCGCAGATAATCTGGAACTGAATACCTTTGGCTGCTTCATTAATACCTGTACGAGCCGGAAATTATGTATGGAATTACAGGAACTTCTGTTTCCGATCCAGTGTGGAGATGAAGAACCGGGAGAAGTGCTGGCAGTAGACAGAAGCGTGGCGGATAAGTATTTTCAGCAAGAGGACGAAGCAGTGACGATGGCGGAAATGAGTATGCCGTAATCGGGATCATGTTATTGGGAGGAGCAAGTGGGGAACGGTTCAAATGAAATAAAGTATAAACTGGCAGAAGTGCTGTTAAAAAGAATGCGTGAGGCAGATCTGTTAAATGAGGAGGAATGGGAAAGAATCACGGTTTTGAACATTCAGACCTTTTCTCCGGAACTTGCAAAAGTATATCTGTAAAAACACTGGATATATGTGAAATTGTGTGGTAGTGTATGTTGCTGACAAGGGGCGTATCCCTTGAAAATACAGGGAAAGGAGAGAGAATATGACGAAAAAAATTACCGTCATAAATGCAACAGCGGGACCGCAGAATGTACTTGCAGAATGTAAACAGAGAGTTTGCGGATATGCGCGTGTCAGTACAAAAAGCTCGTCGCAGGCAACGTCTTACACTGCACAAGTGGAGTATTATACGGCAAAGATCGGCGAGAATCCCTTGTGGGAATTTGCCGGGGTGTACGCAGACTGGGGAATCACAGGAACTAAAACCAATCACAGAGATGAATTCAATATGATGATCGAAGACTGTGAGGATGGAAACATTGACATGATTCTTACAAAGTCGGTGACAAGATTTGCAAGAAATACGGTGGAATGTATCCAGGCAATCCGGCGACTGAAAGAGATCGGGGTTGCAGTTTATTTCGAGAAGGAGAAGATCAATACCCTGACGGAAAAGGGAGAAATGCTCCTAACAGTGCTGGCATCGGTTGCACAGGGAGAATCCGAAAGCATATCTAGCAACGTTCAATGGGCAGTCCGGAAAAGATTTCAAGATGGAAGTTTTATTGTATCCACACCACCATATGGATATCAAAAGGATAAAAACAGAAATTTTGTTATCGTAGAATCGGAGGCAGAAATCGTCCGATGGATTTATGAGTCGTACTTAAATGGTTTAGGAACTTATGTGATAGCAAGAGAATTAAATATGCGAGAAATTCCCACAGTACGAGGAGCAGAAGAATGGAAAGATACGGTTATTCTGGAGATACTGAAAAATCCGGTTTATGAAGGAAACATGATTTTCCAGAAGAAATATACCCAGTCACAATTCCCGTTTAACAGAAAGAGAAATTACGGACAGAAAGCAAAGTATCTTGTGGAAGATGCGCATCCGGCGATTATTACGCATGAGGAGGCAGAGGCAGTAAGGAATTTGATAGCTTATCGCACAAGATCGAGGAACGTGGAAGGAACGGATTACAATAAGAGATACTTATTTTCCAGTAAAATTATCTGTGAGGAATGTGGACAAAAATTCAGAAGGCAAATCGTCCACAAAGATAAAAATTATGAGAAAGTCATATGGACGTGTCGAAGACATATGGAAAATAAGGAATTATGCAGCACAAAGGCAATTAGAGAAGATGTCGTACAACAGGCATTTCTACGGATGTGGAATAAGCTATATACGAACAGGGGAGCGTTGTTAGAGCCTCTGTGGAAAGAACTGACCAGTCTTGCCGATAGCAGGCAGGACAGCGAAGAAATGATACAACTGGATAATGAAATCAAGAATTTGAAAGAGCAGAGTCGAATCCTGAATCAGGTAATGAGGAATGGATATATGGACTCTGCTGTTTTTATGGAGAAAAGTAATCAGATTAACTGGAAACTAACGGAATGCCGAAGAAAAAAACTGTTTTTGGGAAGAAAGCAAAAAAGGACAAAAGAAATTGTGAGAACAGAGCAGCTGATCCATTTACTATCCGGGTCCGATGGGCTGCAGCAGAAGTTTGATGAAAAACTTTTTCGGATGACTGTACAGAATATCTTCATATCCAGGGATCATGATATTACATTTTGTCTGAATAATGGGTTGCGCCTTACAGAGAGGGGAGGAATGTCAGATGCAATGTCATATGCCCATCGGATATAAAGTTGAGGAAGGAAGGATCATCATCTGTGAAGAGGCACGCAAAATCGTAAAACAGATTTTTACAGAATATGACTGTGGAATAGCTGCAACGAAAATAGCTGCCGGATTAAAGGAAAAAGGAATTCCCAATGGAAACGGAAAAGTGTCATGGACACATGTATCCATAGGGAGAATACTCGAGAATTCAAATTATCTGGGTAACGAGTATTATCCTCAGATCATTGAAAAGGATCTCTTTAACCGGGTACAAAAGAGAAGAGAGGGTGTAAGAGCCGAACTTGGCAGAGCAAACCACAGACCGGGAAAGGATGAGAGAATCCTGTTTGGTGGTGCTGTGTGGTGTGGGGAATGCGGAACTATGTGTATCCGTATCCAGAAGCGGCATAAATATGGTACAAATGTGAACTGGAAGTGCAAAGGTTACTTATACAAAAAACAGGAGAAATGCAGAGACAGAACTATCACAGATGATCAGATAAAACAGGTGTGCGTGGACGCAATTAATGCAGCCATTCAAAATCAGGGACTTTTATATAAGAAAGACCCGGAGGATGTAATCAGTCCTGAATACCGAAGAATGGATCGGAAAATAGCAGAGATGAAAGGAAAAGCGGTCTCGGAAAAAGAATTCATACAGGCATTGTACCAAAGGGCAGAGGAACGCTACCGGACATTAACAGTAAAAGATGCTTTGTATAAAACGGAAGAAATCAGGGATATTCTTGCCGGCCGGGAAAAGATAGTGGAATTCGACAGGGAATTATACAAAAAGCTGATTCGGAAGATTTATTTATGCAACGGGAATATGGCAGAAGTAGAATTCCTGAATGGTGGACGAATGAAGGTAGGGTACACGGATAAAAAGCCCGGAAAGGAGGCAAATGGGTACAACAGCTAAAAAGGTGTCTGTAATACCTGCAAAAGTACAGTTCGATACCAGCATTAAACTTTCAGATAAGATGCTGAAGGTAGCTGCATATTGCCGTGTCAGTACAGACGAAGAAGAACAGGACAGCAGCTATGAGGCGCAGGTGGAATACTATACCAACAAAATACAAGATAATCCTAACTGGAAATTCGCAGGAATTTATGCGGATGATGGTAAGAGCGGAACTAACACCAAAAAAAGAGCAGATTTTAAGACTATGGTAAAGGATGCCCTAAATGGAAAAATAGATATGATCCTTACCAAATCCGTAAGCCGGTTTGCAAGAAACACGGTAGATTCGCTGGTAACAATCCGTGAACTGAAGGCAAAAAACATTGCCATAGTTTTTGAAAAAGAGGGTGTGAATACGCTGGAGGGAACGGGAGAAATCCTTATCACCATCTTAAGCAGCCTTGCGCAGGAAGAAAGCCGTAATATCAGTGAGAATGTCCGGTGGGGGATTGCAAGAAAATTTGAAAAAGGAAAGGTTCTTGTAAACTGTGCAAAGTTCATGGGATACACCAAGAATGAGAACGGTGATCTGATCATAGTACCTAAAGAGGCAGAAATCGTAAGATTGATCTACCGGTTATATCTGGAGGGATACAGTTCTGTCAAGATTAAGAAATATCTTGAGGATAGAGAAATTAAAACGGCTACGGGACAGGAACGGTGGCATACCACAGTCATTGATAATATGCTGTGTAATGAGAAATATATGGGAGATGCACTTCTGCAGAAAACATATACAGTAGACTTTATGACAAAGAAACGTGTAGTGAATAATGGAATTGTGCCACAGTATTATGTCGAAAACGATCATGAAGCCATTATCCCCAAAGAAATATATTACCGGGTACAGGAAGAACGAATGCGGAGAGCAAATCTGTGTAAGGCGGCGGTAACACGGAAGAAAAATCAGAAAAGCAAATACTCTTCGCTCTATGCACTGACCGGCATAGTGATCTGCGGAAAATGTGGACACGAATACAGAAGAGTCACATGGTCGAGGAACGGCCAAAAGAAAATTGTATGGAGATGCTCAAACAGACTGACAAACGGCGTGAAGAAATGCCCAAACTCTGAGACGATCAAGGAAGAAGCATTAAATCGAGCGGTAATGGAGGCAATCCATAGGATAACCTGTGATGACAGAGAGTTCATAGAGACATTCCGGCAGAATGTCATAAGTGTGATAAATACGAAGGAAGCACTGCAGGAGGAAAATGACTATGATACGCTTCTGAAAAATAAGCAGGAAGAAATGCTTGCCCTGATCATGGAAAATGCAAAGGCGGGAGAATATACACAGGAATTTGATGCCAGATACCATGCAATTGCAGAGGAGATTCAGTCGATTAAGAAAAATCAAACAGAAACCAGAAAAAGGGAGGAGACATTAAGGGAATGCAATCAAAGAATGTATGAAATTGATGACTTTTTAAGAACGACTACCTGCCGGATACCGGAATTCGATAATGATCTCGTAAGGAGACTGATTTCTACGGTAAAAATAATCTCTGAGGAGAAACTGATGATACAGTTTAAATCAGGTATCGTAGTAGAACAGGAGATCCGATACGACTGAGATTACGGCGGGAATGGCAGTAAGTGAATAAGAAACGTTATTCCTGCCGGTTGCGGTAAGAATAAAATGCCCGATGCGGATCGGGCGTTTTATTGTTGCTGCAAATGCACACAGGAAGGAGAAAAGAACAAATGGATTGGAAAAAATGGAATTTCCGGTGAACGCATAAAGGAAGCAATAGGCGAAATTGAAAGATACCGGAAGGATATGATTACAGAACACTGCACAGGTTATGAGGCGGATATTGAGGCGTGTACAAGCCTTATTGAGGAACTGTCAGAGTGGTATGGACAGGTAGAAGGGCAAAGGAAGAATACAGGCGAAATAGAGGCGCTGGAGGGCGATAAAATGGAGGAAGGAAGCACCGGAGAGGCTTGAAGAACAAGGGCAGAAAATGCTGAGAATGTGAATGATAAATATGTATGAACGGAAAAAATAGGGACTTGGGGAAGGAGTGATATTATGGTACAATTTTCATATGGGAATATATAGACAATATGTCGAATAACATAAAGTGTGTAAAAGGCAGGTGCTGATATGTTTTTCTGGGATGAGTATGAAAGATTGCAAATTGGACAAGCTGAGAGAAAAAAGAAATTTCTAAAAATAGGAGAAGACGTATTTTCCTTTTTTATGGATAAAGCCACCGATGCTGGCTTTGAAGAAAGAGAAGGACAATGGGAAATGTCCTGTGAAATAGTAGAAGGATTGCGGGACAAAAAACATGTGCTTGTGGAAGCTGGAGTCGGCATTGGAAAATCTTTCGCATATATTGTACCAATTTTATATTACATCAAAACATACCGCAGACCGGTCGTAATTGCTACATCTACGATTGCATTGCAAGAACAGCTGACAGGCGACATAGATAAAATTATGGATATGTTGAATTATGATGTGGAAGTTCTCATAGCAAAAGGGCAGAACCATTTTCTGTGCAAGAATCGGCTGGAGGAATGTTTTACAAGAGAATTTCTTGAAGAAAAAGAAGAACATCAAATAATTTATAATACGGTTCGGAAATTCGGCAAAGAGAAATCCGATTGGAATATTACAATCCCAGATGCAATATGGAACCAGATCAATGTAAAGGAATATAAAGCTCAGTTTTGCAGAGACAAATGCAGTTATCGAGACTCCTGCCATTATTATGATTTGCGGCAGAAAATGTTGTACACTCATGGGATTATTGTATGCAATCAGGATCTGCTGGCAGTCAACATGCATAAAAGGGCAAGTTTCAGAAGACAGCTCATGAGTGAAGATATTGGTATTATTGTAGTAGACGAGGCTCATAATCTGGAAAGTAAGGTTCGGTCTTCCGTGACTTCTTATATTACACTCAGCAAACTGAAAGATGCAATGCTTGCTGCTGGAAAGGCAGTAAATGCTTATGATAATGAATTTAACAAAGAACTGGAAAATGCAGAGAGTTTAGCAAATAATGTTTTCAAGTCCCTATTAAAACAAATGGATGAGCAGGATAAAGAAGCGGAAAAAAGGGGACAAGATGTTGACAGATATTATGTGAAGATGATTGGAGCGGAGTGCAAAAAACTTACAAGACTGTTGGAAGATATTAGTTTTAAGGCTTCTATGGCATTCGGTGATTTTACGGGTGATCGTCACCGAAAAAACTATGACGAAGAACTTGAACAATTGGAAGATTATGTTCAATTTTTTGAATCACTGAATAAAGAAAATAGTAGTAATGATATTTTCTGGATGGAGAGAGACAGGGGACTACGGGGAGTAAAGTGGATCCGTCTATATAGCTGTCCTAAAGAAGTAGACAGGATCATAGATAAAATTATGTTTGAGGAGTCAGGATTGTCTGTAGTTCTGACTTCAGCAACTATCACAAGCGGTAAAAGTGAAAACTACATAAAAAGCTATGCGTATTTCATGAAGAATACAGGCTTCCCGGCAAAACGTGGAATGATATGCGAACCTAAAATATCTCCGTTTAACTACGATGAACACGCAATGATTTATTATACGGAACACATGCCGCATCCGACAAACGAAAGAGATAAATTTATTGAGGAAGGTGTGAAGGAGATAATAAGACTGCTTCAGATCAGCAATGGAAAAGCCTTAATCCTATTTACGGCTAAAACGGATATGAATGCGGTATATGATAAATTGAAGGAAGAAAAATTACCATTCAAGATACTGATGCAGCAGGGAAATTCAAAACAGTCAGAAACCCTGGAAAAATTTAGAAAGGATACAAATTCTGTTCTATTAGGGACTGGAAGCTACTGGGAGGGAATTAACATTGAAGGCTTATCGCTATCCCATGTGATTATTTTTAGATTACCATTCCCGGTGAGAGAGCCGATTATAGATTATAAGTATCAGCAATGCAACAATGGTTTAATGGAAGTATCTGTTCCAGAAATGATCATAAAGCTGAAGCAGGGAATCGGCAGACTGATCCGGAGCGAGAATGATAAAGGTATTGTATCTATTATTGATTCCAGAGTTGGAGAGAAATCGAAAGCACCCTATAAGCATATTATATGGGAATCACTGCCAATAAAGAACAGGACGAATAAGATTGAGGAGATTGCAGATTTCTATAAGCGAGTGGTAGAGATAAAGGAGAATTTATGAATGATCTGTACTTTTATGCGAAAGATGGCTATAATTAAATTGAAGATAAAGGAAACGAGTATGATTTGTATGAAAACTGTAGAAAGAACTTTGTAGCGTTTATGGTAGTACTTCACAAAATCAATCAAAATCAAGAAAATCATAAAAGTAATTGACATACCTATAAATATATGATATATTACAGAATTCCAAACAAGGAGATGTAAATGGCGAAGAAGTTTTATGCGGTAAAAGTTGGAAAAAAGCCTGGAATATATGAAACATGGGCAGAGTGTCAAAGCCAGATTAGTGGATTTTCTGGAGCGATATATAGGGGATTTTCTACACAGGAAGAAGCTATGGTATTTCTAAAAAATACGGAAACAGAAGTTAAATCCAAATGTCCAGAAATGACCCCAGCTATTGCATATGTTGATGGAAGTTATGACATATTGACCAATTCCTTTTCCTATGGGATGGTACTTTTTATTGATGGGCAAGAAGTGCATTTTTCTGAAAAATTTTCTGAATCAGATTTGTCAGAGATGAATAATGTTGCTGGAGAAATCAAGGGAGCCGAAGCAGCGATTCAGTATTGCTTGGATCATGACATCCCAGGGGTTACCATATACCATGATTATGAGGGAATTGCAAGATGGTGTACTGGAGAGTGGAAAGCAAAAAAAGCAGGAACAATGGCGTATGCAGATTTTTGCAAAAAAGCCAGTTCTAAAGTATGTATAAAGTTTGTCAAGGTAAAGGGGCACTCAGGAGATAAATATAATGATCTTGCAGATAGATTAGCTAAAAACGCACTTGGAATAGAAATTGCAGAAGACACTAGTATGATTACGGAGGATAAACACTTGGCTAAGAATAAAGGGGTTTATGTAAATAGAGATGAAATTGTAGATTTGATTAGAGAAGTAGGTGCTACACAATGGGATAATTTTACTGCAAGTGAACTTACAGCAGTAGGAACAGCACAACGCTGTGTATTGACCGCTGATGGAAATACAGCAATGTTAAATTTGTATTTTAATAGCAACGGTTCCACAACAATTACGCCTACAGGGAATAATCCTGAAATTTCTTCTGTGGTGAAAGCGTTGATTGAAGAAAAATGTACATTTTCTGGGGATGCTCAAGGAAAAACCTATTCCATCAAGAAATTGCCAAAAGAGTGGTCTGAAAAAATTGTTGACTATTTGAAGTCATTAGAGGGTGTAGCTACGGAAGAGACTAGTGTGGAAACTGTTCCTGCACATGATTCTTATGTTTTTACAAGTAAAATCGGGGACAAATTAACAGTAAATATCTATAAAACTGGAACGTTAACCTTACAGGGAAAACCAGCATATTTATATGGTGAGGCAATTTCATTTTTGTCTTATTGCAATGATATATCTGTAGATGATATTGTAGATAGTATTAACACATTCCATAATGTGAGTGTTAAGACAAGTGAAGTGCGAAATGATATGGAAGTACTTATGCCCAGGGCATACGGAAATATAGATGAAATGATTTTGAAATTACTGTCTCCTTCAATATCATTACGCAAAGTTAATATTGAGTTGGAGGACTATTCGTGTTATACTTTTCCTGCTCTTAGAGCGTTGGAGGGATATATCAAGTATTTGTTGGGACAAAAAGGCGTTACCGTTGGAAATACTTTTGGAGGTGTGTTTAGTGGAACAACTTTATGCCCTCCTGCTGCTACAAAGGTAAACGATGTTACGTATCAAAGAGAATTGGAAAGATTGTTTGCATATTTTAAAGGTAACAGACACGTATTGTTTCATACCGAACAGATATTAATAGGAACAAAATTAATAGAAGACAAACATGAAGCGGATGAAATCATCAACACTGTAATTAATTTAATTGAAACTTCATATGCGAATATAAATAAGTAGTGACTGGGAAAGGAGGTTCGTTATGAAGAATAATTTTGAAATTTTAAAACTGAATAATGAACCGTATGATTTCCTTATTATTGCGACATCGTATGAGAATCCGTTGAGCTCTTTTGAAGAAATAGGGAATGAAATACAAGTGCAGAAAGCCAATTTGCTTTTTGATTTAACTCTTATTAATGGAGTCAACAGAAATAGGTACATTAAGTGCGAGTATGAAGCAGGAAAGAGTCAGTTGCAATCTTGTGCAATAGTGGAGTGCATTGATGACGTAATTAAAAAAGTTAGTAGTCAGTTTTTCTCGGATAATGAAGATATAGTAACGAAAAGCGTAATACCGAGTTCCTTGAAGTATTTATTAAAATCCGGAATGGTTTAAGATTTATTAAAGAAGTCTTTGAGATTGTATGTTTCAAAGGCTTCTTTGTTACATAAAATATGCAGTTATTTTCTATGTAGGGAGAAAAGAGTGTGGCATATTCATTTTTGCAGATTAGTCAGAAGGGGAGTGAAATATTTTTTACTTCCAAAGTACGGTAATGACTTTGAAAAATGTATCTAAATTACCCTACAGTCAAATGTCGAAGTAGTAATTCTGATGCGGAATTGTGGAAAACAAGCATAAATA
>OGDG01000031.1_pt1 | contig 92346 bp, 77 predicted proteins | sample 1570391 | NCBI WGS metagenome assembly OGDG01 (sample SAMEA2582186, study PRJEB24529) | metagenome | biome: Human gut stool | place: China | collected 2011 | reverse complement strand
GAATGGTGGAATGGTAGACACGAAGGACTTAAAATCCTTTGGCCAGTAATGGCTGTGCGGGTTCAAGTCCCGCTTCGAGTACTCATCTAAGGCTTTGTAAATCATTGATTTATGAAGCTTTTTTTATGCTCTTTATCTAAATCGGAAATCTTATTTTTTCGGACCGCTCTGTTTTTCAATGAAAATAGAGTCGCATTTTATCTTGAATTATGCCGCTCATGTAAACCAAGATGTAAACCGAAAAAGTATATACGTTAGCTGTTTCAGTTGGAATCCCCTGTAAGAAATATCGTTGTCCATAGTGTATTATGTCGTAAAGGAGCATTGTAAATGCAGCTGTATATCAGCAAAAACCTCGTTTTGCAATTGCGGGCTCTACGGTTGCCAATTGCGGGCCGTACAGCCCGCAGATGGAAACCGTATGGTTCGCAGCTGCAAAACGAAATTTATCAAGAGCTATGACGGCATAATATAAGGTGCAACGCAAGAAAAAGAACAAGGAGAAAGTGTATTTTCCTTGTGCATTTTGAGACAAAATGTAAGGGGTTGGGGTACTTTTTTCCCTTAATATGGGCAAAATGCCGCAAAATATGATGAGATGTGTATTATTGGGTAAAGTGACAGATAATTAAATAGTTATAGAAGATGAAATGCTGAAAAAGCGGACATTTTAGTGATGACCGATAGTTTCTCGTCACCGGTCGTCACACTTCTCGTCACCTCTGTATCGCCCTCTGGTAAAGGGATACGGGCAATAGGTGACGAGTGACGACCAAAAAACAGTTTTCTTTATTTCAATATCAGTTCATAACCTGCTACATCCAGCCATTCTCCGGACTGCATCCCTACCACCTTTCTTAAAGTGGGAAACCGATGTGAAGCCGGGGACGCCTGTTATTAAACCGATACCCTATACCCAGCATCAGATAGTTGGGCTCGTGGAAATCCTTCAGGTTGTAGCCGACATGCAGGAATGTGTCGCGGGTCATATCTATTTTGAGCGCCAGGATTTGGTAGAATGATTGCAAGTCACCCCCGCCATGCAGGATATTGGCTCCGAAACCTATGCCGATGGTAAAGTAGGGCATTACCCATTCTCCGCGTGCCGAGACACCCAGAGAGAGTTGTTTGCGAAGCGGGGGAGTGCCGAATGCCTCTTCCTCGCTGGCACCGTCGAGCTGGGTAGCGTAATCCTTTGTATAAATGTTGGCGCTGGCATCATAGACACCATCCAGGGATACTCCTGCACGGAATTTATATCCGAAGTTATACATCGGAGCAAAACAGAACCCGGCTACGCCGTATTTGCCGGGAGCGGGGACTTGTCCGCCGGGAACGTCAACGGCTTTCCGTCTCCACGAACCGAACAGCATAAGGTCATAGCTGACATGCCGGGGGAATGCCGGAACCGGAATTTGCTGCAACGGTTGCAAGGTTTTGTCGATGTCCCGGTTGAAATTATATGCCACTCCGATTTTAAAATCTATCGTGTTCAGTCCGGTGTTGGGGTACCGGGTATTGCCGTTGGAGAAATGTACTGCCGTTGCGCCGATATTGAGGTCGAACCGCGGGGAAAGTATCCAGTTCAGGTGAATGCCTGCGCTGAGATAGGCGTTTACTTTGCTTCCCATTACAGTATTGTTGGGATTGCTGAGGTAGTCATACGGCTTCCAGCCGAAAGATGCGCCGAACCCCCATTCGTAGTTAAGCGACAAGCGGGAAGTGATTCCGGCGATGCGGGCGCCTTGGAAGGCGTAGAGGGCAACGGGAGTTCCCATTTCCCTGTGGTTGCCGAAATCGAAATAGCCCAATCCTATTCCCTGATAGGAACTTCCGTATACCCGGTCGGCGGCAGTACCCGGTGGCAGCCGGAATGAGTACTTCAAGTGGGCGGAGCAAGCAGACCTCATTATTTTGCGCATATCGTTTTCACCCCGCAGAAAGGAGCTGGTGGGGAAAATATATCCCGCCCGGCCTTCAATGCCGAGACAGTGGATATAAGCATCTTGTGCGCATATATTATCGGACAGGAACAGTATAATCATTAAGAGAATCATAGCTCTCCCGGTCCGCATTTTACTATTCATGATGTCGTGGCGTTCTCTGAATCTTGTGCAAATATAATCCTTTTATCTTTTTATTTGCATGAAAATCTTATATTTGCAAGGTTAATAATTCGTCATCTATGTTATTCAAGAAATATGCTGGTCAATCGGAATAACAGTGGAATTTCCGGTGGCTTCCTTATTCGTTGATTATTCAACGGACTGAACTTATCCGGGGTGCTTATGGACAGGGTATATTCCTGTTACATGGAAACGGAGTTCTCGCTCTTTCCTCGTATGGCGGCATTGGCCGAGAATGTGTGGTCGCCGGCAGAGAAGAGTTTGCAGGATATAGTACGGAAGCGGTAGTCTTTATTCCAAAGAACAGGACAGCGGTTGTATCAATTATAGAATGACAGATAATACGTCAGTCATCATTTTGATACAACCGCTGTCTCTTTTACAAGCCATCTATGCTTCTGCTTATTCCGAAGCGGTTATTTCTCGTCGTTCTTCCGGATTTCCACACGGCGTATCTTACCGCTGATGGTCTTGGGAAGTTCGTCAACGAACTCTATGACACGGGGGTATTTGTAAGGAGCGGTCACTTTCTTTACGTGGTTCTGCAACTCCTTGACCAGTTCCTCGCCGGCGCGGTTCTTATAGTCTTTGGACAGTACGATGGTGGCTTTCACCACTTGTCCCCGTATTTCATCGGGAACTCCGGTGATGGCACATTCTATAACTGCGGGATGCGTCATCAGGGCGCTTTCCACTTCGAACGGACCGATGCGGTAACCGCTGCTCTTGATAACGTCGTCGGCGCGGCCTACAAACCAGAGGTAGCCGTCCTCGTCCTTCCAGGCAACGTCGCCGGTGTAATAGATGTTGTCGTGCCATGCTTCGCGGGTGCGGTTGGCATCGCGGTAATATTCCTTGAACAGACCGAGCGGCTTGCCTTTATCGGTACGGATTACAATCTGTCCTTGTTCACCGGCCTCTACCGAACGGCCGTCATGGTCTATCAGGTCTACGTCGTATTGGGGATTGGGCAATCCCATGCTGCCCGGCTTGGGCTGCATCCACGGCATGGTAGCTACGGTAAGGGTGGTTTCGGTCTGTCCGAAACCTTCCATGAGGCTGATGCCTGTCAGTTTCTTGAATGTATCGAATACGGCGGGGTTCAACGCTTCTCCGGCAATGGTGCAATACTGCAATGAAGAGAGGTCGTACTTCGTCAGGTCTTCGTGAATCAGGAACCGGAAGATGGTAGGCGGTGCACAAAGCGAGGTGACGTGATAGTCCTGTATCTTTGTCAGAATATCGGCAGGAGTGAATTTCTCGTGGTCGTATACAAAGATGTTGGCTCCGGCTATCCATTGTCCGTACAGCTTGCCCCATACGGCTTTACCCCAGCCCGTATCGGCAATGGTGAGGTGCAGGCTGTTTTCGTGCAGGTTGTGCCAGAAACTTCCGGTAACGATGTGCCCCAACGGATACGTGAAGTCGTGCGCCACCATTTTGGGCTCGCCGGTAGTGCCGCTGGTGAAGTACATCAAGGAAATATCGTCGTTACTGTTGGGATGTTCCGGCCGTGCAAAAGGGGCGGCATCGGCAATGCCTTTGTGGAAGTCCTCAAAACCTTCGGCTATCTCCGGGCCTACGCTGACCAGCTTCTTCACACTCGGAGAGTCGGGCATGGCAGCCGTGATGTGGTCGGTAATGACGCTTTCGCCGGCACAGACAATCATCTTGATGTCTGCGGCATTGCAGCGGTATACAATATCTTTCTTGGTAAGCAGGTGTGTGGCGGGGATAACGACGGCCCCCAGCTTATGCAGCGCGATGATGCTGAACCAGAACTCATAGCGGCGTTTCAGAATGAGCATTACCATATCGCCGTGGCCGATGCCGAGGCTCTGGAAATAGGAAGCCGTCATGTCCGTATAGCGTTTCATGTCGGCAAATGAGAACTGGATGTGCTCGCCCTTGTCATTGGTCCAGAGCAGTGCGGGCTTGTTGGGATGTTCGGCCGCCCAGGCATCCACTACGTCATAACCGAAATTGAAATTCTCCGGTACGTTAATCTTTAAATTCTTGATGAAGTCCTCTTGAGATGTAAAGGACGTTTGCGATAAAAATCTTTCTACCATAACTTTTGGAATTTCTTCATTCTCCGTTCTTCTATGTGTTGTTACATGATTACGGCAAGGAAACGTACTTTCTTTCCGTCCAGCGCTTTCATGCCGTGAGGCAGTTTGGAGTTGAAATACAAACTGTCTCCTTCGTTTAAAATCAAGTCTTTGCCGTCGATGCTCAGCATCATGCGGCCTTCCAGTACAAGGTTGAATTCCTGTCCGGAGTGACTGTTGTAGTGTATCGGCTCGTTATCCGGCTTGGGTTCGACGGTGACGATGAACGGGTCGGCGTTGCGGTTCATGAAGCCGGCAGCCAGTGACTGGTATTTATAGGCTTTTGTGCGCTCGATGCTGGTTCCCTTGCCGGCACGGGTAAGGAAGTAGCTGCTCATCTTCGGCTCTTCACCGAACATCAGGGCATCCAGTGCGATGCCGTAACGGCGGGCTATCTTTTGCAGCATGCTTACGGAGATGTCGAATTCTCCCGTTTCGGCAAGACGGTACTCTTCTGCCGGGATGTCGCAATCGCGGGCGATGTCTTCGGCATTCAATTCCAATACGTCGCGCAGTCCGCGCAGGCGTTCGGCTATTTGTTTAATCTGTTCGTCCATGTGGTTTTTATTAAGTGGATTAGTACGGTTATTTACTTGCTTTTATGGCATTGATAATGGCGGAAGAGAATCCCTGATGTTCCAGCTCGTTGATACCCTTGATTGTAATTCCGCCGGGAGTGCATACCTTGTCAATCTCTATGGCGGGATGCGTATCGTTGTTCAGAATCAGTTCGGCGGCGCCTTTTACCGACTGGGCTATCATGCGCATGCCGTCCTTGGGGTAAACGCCCAGTTCTATTCCGGCCTGCATGGCTGCCTGGATATACTTCAGTACATAAGCGATGCCGCAGGAAGTCATGGCGGTGGTTGCCGCTATCTTATCTTCGGGAATCAGCATGGCAAGTCCCATCTGGTTGAAGATGTCGAGCAAAAGCTGTTCCTGTTCCTTGCTGGCGTTACGGCTTGCAATGAGCGTCATGCTTTCCATCTCGCTGATGGCGGTGTTGGGGATGAGGCGGAACATGGTCATCTCCTTGTCTGCCACGTAGTGTGCCAGTTCTTCGAAAGGGATGCCGGCAGCTACGGAGATAAGTATCTGCTTGCTTTTCAGCTTGAGTTCGCTTACCACCGGTTTTATCAGCCACGGTTTGACGGCGAGTATGATAAGCTCGGCGCCGGTAACGGCTTCCTGATTGTCGCGTGTGGTTTGCAAAGCGGGGAACTCAGCCTTTAACGCATCCAGTTTGCCTTGCGTGGGATTAGAAACAATGATGTCGCTGGCGGGGATGATGGTTCCTTTTGCCAGACCGCGGGCGATGGAGCCGCCCATATTTCCTGCACCGATAATTGCTGTTTTCATATCATCTTGTCATTTAAAAAGTTGTCTTCGGGCAAAGGTAAAGATTTTAATGAAAAAACGACCGAAACAGGAAGGTATTCTTCTTTCGGTCGTATCTTTTGCCGGCTGATTATCCGTAAATTGTCAAAGTACTTTCTTAAAACGTTCCAGGAAGAGGTTCGCTTCGTCCATGCCGAGACACAGGGGCGGCAACAGGCGGAGTACGTTTGTGCCGCTGACACCGGTAAAGACATGCTGTTCTTTCAGTAACCTCAAACGCAGTTCTTTGACAGGCTCTTCAAATTCGAGGCCAATCATCAGTCCGCGTCCGCGCACTTCCTTGATTTGCGGGAATTTCTTCAGCTCTTCCATCAGGTATGCGCCTACTTGGGCGGCATTGTCTACAAGAGCTTCCTGCTCTATGATATCCAGTACGGCAAGCGCAGCGCTGCAAGCCAGATGATTTCCGCCGAAAGTGGTTCCGAGCTGACCGTAAACGGGAGTAAACATCGGACTGATAAGTACGCCTGCCATCGGAAATCCGTTGCCTATGCCTTTGGCTACAGTGATGATGTCGGCTTTGATACCGTTGTACTGATGGGCGAAGAACTTGCCGCTACGTCCGTAACCGCTTTGGATTTCGTCCAGAATCAGTACCGTATTGTGCTCTGTACAGGCCTTGCGCAAGGCTTGCATAAACTCGTCGGTGGGCAACTGTATGCCGCCTACTCCCTGAATGCCTTCGATGATTACAGCGCATACATCGCCTTTCGCCAGTTCGGCTTTCATCGCCTCTGTATCATTCAGCGGGAGATAGGTAACGTGTCCGCAGTTGTTGATGGGAGCAATGATTTTGGGATTGTCGGTTGCCTCTACCGCCAATGAAGTACGTCCGTGGAAAGCTTTCGAGAAGGATACCACGCGAGTCCGTCCGTTATGGAACGAAGCGAGCTTCAACGCGTTTTCGTTGGCTTCGGCTCCGCTGTTGATAAGGAAAAGGGAATAATCATCGTATCCGCAGACCTTTCCCAACCGTTCTGCCAGTTGCTGTTGCAGTTCGTTGATAACGGAGTTGGAATAGAATCCAAGCGTGGCTACTTGCTTGCCGAGCATCTCTACATAGTGCGGATGTGCATGTCCGATAGAGATTACTGCATGACCGCCATAGAGGTCGAGGTACTCCGTACCTTTATCGTCCCATACATGGCAGCCTTTTCCTTTGACAATATTGATGTCAAAAAGGGGATATACATCGAATAGTTTCATTCTTTCAGTAACTGATTACAAATTAAAGATACTTTAGAAAGCACTGGGTTTCAGTCTCAAACCGACAGTCTCTTCCAGATTGAACATCAGGTTCATGTTGTGTACGGCCTGTCCGCTGGCTCCTTTCAGCAAGTTGTCTATGCAGGAGATGATAAGGAGCTTGTCGCCATGCTTTTCCAAATGGATAAGGCATTTGTTGGTGTTGACAACCTGCTTCAAATCGATGTTCTTGCCGACGATATGCGTGAAGGAGTCTTTGGCATAATACTCTTCATACATGCGGACAATCTCTTCCAACGCCACTTTGGTTTTTATCACGATAGTGGTAAAGATGCCGCGGGGAAAATCACCGCGATAAGGGATGAAATCAATGTCCGAATCGAAACTGTTCTGGAGCTGTTTGAGCGATTGCTTGATTTCGGGTACGTGCTGGTGCTCGAAAGCCTTGTACACACTCAGGTTGTTGTTGCGCCAGCTGAAGTGGCTCGTAGCTCCCGGCTTGACGCCCGCACCGGTGCTGCCGGTGATGGCATTCACCATAATATCGCCGTTCAGCATCAGATGCTTGGCAAGCGGAAGCAGGCCCAACTGGATGCAGGTGGCGAAGCAACCGGGGTTGGCAACATGCTTTGCCGTGCAGGTGGCACGGCGGTTCAGCTCGGGAAGGCCGTAGATGAAGTCATGGTCGTCGCTTTTGATGCGATAGTCCATGGAGAGGTCGATTATCTTCAGGTCTTCCGGTACGTTGTGGCTTTCCATGAATTTTCTGGTGTCGCCATGCGCCGTGCAGAAGAAAAGCACATCGATTTCGTCCAACGGAAGTTCGTCGGTAAACGTTAAATCCGTCTCTCCGTACAACCCTTCGTGTACGTCGGTTATTTTGTTGCCGGCATTGCTCGAGCTGTTTACGAATACGATTTCCGCTTCGGGATGGTTCAGTAACAGGCGTATCAGTTCGCCTGCCGTGTATCCGGCTCCGCCGATGATTCCTACTTTAATCATGTTGATAATATCTATTGGGTTCTTCTGGTATTATAACTAATAGTATGATATATATAAGCGTACCTGCAAACGCAGTGAAGATCGTAGCAAAAACGTAGATGATGCGTACCAGTGACACGTCGAGTCCGAAAAAGTTTGCCAGTCCTGCACATACGCCGGAAAGCATTCTTCCGTTTCGGGGGCGCGTTAATTTTTGCTTCCGGTTCATCATTTAGATTTCTTCGTCTTTGTGGTTTGAGTAATAGGCACGCAGTGCGGTAGAAGTCACCTTGATGAAACCTTTGGCGTCTTCCGCAGTCCAGCCTTTCTGCATTTCACCGTATTCGCCGAATTTGTTCTTTACAAGGTCGTCGTCGCTTTCCACGCCTACGGTAGAGAAACAGAGCGGATGAAGTTCGAGAATCGCAGTACCGTTTACATTGCGTTGCGAAGACTCCAGCATGGCTTCGATGTCGCGCATTACCGGTTCCAGATACTGGCTTTCGTGCAGGAACATACCGTACCAGTTGGCTACCTGGTCTTTCCAGTATTGCTGCCATTTGCTTAATGTGTATTTCTCAAGGAACTTGTGTGCGCCGATAATCAGCATGGGAGCGGCTGCCTCGAAACCTACGCGGCCCTTGATGCCGATAATCGTATCGCCTACGTGCATATCACGACCGATGCCGTAAGCCGCACCGATTTCCTCTACCTTCTGGATAGCCTTGATGGGGTCGTCGAATTTTTCATCGTTGACCGCTTTAAGCTCACCCTTCTCAAAGGTCAGGCGCAACTGTTCGCTGCCTTCTTTGGTGCAATGTTTCAGATAGGCGCTTTCGGGAAGTCCCTGTGCGGAGTCCAGAATCTCACCGCCGCAAATGGAAGTACCCCACAGACCTACGTTATAGGAATATTTCAGTTTGGCGAAGTCGGCTGCAAAGCCGTGCTTGTTCAGATAATCTATCTCTTCCTGACGACTCAAAGCCATGTCGCGTGTCAGCGTGATGATTTCCACGCCCGGAGCCATGACAAGGAAAGTCATGTCGAAACGAATCTGGTCGTTACCCGCACCGGTCGAACCATGTGCAATGGCATCTGCGCCGATTTCGTTGGCGTAGCGTGCAATGGCCAGCGCCTGGAATATACGTTCGGAGCTTACGGAAATAGGATAAGTACCGTTACGCAATACGTTGCCGAATACCATGTATTTCAAGCTCTTTTCGTAATATTCCTGCGTTACGTCCAAAGTAATATATTTTACAGCACCCAGTTTGTAGGCGTTCTCTTCGTTTGTCTTCAGCTGTTCGGGGCTGAAACCGCCGGTATTGGCACAAGCCGCATATACCTCGTATCCTTTCTCTTTGGCCAGATACATAACTGTGAATGAGGTGTCCAGACCACCGCTGAATGCAACTACTACTTTTTTCTTCTTTTCCATAATACTTATGAATTTTGAATGTTGAATTATAAATTAGGAATCAGGCTTGTTATAACGAGTCCGTGTGTTCCCATTTATAATTCAAAATCTATAATTAATTATATTTTATCTTCCTCGTGTAATTTCGGGTCGTAAAGCATTGCCGTGCAAATGCAGAACTTCCGGTTTTTGGCTACCAGTATGTCATGGTTGATACAGCCCTCGCAGCCTTTCCAGAAAGCCTCGTCGTCTGTCAGTTCATTGAAAGTAACCGGTACGTAGCCCAGTTCGGTATTCATTTTCATAACGGCCGCTCCGCTGGTCAGACTGAATATCTTGGCTTTGGGCCACCGCAGGCGTGCCAGGCGGAAAGAAGCCGTCTTGATACGTTTTGCCAGTCCCAAGCCGCGGTAATCGGGATGTACGATGAGGCCCGATGTTGCCACATACTGCTTGTTTCCCCAGCTTTCTATGTAGGTGAAACCTGCAAATTCGTCTCCACATAAAGCTATGATAGCTTTTCCTTCTTTCATTTTAGTCGCCACATATTCGTGTGTGCGTTCTGCGATGCCCGTTCCGCGCACCTTGGCAGCTTCTCGGATGGTATCCAAAATCTTATCCACGTAAACTTCATGTGAGGCGTCGGCCACCATCACATCAATCTGTTTCGAATCCATTTCTTTTATTTCGTTATATATTCGTTGTAATATAGTTGTACAGGTTTACTTTATGTTAGGAATGATTTGTGACAGAAACATACGCACCTCTTCGTGGGATGCAGCCTCGTGCAGAACCATCATGATCGTATCGTCGCCGGCAATGGTGCCCAGTACGGCGGGACATTCGCGGTTGTCGATGTCATAAGCCATGCTGCTGGCATAGCCGGGCCGGGTGCGGATGACGGCAATGTTCTTGGAGAAATGGAGGGAAATGAAGCCGCTGGTCATCAGCATTTCGCTTGCGCTCTGGTCGTTGCTGCGCTTGTACATGATGTTGTTGGGAAGAACATATACATATTTCCCGTTCATGTTGGCCGCTTTGGCTACTTTCAACTGTTTCAAGTCGCGTGACAAGGTGGCTTGTGTCAGCTCAAAGCCCTCTTTGCCCAAAGCCTGCAACAGCTCTTCCTGAGAACTGATGTCTTTGCTTGAGATAATCATCTTGATGGCATCTAACCGATTGGCTTTCTTTTTCATGTTTCTGTATAATTATTCTTAGGTTGGTGCAAAAGTAGGGAATATTTTGGAAAGAATATACAGAAATGGGATTTTTTTATTCTTTAATATGCAAAAAACGTAAAAAAGACGGTATATGTATGCAGGTTTGGAATATAATTAAAGGCCTTTTATCGGAAATCTTTTAATTATATCTTTGCGACAACTTCAGACAGGTAGCCTGAAAAACTCAGTGTGGGGTAAGTGCAAGCTGTCTGCGTGCGGTTTATCTCTGGCTGCCGTAAGAGAAACGGCAAGTATAACCGTGTCTTGGGCGGGGTGGAGTTGGTGATAAACGACAAAAACAATAAGAGAACTGCCAAAAGGCTCAGAGTCCGTTTGCCGTGAAGCTCTTATTTTTGCAATACAGAATAAAGTTCATTTCTTAATTCTATTAAAACTATCAAAGGCACATGAAAAAACTACTTGGATTAATTTCCTTTCTTTTAGTATTGGCAGGTTCCGTTTCTGCCAAAGTGGTACTTCCGGCTATCTTTTCCGACAATATGGTATTGCAGCAAAACGCGCAAGTCAATCTGTGGGGAAAGGCAATGCCCGGTGAACGGGTTTCGGTAAAAGCGTCATGGACGGATAAAACCGTGACAACCAAGGCTGCGGCTGACGGCAAATGGGCTGTGAAGCTGAAAACGCCTGCGGCTGCAAAAGGGCAGTCTGTTACGGTGAGCGGTGAGAATACGATTACTATTAATAATGTACTGGTAGGTGAAGTATGGCTCTGTACCGGACAATCCAATATGGAATATCCGGTTTCCAGGCATCCCGATAAAAAATGGATGACCGGTATGATAACGGAAGCCGAGGAGATGAAGGATGCGGATTATCCGGAACTTCGTCTGTTCCGGGTGGAACATCAGTTGGCTCCCGACGGTGAAAAGGATGACTGTCAAGGCCGGTGGCTGGTGTGCACGCCGAAAAACCTGTATGACTTCTCGGCTGTGGGATTCGTTTTCGGACGCCGGTTGCATAAGGAATTGAATGTGCCGGTAGGTATGATACAGTCTACATGGGGAGGTACGCATGCGGAATCGTGGACGAAAATGAGTGTTATGAAGAACAATCCGCTCTATGCAGATGTACTTGAAGATTTTGCTTTGAAGAATGTGAAGCAGGAGAAGGGATATTGCAAGGTCCCCGCTACGCTTTGGAACGGTATGATTCATCCTATTCTGGGATATACGGTGAAAGGAAATATCTGGTATCAGGGAGAATCGAATGCCATTCGTCATGAAAAATATCAGCAGGTATTCACCAATATGATTAACAGTTGGCGGAAAGAATGGAAGCAACCCGACATGCCGTTCTATTTCATGCAGATTGCTCCGCATAAAGGACAGCCGGCCGGTATTCGTGAAGCACAGCTCAAAACATGGCAAAGCGGGCTGAAGAATGTGGGCATGGCGGTTGTTACGGATGCGGCGGATTCTACGGATATTCATCCGCGTAATAAGCGCGTGGCGGGTGAACGCATGGCTTTGTGGGCGCTTGCCAAACAATATGGGAAGGATGTGGCATACTCCGGCCCGCTCTTCAAAACGATGAAAGTCAGCGGCAATAAGGCTGTATTGAGTTTTGAATATGCCGAAGACGGTTTGATGACACCTGAGAATGCTCCGGTCAAGGACTTTCTGGTTGCGGGAGCCGACCGGCGTTTCTATCCGGCGGTGGCTGTGATAAAAGGCAGCCGGCTGGAAGTTTCCGCTCCGCAGGTGGCGGAGCCGGTTGCCGTACGTTACGGCTTTTGTAACTTCTTCCGTGTAAATCTTTATAATAAGTCGGGTTTGCCCGCAGTACCTTTCCGTACGGATACATGGGAACAAGGCTCGTATGCACGTTGGTTTGCCGACTCCGAGATGATGCGTTTTCCGCAGGCTTACCGGTTGGATCACGGCAAGCGCCTGTTCTTCGGTTATGCCCAGGGAGTGGGTTGCTGCGCCATGTTGCAGATGTGGAAAGCAACGGGCGAACGTCGTTACTATGATTATGTGAAGCAATGGGCCGACTCTCTGATTAATGAAAAGGGGGAAATTCATCTGTATGATAAGTCCACTTATAACCTGGATTTCATTAACTCCGGAAAGGTGCTGTTTGACCTTTACCGTGAAACCGGCGACCAACGATATAAAGCGGCAATGGATATTCTTATCAAACAGTTGAAGAACCAGCCCCGTACTTTGGAAGGCGGATTCTGGCATAAACTGATTTATCAGCATCAGATGTGGCTGGACGGATTGTATATGGCTTCTCCGTTTATGGCGCAGTATGGTGCGGAATTCAATAAACCGGAATGGATTGATGAGGCGGTGAAGCAGTTCCGTCTCTGTCATAAACATACCTATGATGCCAAGACAGGACTGTATCATCATGCGTGGGACGAAAGCAAGAGCCAGCGTTGGGCGAACCCGGAAACCGGACATTCTCCCAACTTCTGGGGGCGCAGTATAGGCTGGTGGTTTATGGCGCTGGTAGATGCTTTGGACTATATACCCGAAAATCATCCGGGACGTGCCGACATGATTGGCTATATCCGCGGATTGGCGGAGACATTGCCGAAATATCAGGATAAAGCGGGACTTTGGTATCAGGTTATCGACCAGCCTAAACGCAAGGGTAATTTCCCTGAGGCATCCGTGACCACCCAATGTATGTATGCTTATGCAAAAGCAGTGAATAAAGGATATATCGATGCCGGATACCGCGCTGTAGCGGAAAAGGCTCTGCAGGGCTTGAAAGATAAATTGCTGGTGGAGAAACAGGACGGAACGCTGACTCTGCCCCGTTGTTGCCAGGTTGGCGGTTTGGGCGGTCATCCGTATCGCGACGGAAGTTTTGAATATTATATAGGTGAAAAGATGAGGGATAATGACGCCAAAGCAACGGGGCCGTTCATTATGGGATGTCTGGAACTGGAGAAAATAAAATAGGTATGAATCGATTGTTTTGTATTGCCATGTTTGCATTTTGTGCAGGTTTTTTGTCTGCACAAGATGTTTCGTGGCCGGAGATTGGTTTGGATGCCAAACCGGCTGCACGCTGGTGGTGGATGGGAAGTGCGGTGGATAAGGAAAACCTGACCCGTAATCTGGAAGCATATGCTGCGGCGGGAATGGGTACGATGGAGATTACTCCGATTTATGGCGTACAGGGAAATGATGCGAAGGATATTCCGTTTCTCTCTCCCCGATGGATGCAGATGCTGCAATATACGGAAAGTGAAGCGTCTCGTCTGGGCATGCAGATTGATATGAACACCGGTACCGGCTGGCCTTTCGGAGGCCCTGAAGTGGGGATAGAGGATGCCGCCTGCAAACTGTTTGTTACGGAATATCGGTTAGAAGGCGGGAATACGCTTGATAAGAGAATAGAGGTTGCCGATAAAAAACAAAAGCCTTATGCCAAACTGGAGCGTCTGATGGCCTTTTCCGATACGGGGAAGTGTCTGGATTTGACGGATAAGGTAAAAGACGGAATGTTATGCTGGAAAGCTCCGAAAGGGAGCTGGCGTCTGATTGCCGCCTTTTGCGGCAAGACTTTGCAGAAGGTGAAGCGTGCGGCACCCGGCGGTGAGGGGTATGTGATGAATCATTTCTCGGCCCGTGCCGTGAAAAACTATCTCGGACGCTTTGAACGCGCTTTTGACGGAAAGTTCAAGGATACGGCAGGTGGTGCTACAGCTTATCCCCATAATTTCTTTAACGACTCCTATGAGGTTTACGGGGCGGACTGGTCGGAAGGACTTTTTGATGAGTTTCTGGCGCGTCGCGGTTATAAACTGGAAGAACACCTGCCGGAGTTTCTGGCGGCAGGGGAGCGTTCGGACAAGATCCGGCGCATCATCTCCGATTATCGTGAAACTCTCGGTGAACTGTTGCAGGAGAATTTCACCCGTCAGTGGACGGAGTGGGCACATCGGCACGGGGCTAAAACCAGAAATCAAGCTCATGGCTCGCCGGGAAATCTGATAGACCTTTATGCCACGGTGGATATTCCGGAGTGCGAAGGTTTCGGTTTGTCTGATTTCGGTATACGGGGATTGCGTAAGGATTCGCTGACGCGTCCCAATGATTCCGACCTCTCCATGTTGAAATACGCATCTTCGGGCGCTCATATTGCCGGTAAACCTTATACTTCTTCAGAAACTTTTACTTGGCTGACGGAACATTTCCGCACTTCTCTGTCACAGTGCAAGCCGGATATCGACCTCATGTTCGTTTCCGGCGTCAACCATACTTTTTTCCATGGTACGACTTATTCTCCTGCTGAGGCTGCCTGGCCTGGCTGGAAGTTTTATGCTACGGTGGATATGAGTCCGACGAACAGCATCTGGCGTGATGCGCCTGCTTTCTTTCAATATATATCCCGTTGCCAGAGTTTTTTGCAGATGGGACAGCCGGATAATGACTTCCTTGTGTATTTGCCGGTATATGATATGTGGCAGGAGCAGGACGGACGTCTGCTGATGTTTGATATTCATAAAATGGCACGGCGTGCTCCGGGCTTTATAGAAGCGGTGCACCGCATTAACGATGCCGGTTATGATATGGATTATATTTCCGATAACTTCATTCGTACGGCCACCTGCCGTGATAAGAAAATTGTGACGTCAGGCGGAACAGTTTATAAAGCATTGGTTGTTCCCGGTGCACGTTTAATGCCTGCAGACGTACTTGCCCGCCTGCTCGAATTGGCAAAAGAGGGGGCGACCGTTGTGTTTCTGGACCGGTATCCGGAGGATGTTCCGGGGTATGCCAGGTTGGAACAGCGCCGTACGGACTTTAAGGGTACTCTGGAGCAGGTAAAGAAATTAGGAAATAAGCAAGGTAAAGGTAAGACGGTGTTCTTCGGTACGGATTATGTCCGTACACTGGCGCAGACTGCTGCTATACCGGAAGCGATGAAAACTTCTTTTGATTTGAGCTGTATCCGTCGGAAGAACCCGGAAGGTTATCATTATTTCATTTCCGCACTGACCGGAAAAGATACGGAAAGTTGGATACCGTTGGCTGTGCCTGCACGTTCGGCCATGCTTTATAATCCGATGAACGGCGTTTCCGGCAAGGCTCGTTTGCGTCAGAAGGATGGAAGGACGGAAGTTTATTTGCAATTGGCTTCCGGAGAATCTGCCATATTGAAAACTTTTACGGAAGTTGACGTACAGGCTCCGGAATGGAAGTATCAGACTGCTGCACGGGGAGCTGTCGAACTGTCCGGCTTATGGAACCTGCGGTTTGTGGAAAGCGTTCCTGCGGTACATAGTGTGCCGGATTCCGTTGCTTTGGGCTCATGGACGGATTTATCCTTTGAAGGTGCTAAAACGGTGATGGGAACAGGCTGTTATACAACCACTTTTGTGATTGAAAATCCGGCATCGGCCCAGGACTGGTTACTCTCACTTGGCGATGTCCGTGAAAGTGCCCGTGTACGTATCAATGGCCGGAATGTTGCCACTTTATGGGCTGTGCCCTATTGTTGCTCCGTCGGGCAATACCTGTGTCCGGGAAAGAATACTTTGGAAATAGAAGTAACCAATCTTCCTGCCAATCGCATAGCCGATATGGATCGCCGTGGAGTGAAGTGGCGCATCTTCAAAGATATAAATATTGCAGCGCTTGGTTATAAAAAAGGGACTTATGCCGGCTGGGAACCTGTACCAAGCGGATTATTAGGCCCTGTACGTATTATACCACTGAAGATAACTAAAAACGAAATGCAATGAAAAAAATCAGTCTGGGCGGAGTAGCGCTTGTTTGCGCTTTCTGCTCTTTATATGCTCAAGACCCGCGTGAACGAAACTATTTCTATGAAATCCTTGATCCTAAGCATGAACCGAAACCGTTGGTAGAGGGATTTGCCCAAGAACGGATTACTGAAAATTTAAATCGCGGACTGGCGGTTGCCCCTTCCCGGGACGGCAAATCTGTGTATCTCAGCTGGCGTTTGCTGGCATCGGATGCTCCCGCCACGGCTTTCCATGTATATCGTGAGGTGGGCGGAAAGGCTTGTCGCCTGACGAAAAAGGCCGTTTCCCGTACTTGTGACTTTGTGGACACCGCTCCTCATGCACAAGCCGTCTATTGGGTGGAAGCTGTTGCAAAAGGACAGAAGCCGGTTGTATCGGAAAAACGGAAGGTTGTGTTGTCCGATTTGAAGCCTTATACTTCTATCCGCTTGAAAGATAATGCAAAAGCAGGAAAGATAGCATTGGCCGACCTGAACGGGGACGGAACTTATGATTATATCGTTCGTACTCCCGAAACGAACGTAGATCCGGGCATGCCGGGTGATACTACCGGGAAAACGTATAAAATATCCGCTTATTTGAGTGACGGTACTTACCTATGGACATACGATATGGGACCGGGGATTGAACCGGGTATCTGGTACTCGCCTTTCATCGTATACGATTTCAATGGTGACGGTAAGGCTGAGGTGGCGATTAAAACAGCAGGTACTGACTATGTGAAAAACGAGAAAGGACGTGTTTGCGGCGGGAGTGAATATCTTTCCGTACTGGACGGCATGACCGGACAGGAGATAGACCGGGTGGATTGGCCTGAGCGCAATGACCGTTACGGAAATCTGATTCGTCAGAATCGTAACCAGATGGGGGTTGCCTATTTAGACGGAAAGACCCCGTTTATATTGGCGGCACGCGGCACTTACAAGCTGATGGTTGTGGATGCCTGGATGTTGAAAAACGGTAAATTGGAACGTGCATGGCGTTGGGATGGTGACGAGGAGAATCCTATTGTCCGTAGTATGGGTGCGCACAGCATGGTTACTGCCGATGTGGACGGTGACGGCCGTGATGAGGTTATGTTAGGTTCCTGTATGCTTGATGATAACGGAACACTTTTGTGGTCTTCGGGCTTGGGACATAGCGACAAGGCATATCTTTGCAAGTTGCATCCCGATAGGGAAGGCATGCAGGTGTTTATGGTAAGTGAACCCAAAAAGGAAGATGGCCGTGGCGTTTCAGTAGTGGATGCGGCTACGGGTAAATTGATATGGAGCATCGGCCATACTACTTATCATGTAGGTGACGGTATGGTAACGGATTTTGATCCTGCTCATTCCGGTTTGGAGTGTTTTGCCAGCGAAGACCGTAAGGGGGGAAGTACCGACAGATATTTGCTTACTGCCGACGGGAAGAAACTGCAAGTAGCTCAAGATGAGATACCCGGCTGCCGTAACTGGATATGGTGGGATGCTGATTTGTTGCGTGAGACATTTAAAGGAGACAATAACCGTTGGGGAGCAGGCTCTTCTTCCGGTGGACGTAGCCAGAGCATCTGGAAATGGAAAGGTGAGATATTGACGGAAAATATCAAGGGGGATATATTACTGATGGCTGATATGGAAGGTGACTGGCGCGAGGAACTGATAACGGCTTTGCCCGGCGAACTGCGTATTTACCGCACCGATATTCCTGCGACAGACCGTAGGGTAACGTTGATGCAGGACGCTTTGTACCGTAGTTATGTGGCTCATCGTAGCATGGGGTATCCTCAAGCACCCGTACCGTCTTATTATTTAGGAGATAATTAATACATGTATCGGAATAAGATGTTCCGGTATGTTTGCTAACTTTAAAACGCTATTAAGAATGACAAAACCATTGTATGTAATTGCTGCTGTTTGTTTATGGATATTCAGTTCTTGCCAGTCTGCGGACTATAAGTATGAAGCTGTCTATCGTAACCTGCCTTTTGACATGCCTCGTGTGGAAGCACCGAGATTTCCCGACCGTACGGTCAATCTGAAAGAGTTTAATGCCGTCGGTAATGGGGAAACTCTATGTACATCGGCTTTTGCCGATGCAATCAATGCCCTTTCCGAACAAGGGGGAGGACATCTTGTTGTTCCTGCCGGTGTTTGGCTTACAGGGCCGATCGTATTGAAAAGCAATATTGACTTGCATTTGGAAAAAGGGGCTGTTATCCTTTTCTCTCCTGATGTGGACCTCTATCCTTTGGTGGAAACAGTGTTTGAGGGGTTGGATACCCGCCGTTGCCAGTCTCCGATTTCCGGCCGTAACCTGGAAAATGTAGCTATAACCGGCGAAGGGGCAATTGACGGAAACGGCCATTACTGGCGTCCGTTGAAGCGTGAGAAGGTTACGGAGAGCGTCTGGAAGCAGACAACAGCCCGTGGCGGTGTATATAAACGTCCTACCTACTGGTTCCCTTATCCTGAAACTTTGAAAGGGGATACTATCAGTAATATGAATGTCCCCCAGAATCTGAAAACGGAGGAAGAGTGGCAAAGTGTCCGTCATTTCCTTCGTCCGGTGATGGTGAGTCTGATAGAGTGTAAGAATGTGTGGTTGCAAGGGGTGATTTTCCAGAACTCTCCGGCGTGGAACCTGCATCCGCTGATGTGTGAGAATGTGCTGGTTGAAGATGTGCAGGTGCGTAATCCGAGCTATGCGCAGAACGGTGACGGACTGGATTTGGAATCTTGTAAAAACGCGCTGATTGTGAATTCTACCTTTGATGTGGGAGATGACGGAATCTGTCTGAAAAGCGGTAAGGATGAAGATGGCCGCCGTCGTGCACGTCCTTGCGAAAATGTAGTGGTAGATGGCTGCACGGTATTTAAAGGTCATGGAGGTTTCGTTGTCGGCAGTGAGATGAGTGGCGGGGTACGTAATGTATCCGTCAGCAATTGCCAGTTCCTGGGAACGGATGTGGGACTGCGTTTTAAGAGCAAGCGCGGTCGTGGCGGTATTGTTGAAAATATATGGATTACCAATGTGTCTATGATGGATATTCCGACCGAACCGATTACTTTCAATCTTTATTATGGTGGAAAATCAGCCGTTGAAGTGTTGGAGAGCGGTGAAAAAGTTCCGGCTAAAGTAGAGCCTCTTCCTGTGGATGAAACAACTCCTTGTTTCCGGAATATTCATGTGAAGAATTTGGTATGCGCAGGCGCCCGTCGTGCATTGTTCTTCAACGGTATCCCGGAAATGCCGATTGAAAATGTGGTTTTGGAAGATGTTGATATAACTTCCCGATTGGGAGCCGAATTTGTTTATAGCAAGGCCGTTACGATGAAGAACGTAACCATCCGGAATACGGAAGGCGAGCAAATTGTCACCCGTTTTTGTGAGGATGTGAAATAGAAGACCGGATGTGGTAATAGCGGATGAAACGGATTGTCAAATCTGACACCCTTTCAGTCAAAATAAGTACAAGGAATAGGGGATGATTCCCCTATTTTTGTATCATGAAATAGCGACTAAAACTAATTACCATGAAACAATGTTTTTTTGCGGTCGATTTGGGAGCTACCAGCGGCCGTACCATCTTGGGAACTTTCACACCGGAAGGATTGGAAATGGAAGATGTGAATCGGTTTCCGAATCATCTGATTGAAACCGGCGGACATTTTTATTGGGATATATATGAGCTTTACCGGCATATTATCGAAGGACTGAAAATAGTCGCTCAGAAGAAGGATGTGGAAATTACTTCCATCGGTATTGATACATGGGGAGTGGATTTTGTCTGTGTAGGTAAAGACGGCGGATTTCTTCGTCAGCCTTATTCGTACCGTGATCCTCATACGGCCGGAGCGCCTGAGGCTTTCTTTAAAAAGGTTGCCCGCAAGCAGGTCTATGAGTGGACGGGTATTCAAGTGATGAATTTCAACTCTTTGTTCCAGCTTGATACATTGAGACGTAATAATGACAGTGCATTGGCCGCTGCCGATAAATTGCTTTTTATACCGGATGCTTTGAGTTATATGCTGACCGGTGAAATGGTAACGGAATATACCATTGCCAGTACGGCGCAGTTGGTCAATGCAAACACCCGTAAACCGGAAGATGCTTTATTGCGCGAACTCGGACTGACGGAAAATAATTTCGGTCGTTTTGTTTATCCCGGTGAGAAAATAGGAACATTGACAAAGGAAGTACAGCGCATGACCGGATTGGGAGATATACCTGTAATCGCAGTTGCCGGGCATGATACAGCTTCTGCTGTGGCTTCGGTTCCTGCAATGAATCCTGATTTTGCCTATCTGAGCAGCGGAACCTGGTCTTTAATGGGAGTGGAAACGAAGGGGCCGGTTATTACAGAGGAAACCGAATCTTTGAATTTTACGAATGAAGGCGGTGTGGATGGCACTATCCGTCTATTGAAAAATATTTGTGGGATGTGGCTGTTGGAACGCTGCCGTGCGGCGTGGGGACAGATATCTTATCCGGAACTGATAGCCGAAGCGAATGCCAGTGAGCCGTTCCGCAGTCTGATTAATCCTGATGATGTCCTGTTTGCCAATCCTGCCGATATGGAACAGGCTATACAGACGTACTGTTCGGATTCTCATCAGCCTGTTCCGCAGACACGGGGGCAAATTGTACGTTGTATCTTTGAGAGCCTTGCTCTGCGCTATCGTCAGGTTTTGGATAATCTTCGCACTCTTTCTCCTCACCCGATAGAGACACTTCACGTTATTGGCGGAGGAAGCCGTAATGAATTATTGAACCGTTGGACAGCCAATGCTGTCGGTATTCCTGTTGTGGCAGGTCCGTCTGAGGCTACGGCAATCGGTAATATCATGATTCAGGCATTGGCGGCGGGAACGGCAAAGGATATTGCTTCCATGCGCCAGTTGATCAATCGTTCTATTTCTTTGGAAACTTTCTATCCGGAAGATACGGACGTGTGGGATGCCGCATATTTACACTTCAAACAGGTGACAATGAATCATTAATGTTTAAAATAATATTAAATAAATCAGTATTATGAAAGAAGAATTAATAACAAAGGCTTATGAAGTGGCAAAGGAACGTTATGCTGCTCTTGGGATAGATGTGGAAAAGGTAATGGAACAGCTCCAGAAGGTTGCAATCTCCATGCACTGCTGGCAGGCCGATGATGTTATCGGCTTTGAGTCGGGCAGCTCGCTGACCGGCGGTATCCAGACTACAGGTAATTATCCCGGTAAGGCCCGTAATATGGAAGAATTGCGTAGCGACATCTTAAAGGCCGCTTCTTATATACCGGGCAAACATCGCTTGAATCTGCATGAAATTTACGGTGATTTCGGCGGTACGTTTGTTGACCGTGACCAGGTGGAAGTGAAACATTTTGAAAGCTGGATGCAATGGGCGGCTGAAAACGGGATGAAACTGGATTTCAACTCGACTTCTTTCTCACATCCTAAAAGCGGTAACTTGTCTTTAGCCAATCCGGATAAAGGCATCCGTGATTTCTGGATTGAACATACCAAACGCTGCCGTGCCATTGCGGAAGAGATGGGACGCCGTCAGGGCGATCCTTGCATCATGAATCTTTGGGTACACGACGGTAGCAAGGATGTTACGGTAAACCGTATGAAATACCGTGAACTGTTTAAAGACTCTCTCGACCGGATTTTTGCTACGGAATATAAAAATATGAAGGACTGTCTGGAATCTAAAGTATTCGGTATCGGTCTGGAAAGCTATACAGTGGGCTCTAATGAATTCTGTGTAGGTTATAGCGTGCAACACCAGAAACTGATAACAATCGATACGGGTCACTTCCATCCTACGGAGAGTGCTGCTGATAAAGTTTCGTCCATGTTGTTGTTCGTACCCGAACTGATGCTTCATGTAAGTCGTCCGATACGTTGGGATTCCGACCATGTGACTATTATGGATGACCCGACTCTCGAACTCTTCCAGGAGATTGTCCGTTGCAATGCCTTGGACCGTGTACACATCGGTCTTGATTATTTCGATGCTTCCATCAACCGTATAGGCGCTTATGTCATCGGTACCCGTGCCGCACAGAAATGTATGTTGCGGGCATTGCTGGAACCGTTGGCTAAACTTCGCGAGTATGAGGCTGCCGGTCAGGGCTTCCAGCGTCTTGCCCTGTTGGAAGAAGCTAAAGCTTTGCCTTGGAATGCCGTTTGGGATATGTTCTGTTTGAAGAATAATGTTCCGGTAGGTGAAGAATTCATTGCTGAAATAGAAAAATACGAAGCTGAGGTTACATCCAGACGTAACTAAGTTTATCAGAGTTAGTGATAGTGTTTAGCGGGGAAAGCATATCTTTGCCCGCTACTTTCATTACTCATAGAACATTAACCGTTGATTATCATGAATACACTAATAGGATTATTAATTATCGCTGTGGGAAGTTTTGGGCAGAGTAGCTCGTATGTACCTATCAATAAAGTCAAAGGTTGGTCCTGGGAAAACTTCTGGTTGGTACAGGGCATTTTTGCCTGGCTCGTCTTTCCGCTGCTCGGTGCTTTACTTGCCATTCCTGCCGATGGCAGCCTGATAGAACTTTGGGGAGCCGGTGGTGCATTGCCGGCTATTATTTACGGTGTCCTTTGGGGTGTCGGCGGTCTGACATTCGGATTGAGTATGCGCTATTTGGGCGTTGCTTTAGGACAAAGTATAGCTTTGGGTACCTGTGCCGGTTTCGGAACCCTGTTCCCGGCTCTGTTTGCAGGGAAAGATTTGCTGCACGGTGATGGTCTGATGCTCCTTATTGGTGTTTGCATCACTTTGGCGGGAATTGCCATTATCGGTTATGCGGGCAGTCTACGCTCCAGGAATATGAGTGAGGAGGAAAAAAAGGCTGCCGTGAAAGATTTTGCGTTGACAAAAGGGCTGCTGGTTGCTTTGCTGGCAGGTGTGATGAGTGCCTGTTTTGCTCTCGGCCTGGATGCCGGAACGCCTATTAAGGAGGCGGCGCTGGCAGGTGGGGTGGCCCCGTTGTATGCCGGACTTCCTGTTATCTTTCTGGTAACTTTGGGCGGGTTCTGTACGAATGCGGCTTATTGTATCCAGCAAAATATAAAGAATAGGACGGGTAAGGAGTATTTGTCGGTCAGCGGCGATGTTCTTGTGAATAATGTTTTGTTCTGTGCTCTTGCCGGAGTATTATGGTATTCGCAATTCTTCGGTCTGGAAATGGGTAAGAGTTTTTTAGGCGGCAGTCCGATATTGCTTGCATTTTCCTGGAGTATACTGATGTCGCTGAATGTTACATTCAGTAATGTCTGGGGAATCCTGCTGAAAGAATGGAAGGGGTGCGGTTCCCGTACAATAGGCGTATTAATATTGGGATTGGCCGTTCTCATCGCTTCTATTATTGTAGTGGCGATGGCGCAAGCATAAAAATAATATCTAATAAACTGTAATTAAATAGACACATGAAATCAATTCTTGAAAATCGTCCCGAATTGGCTTATGAAGTCAATCAAGCGGCAGAAGTGGCCGGTTATCTTTGGCAAAAAGGTTGGGCAGAACGTAATGGTGGTAATATAACTTTAAACATCACTGAATATGTAGATGATGAAATCCGGGCTTTGCCGGCTATCAGCGAAGTAAAACAGATAGGAAAAGTACTCCCTTATCTGAAAGGTGGTTATTTTTATTGTAAAGGTACTCAGATGCGTATGCGTGATTTGGCACGTTGGCCTATGGCAAACGGTTCAATCATCCGTATTCTGGATGACTGTGCCAGCTACGTAATTATAGCAGACCAGCCTGTAATGCCTACATCGGAATTGCCTTCTCATCTTGCCGTGCATAATTATCTGCTTGAAAAAGGCTCTCCTTACAGAGCATCTTTGCATACACATCCTATCGAATTGATTGCTATGACCCATAACAAGAAGTTCCTGGAGAAGGATGTGGCTACCAATCTGCTTTGGAGTATGATTCCGGAAACAAAGGCGTTCTGTCCTCGTGGATTGGGTATAATTCCTTATGAATTGCCAAGTTCGGTAAAATTGGCTGACGCTACTATTGAGGCTTTGAACGATTATGATGTAGCTATGTGGGAAAAGCATGGAGTCTTTGCTGTAGATGTGGATATTATGTCTGCTTTTGACCAGGTAGATGTGTTGAATAAATCTGCACTGATTTACATTGCAGCTAAAAATATGGGCTTTGAACCGGACGGAATGAGTCAGGAACAAATGAAAGAGATGACTGTGGCTTTTAATTTACCCAAATAAAAGTGAAGTATATGTACAGAATGATATTGAACGAAACCTCTTATTTCGGAGCAGGCTGTCGGAAAACAATTGCGGTGGAAGCCATGCGTAGAGGTTTTAAGAAAGCGTTCTTTGTGACAGATAAAGACCTGATCCGTTTTAAAGTCGCAGACAAAATAATTGAAGTTTTTGAAAAGAATCGTATTCCTTATGAGCTTTTCAGTGATGTAAAGGCAAATCCGACGATTGCGAACGTACAGAATGGCGTATCCGCTTTTAAAGCATCCGGTGCTGATTTTATTGTAGCGCTGGGCGGTGGCTCTTCCATTGATACGGCAAAAGGTATCGGCATTGTTGTGAATAATCCGGATTTTGCAGATGTGAAGTCATTGGAGGGTGTAGCTGCAACCCGTCATAAGGCTGTCCCGACTTTTGCATTGCCTACAACGGCTGGAACAGCTGCTGAAGTCACTATCAATTATGTGATAATAGATGAAGATGCAAAGAAGAAGATGGTCTGCGTAGACCCTAATGATATTCCGGTTGTAGCGATTGTAGACCCGGAACTGATGTATTCCATGCCGAAAGGGCTGACTGCTGCAACAGGAATGGACGCTTTGACGCATGCCATTGAAAGCTATATAACACCGGGCGCCTGGGCGATGTCCGATATGTTTGAGTTGAAAGCCATCGAAATGATTGCCGCTAATCTGAAAGCTGCGGTAGACGATGGCAATGATGTCGCAGCTCGCGAAGCGATGTCACAGGCTCAGTACATTGCCGGTATGGGATTCAGTAATGTAGGTTTGGGTATTGTTCATTCCATGGCGCATCCGTTGGGCGCTCATTATGATACTCCGCATGGAGTTGCCAATGCATTGCTGTTGCCCTATGTGATGGAATATAATGCAGAGTCTCCGGCTGCCCCCAAATATCTTCATATAGCTAAAGCTATGGGAGTAGATACGGTGGGTATGACCGAGGCAGAAGGAGTGCGTGCGGCTGTGGATGCAGTCCGGAAGCTGTCATTGAGCATTGGCATTCCTCAAAAGCTACATGAGATAAATGTAAAAGAGGAAGACTTGCATCAATTGGCTGTTGATGCCTTCAATGACGTTTGTACAGGCGGTAATCCTCGTCCTACTTCTGTCGAAGATATTGAGACTTTGTATCGTAAAGCTTTTTAATTATAATTTGAATTACCATGAAGAAAACTATTATTTCATGTGTGCTGTTTTTAACAGCTGTCACTGCTTTTTCGCAGACACCAATGAAGACGGCAGCTGAAGCTAAACTTTCGGCTTCTGACCTTGCTGTGAAAATAGCAGACCGTATCCTTGCAACTACTACTTATGAGTTTAAGAATACCAAGACCGGTAAAACCTATAAGTCTGTCAAGAACTTGCCTTTGGATATGAATGTCAAGGTTGCATGTAAATACAATAATTGGCATTATACCAATGGAGTAACCCATATCGCTTTAATGGAATTGGCCGATAAAACGGGAGCGAAGAAGTATGATGATTATGTTCTTAAAAATATGAATTTCGTATTTAACGAGGGTAATCTTGACTTCTTTAAGAAACAGTATGATCAGGCAATGAAAAATGAAGGATGGTATGGCGTTCGTAAATTGAGTTGGCACATGATATTCCGTGGAAAGCGTTTGGATGATAACGGCCCTATGGGAGCCAGCCTGATTGACCTGCAGATGAAGCATCCGAATAATTCTTTCTTGAATTATATTAATGAAACAGCCGAGCACTTGAACTATGGCGAGCCTCGTTTGGCTGACGGTACTATTGCCCGTATCTGGCCTCATGAAAATACCATCTGGGCTGATGATGCTTTCATGGCTATCTCTTTCCTTGCACGTATGGCTAAGATGACCGGTGACATGAGTTATATCAATGATGCTGCCAATCAGGTAATCAAATATCACAAATATTTGTGGTGTCCTGAAAAACGGATTCTCTATCATTGCTATCATACGGATACGGACGAGCACGGTGTTGCTCATTGGAGTCGTGCCAACGGTTGGGTTTTCATGGCAACTGCCGATTTGCTTGCAGTGATGCCGCAGAATCATCCTATGCGTCCTGAGGTTCTGGAGTGCTTCCGCCGTCAATGTAGCGGTGTAGTGCGTTATCAGGGTAAGAACGGTCTTTGGCATCAGCTTCTTGATAAGGAAGATTCCTATGAGGAAATTACGGGTACAGCCATGTTTGTTTTTGGTATCGCACGTGGTGTAAAGCATGGTTGGCTGCATCCTGATTTCATTTATGCTGCCGAGCAGGGGCTGAAAGGAATGATGACACTGATGTCCGACAAAGGCGATGTGACCAAAATCTGTGTCGGAACGGGTATCATGCCGTCGCCTGCATACTACTACAACCGTCCTACCCAAGAGAATGATCCGATGGGTGAAGGACCTGTTCTCCGCGCATTGATTGAAATGATGGATGCGCCGAAGTATACAGAGATTAAGGCTGAACAGCAATACGATAAAATTGTAGTCAAAAAGTAATAATCCTTTTAGATAGTATGTTAATCCCGTCTGGAAACACAAAGATACTTCCAGACGGGACTTTTTTTATTAAATCTTCCATAGGTATCTCTTATTTCACAAATATTTCCTATTTTTGTCCCGAACCCATCATGAAGGACACGTGGTATGACTAAGAATTACAATGATTTAGGAGTGGAATTTAAGTACCTTATCGTAAATGACATGGACCAAAAGTTTGGTCTGTGGGTAAATACTGTCGGCTTTCAATCCATTCAGCCGGACTCTCCGTATCCATTGAAGGATCATCCTTCCGGCTATTTCTTTAATGCCCAGAAAGGACGTGTCTTGCGTGAGTATCAATTGGTTTATATCACGAAAGGACGGGGATTGTTTTCCTCGGAAACAACGCCGGAAAAGCAGGTCTGCAAAGGACGTCTGATGGTATTGTTTCCCGGTCAATGGCATACTTATCACCCTTATCGCCAAACCGGATGGAACGAATATTATATCGGTTTTGAAGGTCCTGTCATTGATAATCTGGTGAAAGGCGGTTTCTTGTCTAAAGACAATCAAGTGCTTGAGGTGGGTTTGAATGAGGAGTTGGTGTCTCTTTTTTCCCGTGCTTTGGAAATAGCGGAAGCGGATAAAATATCTTCCCAACAGTATCTTGGCGGTATAGTGCTGCACATAGTAGGTATGATACTGTCCATTTCTAAAAATAAAATTTTTGAGGTGGGCGATGTTGATCAGAAGATTGAACAGGCCAAGATTATAATGAATGAGAATGTCTTTAAGGATATTGATCCTGAAGAGTTGGCTATGAAATTGAATATCAGCTATTCCTGGTTCCGGAAAGTATTCAAGGACTATACAGGTTATGCACCGGCTAAATATTTCCAGGAGTTGAAGTTGCGTAAAGCCAAACAATTATTGGTTGGTACTTCTCATTCCGTTAAAGAGATTTCTTTTATGCTCGATTATAAATCTACCGAACATTTCTTTTCATTATTTAAAAAGCGCACAGGGTTTACCCCATTGGAATATCGTTCTTTTGGTCGGGAGACTGAGGTGGAGAACGAGGATTTTGATTAATGTCAAAATGAATAGTCTACTATCAAAATTGTTATAAAAGCTTTGATTGTCAGATTCTTATTATGTGTAAAGTTCCTTTTTTCTTAAGAGAAAGTCAAAAAGGATAGCATTTGTATCAGTAGGTGTATTTTGTTAAGTTTGTCTATATTTAACTTTGCATCCATAAGTTCTGTGTCCGATAACAGTTGCATCGGACGGTTAATCTTGAATTAATTAATCAACCAATTTATATTAATAGTCTATGAGAATTTTACACAAAAAGTTATGCTTGTTAATGCTTCTTTTAATAAGCTGTCATCTAAACATTCTTGCACAAGGCAAAATTATTACGGGTGTCATATTAGACAAAACGGGTGAAACAGTTATCGGTGCGAGTGTTTTAGTGAAAGGAACTACTAATGGTACTATCACAGATGTTGATGGTAACTTTACTCTTAACAATGTTCAGGAAAATGCTGTCCTACAAGTTAGTTTCGTTGGTTATAAAACTCAGGATATTGCTTTGAAAGGACAAAGCAATGTAAAAGTGACTTTGGAAGAAGATACGGAAGTTCTTGATGAAGTTGTTGTTATTGGTTACGGTTCTGTGAAGAAAAGTACTTTGACGGGGGCTGTGGCAAAAATGGATACTAAAGGAATCCAAGATCGTCCTTTGGCGCGTCCAGAAACAGCTTTGCAAGGGCAATTGGCTGGAGTAACGGTACGTACTACTACTGGTGAGCCTGGTGCTGATATGCAAATTCGTGTACGTGGTGCTGCTTCGGTAAATGCTAACTCCGATCCTCTTTATGTAGTTGATGGTGTTCCTATGACTACTTTAAGTGGAATAAATCCGGCAGATATTGCTTCTATTGAAGTTTTGAAAGATGCGGCTTCTGCAGCTATTTATGGTTCTCGTGGCTCAAATGGTGTAGTTATTGTGACAACGCAGAAAGGAAAAACAGGTAAACCAAAAGTTTCTTTCAATGCTAGCGTTGGTTTTCAAACTTTGGAAAAGAAAATAGATTTACTGAGTGCTACAGAATGGATGGAGTTCAGAACAAGATGGAATGATGCTTATTATTTATCTGAAGCTCAAAAGAAAGGAATCACTAATGCTAGTATCCGCGATGATAATGCCACGCGTTTGGCAAATGTAGGAGTTAAGGCTGGTACAGATAACGCTTATTTGTATATTCTTGATGACCGTTGGTTTAATTATTTAAGTCAAGATATGAGAGATTCCCATACCTATACTCCAACTTCGGAAAGCCTTAGTCTGTTGGATTGGCAAGATGAAGTTTATCGTACCGCTATTGTACAGGATTATAGTTTGAATGTGTCCGGTGCTACTGATAATGTCAGCTATTTATTTTCTGGTGGTTATATGAACCAAGAGGGGTTAGCTACAGGAACTGGCTATAAGCGTTTTTCTTTCCGTGCAAATGTAGAGTCAAAAATAAATAAATATCTTTCTATTGGAATGAATCTAGCTCCAACTTATATTGTAACAGACGGCTCAGGACGTGCTAATGGTAAGGATTCGCAAGCTCATAAAACGCTTTCTTCTGCTCCGGTTTCAGAACCGGGTGTCGGATATATGACTTACGTACAACCTAACGGCCGTTATGGATGGGCAGATACAACTTCAAGTCCGAGTTATATTTTGAATACGGATATTAGCCAAAATCGTACATTACGTATGGTCGGTAATGCTTTCTTACGTATTACTCCATTTCAGGATTTTCGAGTTGAATTGTCTGCTGCAGCAAATTATTATGATTTGGATGGAAACAAATATTCTTTTTCAAGTTCAGGCAAAGGTTGGGCAAAGGGTGAAGGCCAATCTTCTTCGGGTAGCCACTCTACAAGTCGTATTTGGAATACTTTATTACAAGCTGTAGCTAATTATGATCATACATTCAATAAGCATGGAGTAAGCGCTATGCTCGGTTTTTCGTCAGAACAATCTTCTTTAGGATATAAAACAGAACAAGGTTTCAAAGCTCCTTTTCCCAATGATGCCATTACAGGTTCGTTTGATGGTTCAAAGGTTGCCGCTGGAACTAATACAGTAACAGAACAGACACCTAATAAATTATTATCTACATTTGGTCGTTTGCAGTATAATTATGATGAACGTTATATGCTTTCGGGTAGTTTGCGTTTTGATGGAGGTTCTGTTTTCGGAGTTAATAATAAATGGGGTGTATTCCCTGCAATATCCGGTGGTTGGATTATATCTAATGAGAAATTCTTTAAGAATTGGGATCAAAAATGGTGGAATACATTGAAAATTAGAGCTAGTTATGGTGTGACAGGTAATAATTCTATCAGTAATACAGCTGCTTATGCAACTTTGACTTCTTCCGTCTATGGGGGAGCTGCAGGTTATTATACTAGTAGTTTGGGTAATGCTGATTTAGGTTGGGAGAAAACTCATAGTACGGATATTGCAGTGGACTTGGGCTTTTTGAATAACCGTATTCAATTGTCATTGGATTGGTATACAAAAAATACGACCGACTTATTATATCAAGTTCCCGTAGAAGGTGCTTCTGGTTTCAGCACTATTTGGGATAATTTAGGTGATATTCATAATGAAGGTTTTGAAATAGAGTTGAATACGCATAATTTGACAGGGAATTTTAAATGGGATACTTCATTTAATATGTCGTATAATAAGAATGAAGTAAAGAAGTTGGGTACGGATAATACTCCTATTTATTCTGGATTCTCTGGAAGCAATTACTCAAATATATTGACTGTGGGTAAAGCTGTCAATACGTACTATATGTACGATGCTATTGGAGTATGGAAAAATCAAGCTGAGATTGATGCTTATAGTGCAGCTCATAATGGACAACCCGTTACATTTGAAGGTAAACAGATTCAACCGGGTGATATCCGTTATAGAGATGTCAATAATGATGGTAAATATGATAAGGATAATGATAGAGACTATTTGGGAAGTCCAACACCTAAATTTGTATTTGGTATGACTAATAGATTCTCTTATAAGAATTTTGATTTATCAATCTTATTAACAGCACAAACTGGAGGTAAAATTTATGGTATCTTGGGACGTGCTATAGACCGTCCAAGTATGGGAGCTAAATCTAATATAATGGGGCATTGGAGAGATGCATGGTGGTCTGAAGATGAACCAGGCAACGGATCGGTTCCTTATATTTTGAGTCAAACGACTGGCACTACGCTGGATTCCAGATGGTTATATTCTTCTAATTATTTGCGTATTAAGAATCTTACTCTGGGATATAAGTTACCGATTAATCCTAAATTTATATCATATGCACGTGTATATTTGTCTATTGAGAATCTAGCCAAATGGGATAGTTATTATGGTGGGTATTCTCCAGAAGCTGCCAATGTGGGCTCAGGTCCTGGAGGAGCAAGTGCACTTGGACTGGATTATGGTGGTTATCCTAATGCTCGTACATTTACTTTTGGTATAAATGTTAATTTTTAATCCTTAATACAAAGAACTATGCTTAAACTTAAAAATATAATATGGCTGGCTGCGCTGGTCGTGACTATCTCCTCGTGTGATGATTATTTGGATACTCCACCTGTAGATAAAATAACTTCAGATGGATTTTATCAAACTCAAGCTCAATCGGAGCAAGGTATTTTAGGCATTTATGCAGATTTGCGCCAAGCATCTAATTGCATGTATTGGTTTATGTCTGAATGTCGTTCTGATGTTGCGTGGGTAGAACCTAATCCGGACGCTTTTCGTGAATACTCTGAAATAGGAACATTTAGAGCAACAGATGATATGGCAATGTTTAATGATACTTGGAATATGTGGTATAAGGTCATTTATGATGCCAATGTCGCTATTTCTAAGATTCCGAGTGCATCTTTTGATTCCGAGTCTATCAGAAATCAATTTTTAAATGAAGCTTATTTCCTGAGAGGTTGGGCTTATTTTGAGTTAGTTCGTCTTTTTGGAAATGTTCCTATGGTAGATAGACCGATGTCTCCGTCAGAGATTAAATCGGTAAAGCAATCTACTGCAGTGGATATTCTCAATAATCGTGTTATTCCTGATTTGAAAAAGTCAGAAGATTTGCCTTATAAAGCAGATATGCAAGATGCCAATGGTGCTAAAATAGATAAAAAAGGCCGTGCAGATAAAATGGCCGCGAAGGCTATGTTGGCACGTGTGTATATGACATTGGCTGGTTATCCATATAATGATACTAATGCGAAGAGTTTGGCTAAAACGCAATTGGAAAACGTTTTAGATGATTCTCATGCAGCCGCTTATTGGGCACCATCATTGGAAGAATGGCAAAAACAGTGGATGCCGACTGATGCATATTACAATAAATATTCTATTTTCGCCATTCAGTATCGTACGGGTGGTACGGGAAACCCAGCCATATTCAATATGCTTCCAGTTAAAATCGTTCCGGAAGATTGGTCTAAAAACTATAATTTTTCGCAAAATTCTATTTATGTGGAAAAGACATTGATGCACGAATTTGATCGTGAATACTCTAATGGAAAAAAAGACGGACGTGGCTATAATTTTGGTGTGATGGCAGGCTTTGCTGGTGATGCGGTAGCTCCTGAATATCAGAGCCCTTCTGAGTTGATGACTTTTGAAGATGGAACTACGGGTAATGTGTATACTAAAGCTATGTTTTATAAAATGATTCCTACTAAAACTAAAATAGCCTCTTTGGGCATGTCTTTTGATGCAGAGAGTGGCATGAAAAAGTATGATGACTGGGGAGTAAATCTACCTATTATTCGTATTGAAGATATGAAGCTTCTTTATGCAGAGATTTTGGCGAGTGAAGGCAACACTGCGGATGCCATGAAAATTGTAAATGAAATACGTGAAAGGGCAAACTGCGATCCGAGAACCGAGACTGGAGTTAGTGTAGAGGATGCCATGAAATACATTAAACTTGAACGTAAAATTGAGTTTATGGGAGAAGGTATTCGTTGGTTCGATCAAGTACGTTATGGCACTTGGAAGGAAGATACAGAAGCAAAATTTGAGCGTTATAACTTTACTGAATTGAAAGCAAATTTAAAAGAAGGTCGTTACCTCTATCCAATTCCGATGAATCAGATGAATGTTACTCCAGGACTTTATGTCCAAAACGAGGGATATGAAAATTGATGCTATTTGTTTGATTAGCAAGATTAAATATCATATCTTAGCCTTGGCTACATTAAATTTAAGTTATTAAAAAGGGGAGGTGGATGCTTTTTAAAAGGTATGCCACCTTTTCCTTTATTTAAATCAGATTATGTTTAGAAAAGATATAGTATTAGGTGGAGTTTGTGCGGGTATGTTTGTTATGCCTCAGTTGATGACTGCCCGGCAACTTGTAACAGACGGTGGAGACAAGCCGAACATTATTTTTATCTTGGCCGACGATATGGGATATTGCGACTTGTCATGTTATGGAAATAAATATATAGAAACTCCTAATATAGACCGTTTGGCAGCTACTGGAACGGTCTTTACGCAATGCTATGCCGGTTCCGGTATCAGTTCACCTTCCCGTTGTGCCTTGATGACGGGAAAGAATACGGGAAATACAACTATACGCGATAACTTTTGTATTGCAGGTGGTATTGAAGGATTAAAAGGCACCAAGACCATACGCCGCATGCATTTACAACCGAATGATACAACCATTGCCACTGTGCTTGGGGCTGCCGGATATAGAACCTGTTTGGTAAACAAATGGCATTTGGACGGATTTAATCCGGAAGCAACTCCTTTGAACCGAGGGTTTGATGAGTTTTACGGATGGCTTATCAGTACTGCATATTCTAATGATCCGTACTACTATCCTTATTGGCGCTTCAACAACGAGAAACTGGAGAATGTAAAAGAGAATGAAGGTGATAAACACATCAAGCATAATACAGACCTTTCTACGGAAGATGCAATAAAGTTTATTAACCGTAATAAAAACAATCCGTTTTTTCTGTATTTAGCTTATGATGCGCCGCACGAACCCTATAATATAGATGAAACAACCTGGTATGATGATGAGGCTTGGGATATGAACACCAAGCGTTATGCCTCTCTGATTACCCATATGGATCGGGCGATAGGACGTTTGTTGGCAGAACTGGATAGGTTGGGGCTGCGCGAAAATACTTTAGTCATCTTTGCATCGGATAACGGTGCTGCCAAGCAGGCACCGTTGGAGGAATTGGGATGTAAAGGTTCTCTTAAAGGAATGAAAGGACAGCTTTATGAAGGTGGCATTCGCGTACCGTTTATTGTAAATCAGCCCGGAAAGGTTCCGGTGCAGAATTTGAATAATATTATTTATTTCCCGGATGTAATGCCTACTTTGGCTGCTTTGGCTGGTGCTACAGATAAATTGCCACAAAAACTTAACGGTATCAATATTCTTCCCTTGTTCTATGGGCAACAGCTTGATACAGATAATCGTTTGTTGTATTGGGAGTTCCCGGGAAAGCAACGTGCGGCAAGACGTGGAGATTGGAAAGTAGTGACTGTAAAGAAAGATGCTCCGTTAGAGTTGTATAACATAAAAGAGGATATGACGGAGTCTGTCAATCTGGCAAATAAATATCCGGAAAAAGTAGCACAGTTCGAAAAAGAGATGAAAGCGATGCGTGTTCCTACTTCTAATTGGCCATTGCCGGGTGAGTAAAGAATCGTATTGCACCTTCGTTATTGATGGGTGATTGATTATTATAATTTGGGTTAGTGAAAAATGGGCGGTTAACTTGTGAAAGTCAGACTGCCTTTTTCTTTGATTATTTTATTATTTTCGAAAATTAAAATCCATATAAAAGAAGTATGAATATAAGAATCTTTTTTACTGTTTTAGGACTATTGTCCGCTCTTTGCGTATGGTCTCAGCAGACAGAGCGCCGTTATCTTTCCGGTACCGGACTGGGCGATGGCGTAACCTGGCAGTTTTATTGTTCCGAGGGTAGGAACAGCGGGAAGTGGAGTAAGATAGAAGTGCCTTCTCAATGGGAGCTGCAAGGTTTTGGTGAATATACCTACGGGCGTTGGTATAAGAAGAAGGGGGTTAAGAATCCCAGTATGGAAGAGGGGATTTATCGTCATACATTTCGTGTACCGGAAGATTGGAGAGGTAAGAACATACGTTTGTGGTTTGATGGGGTTATGACAGATACGGATGTGATTGTAAACGGAGTTTCGGCCGGAGAAACACATCGGGGCGGATTTTATCGTTTTTTCTACGACATAACTTCTTTGTTGAAATATGGTGCTGCCAATAAGCTGGAAGTACGGGTAAAAAAACATTCCGGAAATAAGTCGGTGAATGCGGCCGAACGTAAGGCGGACTGGTGGTTGTTTGGGGGGATTTACCGTCCTGTATGGTTAGAAGCCAAACCTCAGACACGTATCGAACATATTGCAGTGGATGCGAAAATGGATGGGGAAATGAAGCTTTATACCGAGCTGAAAGGAGTGAAAGGGAAGGAAAAGTTAACGGCTGCTTTACATCCTTTGGGAGGAACGGACGTTTGTTCGGAGGTTCGGACGTGGGAAGTGGGGCATGACAGTGTGTTTGCTCATGTTTGGAAAAATGTAGAACCTTGGACTCCGGAAAAACCTCGGCTTTACAATCTCATTGTTACCTTGCGGAATGAAGAAGGGAAGGCTTTACACCGGACATCTGTCCGCGTCGGATTCCGTACCGTTGACTTTCGTCCACGCGACGGTGTTTATCTGAATGGTACGAAACTGGTGATGAAAGGCATAAACCGTCATTCTTTTCACCCCGATGGCGGGCGTACCACCAATAAGGAACTCAGCATTCAAGATGCCCTGCTCATTAAAGAAATGAATATGAATGCCGTGCGTTCCCATTATCCACCCGATGAGCATTTTCTGGATGCTTGTGATTCGTTGGGATTGCTCTATATTGATGAACTTGCGGGCTGGCAGAATGCTTACGACACTGTTACAGGCAGCAAGTTGGTAAAAGAAATGATAGCAAGGGATGTAAATCATCCATGTATCGTACTTTGGAGCAATGGAAATGAAGGCGGGTGGAACATGGCTACGGATAAACTGTTCTACCGTTATGATCCGCAACGCCGTCATGTCATTCATCCTTGGGCGGACTTTGATGAATTGGATACACACCATTACCCGGCTTACCTGACCGGTGTAGGCCGTTTCACCAACGGATATAAGGTTTTCATGCCGACAGAGTTTATGCATGGTCTGTACGACCAGGGACATGGAGCCGGACTGGAGGATTTCTGGGCGCGATATACGGCACACCCTTTGTTTGCCGGAGGTTTTTTATGGGCATATAGCGATGAAGCTGTACGCCGGACAGACTGTAACGGCATTTTGGACAGTGAAGATTATAATGCGCCCGACGGTATTGTAGGTCCTTATCGGGAGAAAGAAGGCAGTTTTTATTCCGTACGGGAAATATGGTCGCCTATAAAGATAAAGCCTCTCCAGCTAACGCCTTCTTTTAATGGCCGTTTCTTAGTGGAGAACCGTTATCTGTTTACTAATTTGAAGGAGTGTTCCATGCGCTATCGCGTCCTTTCCTATCCTTCCCCGCTACAGAGCCGGGCAGAGGGATGCACAGTAGACAGCGGCCGGGTGAATTTGCCTGCTTTGGAACCGGGTGAAACCGGATATGCCTGTATAGCTGCATGGGAGAATCCGGAAATCCGGGAAAAATTCTTCTCTAAGGGAGATGTTTTGGAGTTGGAAGCTATAGGACTGGATGGAAAGAGCGTGTGTACACGTACGTATCCCATCAGTTTTGCGAAAAGCTATTTTGAAGAGCAACTGGCTTCTTTGAAAAGAACAGGAAAAGGTTGTTGCGTGAACGAGACTGATTCTTTAATAACGTTGTGTTCCGATTGGGTGGACATATCCTTTCGCCGAAACGATGCTACCATATATTCTGTATTGCGGAAGAAAGACAACCGGATAATTCCGTTGAAAGACGGTCCGCTGCCTGTAGGAATGCAAATGAAACTGGTGTCTCTTTCCGCTCGTATGGAGCAGAGAGGTGATGCTGTCCTTTGTGCCCGTTATCGAGGCGGGGCGGATTCCGTTGTGTGGCGTTTGCGTCCGGACGGGCTGTTGAAGATGGATGCCGTATTGCTGAACCGGGCATCGGGCGGTGGCGGCTTTGATGATGCTTTTACGGATAATGCCATACTTAACTTCGGGTTTACCTTCTCTTATCCTGAAAGCGAATGTACAGGTATGCGTTGGTTGGGGCGCGGTCCTTACCGTGTGTGGAAGAACCGTATTCCGGGTACGAATTACGGTATCTGGCAGAAAGACTTTAATAATACTGTTACCGGAGAGAGTGCGGACAAACTGGTCTATCCGGAATTTAAAGGGTATCACGCCAATCTTTATTGGGCCACAATTCAAGGCAAGCAGAATGCTTTTACCGTTTATGCGGCTACGGACGGAGTGTTCTTTCGTGTATTCACTCCGGATGAACCTCGTGGGCGTCAGGATGGTATCCGTACAATGCCGGACTTTCCGGCCGGGGATCTTTCTTTCTTATTGGATATTCCCGCCATTCGCTCTTTTAAGCCGATAAGTCAGCACGGGCCGCAGAGTCAGCCTGGAACTATCCGTATCAAAAAAGGGGATGAGGGATTGAAACTGGAGTTGGCATTTGACTTTCTGTGACAGCTTGGGCTGTGTATGCCCGATAATCATTTCTCTTAGCATTTCCGCCAAACCGGACAGAATCGGTTTGGCGGAAATGCGTTATCTTTGCTTCGTTCACAACTATGAGATATATTACTTACACTAAAAATACCATGAAAAAACTGTTTTATTCTCTACTTGCAGTCGTCTTGGCAGCTTGCGGTTCGGAAAAGCAAGCGCCGATAGATCGTGAGGCGCTGGTTGCCCGTAACAACCCTCAGGTATCTTCGTTTGATTCATTGGCGTCGTTGTCGGTCGGCAATGGTGAGTTTGCCTTTACAGTGGATGCTACCGGTCTCCAGACTTTTCCCTTAGTATATAAGAAAGGTGTGCCATTGGGTACGCAAAGTCAATGGGGCTGGCATAGTTTCGGTAATCCCAATAAATACAAACCGGAAGAATACTTGAAAGAACACGATTTCGGTCGTAGACATAAAGAAATATACGCTTGCCAGTTTAAAGAAGACGGACGTCAGAAAGAAGCTTCCAATTGGTATCGCATGAATCCTCACCGCCTGCATCTGGGTATCGTGGGACTGGAGTTGGGCGATGATGTGAAGACTTCTGACATTACCGATATTGCCCAGACATTGGATATGTGGAACGGTGTCATCAACAGTCACTTCACACTGAAAGGCAACGCCTTTGATGTACAGACCGTATGTCATCCGCAAATGGACATGATTTCAGCCAGTATCACCAGTCCGGCACGTGCTGGGGTGAAACTGCATTTTCCATACCCTACGGGCGCTCATGCCGATGATGCCTGCAATTGGGATGCCAACAACAAACACACTACAGATATAGTCTTTGAGAATGCGCAAAGTGCAGTTCTCAAACGTACACTCGATTCTACCGTTTATTATGTATCTCTGCGTTGGGAAGGAAAAGCTTCCCTCAAGGAGAAGTCTGCAAACTATTTTGTACTGACACCGGCGGAAGATAAACTCGCTTTTTCTTGCAAGTTTACGTCTGCTTTTCCCGGAACTGTATTCGAGAGTGAACCGGCTGTCTATACATCTGCCGATACTCTGCCTACTTTCGCCGAAACTCTGGCAGCCGGCAACAGCTATTGGAACAATTTCTGGAAGAACGGTGCGGCTGTAGACTTCTCACATTGTACCGACCCGCGTGCCAAAGAACTGGAACGCCGTGTCGTATTGAGCCAATACCTGCTCGCCATTCAGTCGGCAGGCAGTGTTCCGCCGCAGGAAACAGGGCTAACCTACAATTCATGGTTTGGCAAGTTCCACCTCGAAATGATATGGTGGCATCAGGCTTGGCAGGCACTTTGGGGGCATCCCGAATTGCTGGACCGCACACTCGGCTGGTACGAAACGGTAGAACCTGTTGCCCGTGAGATAGCCCGCCGTCAGGGATTCGACGGAGTGCGTTGGATGAAAATGACCGATCCCAGCGGAACGGAAGCTCCGTCCAATGTAGGCAGTTTCCTGATTTGGCAGCAACCGCATTTTATCTATTTGGCCGAACTCGTTTACCGTGCCAATCCTTCGGATGAGGTGATTAAAAAATACAATCATCTGGTGCAGGAAACTGCAAAGTTCATGTATTCTTTCGCCACTTACGATGAATTCCATGGACGTTTTATCCTGAAAGGCGCTATTCCCGCACAAGAAACATTGCGTGCGGCTACTACCATCAATCCGCCGTTCGAACTCTCTTACTGGCATTATGCCATGAATGTGGCTCAGCAGTGGCGTGAACGTGCCGGTGAAAAGCGTAATCTGGAATGGGATGAGATGATAGACAAACTCTCTCCGCTGGCCTATAATGAAGACTGCCTTTATCTGGCTGCCGAAAATGCAGTGGATACCTACAAGGATATCCGTTTTACCAGTGACCACATGGCAGTGCTTGGTTCTGTGGGTATCCTGCCGATGAACAAGCTGATACGTGCCGACTATATGAAGAATACGCTTCATTGGGTGTGGGACAACTGGAACTGGGGCAAGACATGGGGCTGGGATTACCCGATGACCGCTATGAATGCCACTCGGCTGGGTGAGCCCGAAAAGGCTGTAGGCGCCTTGCTGATGGATAAGCGCACCAATACTTACTTGTTGAACGGACACAATTATCAGGACGGACGTCTGCGTTGCTACCTGCCGGGCAATGGCGGCTTGCTGACTGCCGTAGCGCTGATGTGTGCCGGTTGGGACGGGTGTGAGATGAAGAATCCCGGTTTCCCGCAAGACGGTACATGGGATGTGCGTTGGGAAGGTTTGAAGCCGATGCCGTAATCGCCTCTTTGTATATAAATATTATTATATATAACTAATCTGGGACTACTCTGTACTATCCCCTTTCTGAATAGCTTGCAGAAGGATGCATTCAGTATACGACTGATATAGGTTCAGTCGTATACTGAATGTGTTTCAATCGTATAGTGAATGGCTTTCAGTTATGCCTTCATCCTTTGAACTAAATAAAACCTTATGAACCGTATTTCTGTTTTTGCAATTATTTTTACTCTGTTTATCCCTTTGGGTTCTTACGCGCAATATGCTTTTTCGTCTAAAACTCCGAAGAAAGCAGGCGATTTGATAGAATCCACTTCCTACAATGACCATAAGCGGGGAGCTCCCCGTATGTTGCAATACTTGCCGTCCGGTGAAGAATTTGTCTGCGTCAACGGCAAGAACCGCTACACACGTGCTTTGTATGGCGGACATACGGCATGGCGCCTGGAAACCGGCGACCGTCCGATATTTGCCACGTATGTTAAGAACGACTGCCGTAATATCCGTTTTCGCTTGCATCTGCCGGACGGTACGGTTACACCGTTGGAAGAAACCGATTGGTGTGAGGCGCGTTATAATCCGGGTACGCGTACGTATGCCTTGAAAGACAAGGCATGGGGAGAAAATTGCAGCCTGAAAGTTTCCGTATTGGCAAGTCTTACGGAAGAGATGGCCGTTTGGGAGCTTTCCGGTGAGTTGCTTGCCGGCTGCGAGCTGGAAGTGCTGAATTCGCCCATCCGCCGGAAGAAGCTTTCCCGTAGCGGAGATATGGGGGCAGACCCTCCGGGATGTTTTGAGCCGGCAGAAGACGGCACAGTGCTGCAAATACTGAAATGCCGCTTTCCGGCCGACGGGCATTTGTATGTGGGCATTTCCGGTAATGAACTGAAGGAAATACGGGATGGTGGTGTACAGTATCTTGCCCTTCAAAAGGCTTGCCGTGAACTGGCCGAACGCATCAGAATCACTACTCCCGATCCTTATTTCAATACGCTTGGCGGTGCACTTGCTGTTGCTGCCGACGGTATCTGGGGGGAAGAGGGCGTGTGGCTGCATGGAGCTGTCGGCTGGCGTATGCCGTTGAGCGGCTGGCGTGCCGCATACGTAGGCGATGTGTTGGGCTGGCACGACCGCGCACGCACTCATTTCGACAACTATGCTGCCAGTCAGGTGACCGAAGTTCCCAATACGATTCCGCATCCGGCACAGGATTCTGCCCTTGCGCTTGCACGTTCAGCCAAGATATGGGGAACACCGCAATACAGCAACGGATATATCTGCCGCAATCCTCGCCGTAACAATCAGATGCACCATTATGACATGAACCTCTGTTACATAGACGAACTGTTGTGGCACTTCAACTGGACGGGCGACCTTGAGTATGCCCGCCGCATGTGGCCGTTGCTGACACTGCATCTTGCTTGGGAAAAACGCAACTTCGATCCGGATAACGACGGCTTGTACGATGCCTACGCCTGCATTTGGGCAAGCGATGCGCTGTATTATAACAGTGGCGCCGTTACGCACAGCTCTGCCTATAACTATCGCGGCAATAAACTGGCTGCACTGGTTGCTGAGAAGATAGGCGAAGACCCCACACCCTATCGGGAAGAGGCCGATAAGATATTGAAAGCGCTCAACACCCGTCTCTGGTTGCCGGAGAGAGGACATTGGGCGGAATTCCAAGATTTCATGGGGCATCGCCGTCTGCATGAAGATGCTGCCGTATGGACCATCTATCACGCTCTCGACAGCGATGTGGCCGATCCGTTTCAGGCATATCTTGCCACAAGTTACATAGACCGTGAAATTCCTCATATTCCTGTCGTGACTTCGGATGATGTGCTTGCCGCCGATGCTGCTTTGCCTGTCAATGCAGGCCCGTACGCTCATTGGCAGGAACAGTTGAAAACAGCGGGTGCTGCCGTCAATGCCGGAAAGTATGCCACTGTGGCCACTACCGACTGGATGCCGTATTCATGGAGCATTAACAATGTAGCGTTTGCCGAAGTGATGCACACGTCGCTCGCTTATTTTCAGGCAGGACGCAGAGAGGCAGGCTTCAAATTGCTGAAAAGTTCTGTTCTGGACGGCATGTACCTGGGCGATAGTCCGGGCAATTTCGGGCAGATAAGTTTCTATGATGCTGCCCGGGGCGAATGTTACCGCGACTTCGGCGACCCTATCGGAGTGGCTTCCCGCGCATTGATTCAGGGTCTTTACGGAATCTTGCCCGATGCTTTGAATGGTCGTCTGCTGATAAAACCCGGTTTCCCGGAAGAGTGGGAGTATGCTTCACTGCATACGCCGGATATTGACTTTGACTTTAAAGCGGGCGAAGCGGCTACCGGTAAGTATTCTTCCCGCGACTGTTCGCTTTATACCGTTACACACCGTTTGCCTGCCGTACGGAATCTGGAATTGCAATTCCCTGCACGTCGTTCGGCTGTGGCGCGTTTGACGGTAAACGGCCAGAATGCAGCGTGGAGACTGGTTGAAAATTCAGTTGGACGGCCCATGCTTTCCGTTTCCGTTCCTGCTGCTTCCGGTGAGGAGGTAACAATCAATGTCGCTTGGGAAGGAGAGTTGCTTGAAGCTCCTGCTTCTGTCGATGCTTATCCTGCAACTCGCGTCCGTAAGGCGGGCCCCGTCAGTTTCATTGCTATGGAACAGGGACAGATGAAATGGTGGGCGCCGGTAGAGCACCCGGTATCCGATAAGGGTAAGAAACCTGTTCTGGCAGGTGATTTTAAAGCAGTCGATTCAGCCCGATGCACTCCTGTCGATATGCAGAAAGTGTTCAATGCGAATGTAACGGATATTTTCCGCAATGAATACCTGTCGCCGCGTTCTCCGTACACCACATTGCAGTTGCCCAAACAGGGAATAGGCGAGTGGTGTCATCCGCTGAAGACAGCAGATATAGATGATTCGGGTTTGCGTGCCGCTGTGCGTAAAGGCTTGTTGGAGACAAAGCTCGGGATACCTTTCCGTACTCCTGCCGAAGGGCATAACATTGCTTTCACCTCTCTTTGGGACAATTATCCGGACAGTCTGCAAATTCCCCTGCAAGGCAAGGCTTCCCGTGCCTATTTACTAATGGCAGGTAGCACTAACCACATGCAGTGCCATATCGACAATGGCGTAATCCGTGTGTATTATGAAGACGGTACTTGCGACACCTTGTCTTTGGTAAATCCGGATAACTGGCCGCCTATCGAACAGATATTCTTTGAAGATGGAAAGTCTTTTAACCGTCATGCACCGTCTCTCTATCGCCTGCGTCTGAAGACCGGTGAACTGAGCAATAATTTCGGTGAGGAACTTGGCTTTACCGGCGTGTCTCGCGAGGTGGACGGTGGTGCCGCCGTACTGTTGGAAATGCCGTTGAATGCAGGGAAAAAGCTTTCGCATCTTGTACTGGAGACACTCTCCAATGAGGTGGTGATAGGAATAATGGGCATTACGCTTCAACGATGAAACTGTATTTTAAATAAAAGATTATGGAACATTTCAAGAGATTTGCCTTTTGCATGCTTTACCTCTTTACCTTTATCTGGCAGCTCAGTGCACAAGTAAAGAAGATTCCGCAGTGGGGAGCGGTTCGAGATAGTGTTGCAAGGTACTGCCAAAGGAACCTTATATCTGATGTTGCGGGTGATAATATAAATAAAAAACCACTGCTTTTACAGTGGTTTTTTCGTGTCGGAATGAGGCGACTTGCAACCTGCTTTTCTTCTTTTTCTTCTATTTTGCTGTTGTTTGTGTAAATTGTATGTTTATCAGTGTATTACAAAAACGGTATCAACAAAGAGAAGCAAAGATAAAACAAATAAAATAAAGATTTAGCGGAACAAAAACGGAACAAATGTAGGAATTGTTCCGCTAATCATGTATCTTTGCTTTTGGATTTAAAAGTGAAGAATATGGCAAATATAAAATTTCTCATCCGTGATATGGATGCCGACAATGAGCAAACCATATACATAACTTCCCGCTTTGGTAGAAATGAAAAGCTCATGTATGCCACACCATTGAAAATTGAACCTTTGTTTTGGGATGAAAAGAAAGAGTGTGTTAAAAACTCAAAGTATTGTGTCAATAAGGATGAGGTTAATGCAGCCCTTAAAAGTATTGAAGGGAAAATAAACTTTTTCATTGCGGAATCGACGACAAGAGGTGAACCAATTACTAAAGACAGCCTTAGAAATTTTCTTGATATTCATTTCGGAAAGAAAGTGGCGGCTGCACGTGATTTTCATTCGTTCTTTGAAGAGTTTATCCGGTTATGCGATACAAGGGTAAGCCCACGTAGAGGTGGTCAGACTATCGACTATAAAACAAAACGTGAGTACGCCCGTACTTATTACTACATTCAAGAATACGAGAAGAAAAGGAAAATACGGTTGGAGTTCCGAAGCATAAATCAGTCTTTTTTCAATGATTTTGTCGCTTTCCTGCAAGAACTGGGATTAAGTACCAATACTATTTGGCATAAAACAGTAAGTCTTAAGGCTGTAATGAAAGCGGCTAATGAGCAGGAACTAACAGATAACACTAAATATCAACTATTCAAAAATGTATCAGAGGAGAGCCAGGCTGTTGCTTTGAGTGAGGATGAACTTGATACGCTTGCATCTTTTGATTTTTCGCATTCTTCCCGGTTGGAACGAACACGGGATTTGTTTCTCGTTGGTTGTTGGACTGGATTACGGTTTTCTGACTTTACACGTATTAGAGAAGAAAATATAAAAGATGGGATGATAACCATTCAGCAACAGAAAACAAATGAGTTTGTAACCATCCCTTTGCATCCGGTATTCTTACGTATTTGGGAGAAGTATAACGGTAATCTTCCAGGTAATATAAGCAATCAGAAATTCAACGATAATTTGAAAGATGTATGCAGGGAAGCCGGGTTAACGGAACATGTGATGAAATCAATAACCAAAGGTGGTAAGAAGCAAACTACTATTTATGAAAAGTGGCAACTCGTTTCTTCACATACAGCCCGGAGAAGTTTTGCAACCAATCTGTATAAATCCGGTTTCCCAAGTATTAGCATTATGCAGATTACTGGACACAAAACAGAGAGTAGTTTCTTGAAATATATTAAAGTGAGCAAGGAAGAACATGCTAAGATGCTGATGGCGCATTGGCAGAAGAATGGTAATTTATTAAAAATCGTATGATATGGAAAATATAAGAGCTTTTTTTAATTATGTAGACGATTTTAAAATAGAACAATTTAAAGCAAAAGAAAAACTACGCAAAGAGCGTGGTTATTCTGTTTTGGGAAATACTGATTTTGAAATGTCATGTAAATATGTTGAAAAAATTGCTAATAAGCTGTTTTCAATGTGTAAAGAAGACCGAGAAATCTATGTAAAACTTATTGTAAGTCTAATTGGTAATTATCATCTCATTTGCTATGATAGAATAGAGCTTATTACATATGAAATCTCTGATGCATTTACTAACGAAAGAATAGAATGTAAGGGAAATGTTTACATTGAAACTTTTAACAAGGATGATTTTGATATTTCTTGTGTTGTTAATGATATTGATTTTTTTATAGAAAGCTTGTTTTGTTTGTTTTTAGATTTTGGAATAGACGTTCATTCAATAATTGAAAAATCAAAAGAAAAAGCTCCTCTCTATAATGAATATGAGAGGATGAAAGAAATTTGTGAAAAAGCGGCTGAAAGTTATATTTTTAGCCGAAGTGGGAAGGTGCGTAAAAAAGTGGCGTTAGCGAACACTACTCAGCAAGTGGATGTTATTAGAACTTTTATCAAAAGTGCAGGTGTAGAATATAATAACGATACAGCTTTAGCAAAGTTTATATCGTGGCTTTGTGGCGGTACAGAGGATTCTGTAAGAAAGAATGGAATAGTGCCTAATACCGGTTACGGAAATGAAAATGAATTGAAGAAGCAATTCGCCAGTATTGGAATAGATTATGATAAAGGCACTATAAAAACATTGATGTGATGTAAAATAGTCATACGACAATGAATATGACACCGTAAAATTCACTATATTTTTGCATCCATAGAGTTAAAATAATAGCTTATGGATGCAAAATTTTTATCCCCTAATTCAATGTTAATTCAAGGCGCAACAATGAGTGACCTTGAAAGCATGATAAGCCGCATTCTTGATAAGAAGCTGGCTAATATAATAGAATCTACTCCCAAAGTAGAGGACTTTCCGAAAGACATACTGTATAAACGCAAAGACGCAGCTATACGGTTGCAAATTTCCTTACCTACCTTAGACGCATGGACGAGAGCCGGCATTATTAATGGCCGCCGGATAGGTACACGCATTTACTACACAGAGAAGGATATTAACAATGCTTTGAAAAAGGCGTGTAAATAATGGAGGGCGTGACTATGAAAGAAAAGAAAAAGGTAGCCTCATCGACTACCAATCTCCCTAACTACGAAGGCAAAGATACTAATTCTTCCCGAAATATCAGGGCTGTCAGAAAACTATTTTTATCAGGCGATAAGTTTACAGCCAGGCGGATTAATGAACTGGTAGGCTTTAATGATGCCCGTAAGGCTATTTCTGAATTACGCCATAAGGAAGGCATGAACATCCAGGATATTCGGTTGTCAAACGGTTGCAAATTATACTGGTTGGCAGAGAAAGGAGGACACAATGAATGAAGAAAGTAAAATCTCCCAAATAAAACTGTTATCAGAGTGTTTTGCGGAATCCCCTAAAACCATGTATCAGGCCGAGCGGGAAACAGGTGTAAGGATTGCCAATATTTGTCGTTTTATAGACAAGATGAAAAAAAGCGGTAATATCCGTAAGGTATCATCCGGCAAATGTCCCATATCACACAGGAAAGCCGGATTCTATACGAGCAACCGGGAATACTTCAAAGACGATAAACAGCCTTCACTTTTTTGTGATTTCTGGAACGGTATAAAATTAAAGCCATGAACATAAGTGTAAATAATAAAACTTTGTCCGATGTGCTTGTATTACCTATTGACGGGCTTTCAGCAAATGCACAAGAGATAATTAGAGAAGTGTCGGAAGTGTATCAGTGCAGCCGTGATATAGTACTGGCTGCAATGTTTAGTGCGGTCGGTGTAGCAGTCGGCAAAAAAATAAGGATTTCCGATAGCAAGTATTTTAACTATCCGTGTCTTTGGGCGTGTGCAGTCGCCCCGTCCGGTTCTAACAAGTCCACCCCTGTACGCTTCATTCTGCAACCTTTAAAGGATAGGGACGCAAACGAATACAAGGCATACAGGGAAGAGCTGAAGGTTTTCAAGGATTCAAAGGATGAGCATAAGGAAAGACCGATATTCAGGCAGTTGCTTTTAAGCGATTCCACACCCGAAGCGAGGAATCAGGTATTATCTACCAGCCATAACGGAATATTGCTTTACAGGGACGAAATAAAGGGCTTTCTTGACGATATAGGACGATATAACAAGAGTGGCGAGGTAAGCCAGTTATTATCGGTCTTTGATTCTGATAACATTGTAATAAACCGAAAGTCAGATGATACGCTATTAGTCGAAGAGCCATTTATGGGTGTTTTAGGAACAATCCAGCCTGACGTACTTGCGGACACATTCGGCAACGACCTGCTTATGAACAACGGCTTTAATCAAAGGTGGCTATTCGTTTACCCGGATGAAAATCCGTCTGCAATGTATTCGGAGAAGTCTATCAACAAAGAGGTACGGGAAGCATGGAGCAGTTACATTAATGCTTTATTGGATGCAGATTTCAAGGCTGGTGGATGCGATACGGTCTATATCATTGATGAGGCAAAACGTCTCTATATCGAATACTATAACGAATTACAGGTAAAGAAGCAAAGTACGGATGATAGCTACATGTGTGCCGTATATTCAAAACTGCAAATCATAGTGGAACGCTGGGCTTTGATAACACACCTGTTAGGAGATAATACGGGTATGAGCCGTATTTTGCCGAAAGAAATGGAGTATTCAATCAGATGTATGGGTTACTTCGAGAGATGTGCAGAAAAGGTGTATATGAAGCTGACGGAAAACAGAAAACAGCCGGAAGCGAAAACAATGGGTAAAGAGGAAATGATAGCCAATGTTTACCATTTGACTAACCCGGTCAGTCAAAGCGCTGTTGCTGATGCGATTGGGGTTTCAAAGCAATACATATCAAAATGCCTAAAGAAATACCCTAAGTTGACAGGTTGTCGGTTGACAGATACTGAAAGTGTTGATATACAATAAGATATAAACAAAACTGCGTCAACCTTGTAACTTGTGGTTTTTCAAAAGCTTAATAGTAACAATCCGACAACCGGTCAACCGTCTACTAATTTTTATAAGATTATGAAGAAAGATATTTTTGATGTAGAGATTTCCGTTTATAACGGTGTGAAAGATGTGTACGGCACAACGTGCAAACTCCGTGATTTCCTTTTCAGCAAGAAGCACGTTTCGGAGATTGAACGCCTGCGGTCTTTGCCGACAAAGGAAGAAAAGAACGAGGTAAAGAAGCGTTTGCCTATGGCTTGCATAAGTGGGTTATTCCAGCCGACACGGAAAGCGGAAAACCTTGTAAGACATTCCGGGCTTATCTGCGTGGATATTGACCGAAAGGATAATTTACATATAGATAACTGGGACGAAATAAAGCAGGAGCTTTGCAAGTTGAAAGAAATAGCCTATATCAGTCTTTCGGTAAGCGGCAACGGCTATTTTGTCATTATTCTGTTGAAATACCCCCACGCACACAAAGGGCAATTCGAGAAGCTGAAACAGGACTTTGCACGGATAGGTATCATTATAGACCCTGCTTGCGGTGATGTAACCCGGATGCGCTGTTTGTCCTATGATGCGGAACCTTATATCAATGTTGAGGCAATCCCCTACGATGGATATTACAAAGAGCCACGTCCGACAAACAGTTATCAATATTCAGGCGGTGATAACGTATTGGATAAGGTGGCAAAGTGCTGTGAGAAGATAGGAGCCAACGGAATAGACATCACAGGCGATTACAAGGACTGGTTTACGGTCGGTTGTGCGTTGGCTTCATTGGGTGAAAGCGGCCGTTCCTTCTTCCATATATGCAGCAGACAGAACACAAAGTACAAATACGCTGAAACCGACAAGAAGTTTTCCAACCTATTGCGTACTGGGAAGCGTATCGGAATCGGCTCTTTCTTCGAGATATGCAAGGATTACGGGATAACCTACAAAGATGCTTAGCCTTATAGAAGTAATACACGGTCAGATTATCGCAAAAGCCAACGGATACAAATCAGTTAATGATATGGCAGCAAGGGCTATAGGTCAAGCAAAGTTCAATGAAATGTTTGGAGGTATCCCGGAATGGATAAGGGCAAGCCCCGACAGTAAATTTACATTTGTAGGTATAAATCCGATATTATTCAATTAACCGTTTTATTTATAAACAGTCTAAATAATCCCAAAGGAAACCCAAAGGGATAAATATAGAAAAAGCGTGTAAATCAGCACCCCTATCCCCTATGTGTGCGTGTGGGTTGCTCCTATCTCATCCACCAGTTTTTGCAGGAACTTCAAGCGTTCCCCGTAATCTTTGTAATCATGTTTGTTATCCTTGCTTTTGCGGTAACGTCTTGCCGGTGGTATGTCAATAGAAATTGGCTCTAACCTCCTATAATCACCATCGACAATCATTTGTACCGTTCCGTCAGAGAGTTTACCAACTTGTATTGAAAGATTAACTACCCTTTGCCCGGAAAGGCAGCGGAGCAAATAAACGAACATAGCGGATTTGAGAAAGAAAAGTACATGATATTCATTCACTCCGTCATGCAAGCACACACACCAGTAAGGAAAGCCATGCCATTTGGTTTTTGATACGGACATAAGCCGCCCCTCTACTTGTGTAAACTCCAGTTCCTGGTCTGCATAAGGTGGCACGCAGCGCAACCGACCACGTGATACCCGTACATCGATAGGAACACCGCCAAAGCAGGGCATATTATCGTTTATACTCATAACTTTTTCTTTTTAGTGTCAATAAATAAGGGGTGAACATTTGCCCACCCCTTATTGCGGATTACAAGCACTGGAGTAACCTTTTCTCCCTCTCACCGCTTTAGGTTCTTTCATCGTGCCCGGACATCCTTCGTTATTTATAGCGGTGAAGGTTCGTAGCCGCTTGCTATCATTGGAGGATAGAACTATTCTTTCTCACCCGGTAGGGTATTCAGTATATTGGGATTGGGCTTGTAATGTTCCGTCTTGTCGTCATTGATTGTTATGAAACCTTGCCAACGTCCCCAACATTCCACCGCATCCGCAAAGGCATTGTTTCCCTCAATGGCTGATTGCAACTCATTCAGAGCCTTTGCAGCCTTGACACTTAGTTTCCATACCTTTTCGGCTTGCTCGCCACCGTACACGCTGCATTCCGCTTTCAGAGCTTCCAGCCCGTCCTTGTCAAGCAGGCAAACACCGTCCTTTATCGTGGTCTTGTCAATGATTTGATGAGTTTTCTTTGCCATCAATGCTTTGTGGATGGCTTTCACAGCGTCAGAAATACCACCGTCAGAAAAGGCTGTGGAAAGCCGTACTGACTTCGGTACATTGTTCATGTAGGCATTATACTCTTTCCTTGCAGCCTCAACAAGTTCATCACAGAGAGAAGAAGGTGAAGAAAGAAATTTCCGTATTTGCTCGTCTGTAAGTTCTTCACACACTTTTTTCAGTTCCTCGATAGCAAGGTTTACATCTTTCGCCCAGTCCTCGTTATAACCAATTTGTAGCTTTAAGCGATTTTCATTGGTGTAGATAAGTTTTTTCATCTTCTGCCTCCTTTCCCTTGTTTTTCCCGGCAACGTGCATCATTTCGGATTGCACCGACAACACTTTCCATAAAAGAGCCGTACTTCGGGGCTTGTGCCTCACGTTCTCTTTTTACGATTGCTACCACATCGGCAGTAAGTTCTTTCATTTCTTTTTCGTTCATGTTATCCTCCTTTTTAGTTTAATACAAATATAAACATAATTGTGATAATATACAAATATTTACATACTTTCATTAAAGTAATACTTTAAATAAAAGAGGCGATTTAAGACATTATCCCAAATCAAGGTAATTAACTTGTATTGCCAAAGTGGGGAAAATGCCGTGAAAAGGCTGGAATGAAGCGAGAGAGGATATAAAGACACTTTGCAGGATGGTATCAAAAAGAAAAAGGCAGGCTACTATTGTTCACCTGCCCCAACTATATCTATTGCCCCACAAAGATACGACTTTCTTTTGATAGGGAAAAATTTCAAAAAAAATTGAGAGGGGACGGACAAAAGTCGAAAATCAGCCATACCGGGAGGGGGGGAGTTAACACGGTACTCCGTTCTCAAATAGGTATTCCGGGGCTATGTCCGCACCGTTTGCCCAAAATACTGTACCGTCAACCCCGTAACGCTCAAACTCGCTTTCATCTTTCAGTTCCTCGAAAGCCGGATATTTCAGGAGTGGCGTTAAATCTACTTTTCTTCTTTCTCCATTGTTGAACGTACACAAAAGAGTGTATTTACCCATATATTCAGCGGATTCTACTAATAGTATCATAACCTTTATTTTTAGCGTTTAATCTTTTCTATTTTCTCACCGTTTTGCGCCTTTTCCCAAATTTCAAGTAATTGCGCTTCGTGGGTGTCTATGTATTCATTTATCAGTCGGATAGTCTTTGCTGTTCCCTTACCTTCTACCATTCTGTCTTTGATAGTGATAGTAAACCAGTTGCCACCGTCTTTAATGTGCAGGTGTGGTGGGTTGTGGTCTTGCCCGTACATGTATATCAGAATACCCCGGATAATGTCTATTGCGCTCATGCCTTTTCTATTGTTGTTCTGATAGCTATCGGTTGACCGCAATAAGGGCACGTTTCCCCCTTGGCTTCTTTGGCTACTTCCGCCGGTGATGCAAAGAGTTGCCACATAGGAACATCTAAAGCGGTGGCTATCTTTTCATAAGATGCTATATTAGCCGTTCCGTTTATCTGGGTGGATAATGTTACTCTATTTAACCCCATTTTTTCAGCAAGTTCATTGATAGTTACGCCTTTCTCCTTGAGAATGTCTTTAATTCTATTCATAACTTTTTCTTTTGATTTTTACAAAAATAGATATAATAATTAAATGTAGTCACTTTACACTACAAAATAATGTTAAATGCAGCATATTTACACTTCGTTTATTTGTTTATGTAGTATAAAGTGGCTACATTTGCAATACAATAATAAACCAATAAGAAATAAGCCTTATGACAAGAGAAGAATTAAACCAGATGTGCAGAGAATACCAACAAGTATTGGTAATGAGTGAAGCGGAAGTATTCGCCATGTACGAAGAAAGCAAAGGCGAGTGTGTAGCTTCTTTTGAGGCTGAAATAGACTTTTGGGAAAAGATAATGTATAACTACTAAAGCATACGATTATGAGAACGAAAGATTTTCATTCACTGGAAACACTGATTTCCACAGCGGTAAAGGTAGGACACAACAAGCAGGAAGCAACCGAAATTATCGCAAAGAACTACGACTACATTAAGAGAGTTTACCCGAATGTATCAGCAAAGAAAGCGGTACATATCGCCTATGTAATTTATTAACCCAATAATGCTAACGATATGAGTACACAGTTTAAAAGTCTGATGCGTGAGGTTATGCGCCTCGCCTGGCCAATGGTCAAGAAAAACGGTTTTTCAATGAGTGAAGCACTTAAGACCGCTTGGATGAATGTCAAATTAAAAGCAGCCATGAAAGAAAGAATAGTAAGGTTCTACTTCCAAAAGGTGGACGGTTCACTCCGTGAGGCATACGGAACACTCAAAGAAACCTTGTTACCCGAAAACAAGGGCACGGACAACCGCAAAAAGAGTGACACGGTACAAGTTTACTTTGATACGGAGAAAAGCGAATATAGGTGCTACAAAGTGGCGAACCTTGTAAGGATAGGATAAAGTATTACCCCGGTGGGTATGTCCGATTTTGGACAGACCCCACCACAAAGAAGAAAGGAGCGTTATGTTTTTCATTTTATGTGTTGTGTGGTTGCTTTGCGGTTGTGCAAAAGAGTTGACCGGAAGAAACGGATTTTAAAAGCAAAAGGAATGGATATAGTTATCTTATTGCTTTCGTTGGCGCTTGGTAGAATGCTATACGAGAAGAACGATAGATTCAGAGAATTTATAGATAAGGAAGATTATTAATCATGGAAGAAAACAGACAACTTGTAGGAAATATTTGCGCTTCTATTGAAGAACTTGGTAATGTGATAGTAGATAACGTAGCTGCATCACACAAAGATTATGAAATGATGATTGCTTCTTTGGATAGGTCAATAGCTGAAATGAAGAAAAGATTAGGAAATGTATTGCCACGTAAACAAGCATAGACGCACGTTGAGGTTTCGACCAACGAAATCACGTTATGATACCCCGTCAGCAATACGGCTGGCGGGCAGATGGCAGAAATAACGACTAAAGCAAATATTCATCTATTATGGAAATCAGCACAGCAATGATGCAACATATTCTCCGATTGACGGAAGGATATACGGATTTATTGAACGAACTTAAGGAAGTCAAGGCGGAACTTGCAGAACTCAAAGGAGAAAAGCCCAAGAAGCCGACAATTCATGAAACCAAATACCCACACATGAGTATAATAATGAAGAAATGATTGTATAAGGTAGGGCAACACCTTGCAAGATACGAAGGAATTAGACACACAAGAATAACACTTAACCTATTTCCCTATAGACGGACTGAACGGCAACGGGTAGCGAGAACCCGGTAGGGAGCAAGGCACGCTTACCCGATACCTTTGCATAATCGGAGGCGAGATACAGAACATAAGCAGATGCACACAAAAATGTGTTGGAAGCGGTTCTTTCGTTTGTATGGTGGCAAAAGAGAGGTTATAGGCAATACCATAAATTTGGTAGTTGACGTTGTTTTTGATGCAAATATCTATAATACAAAATATTACAATACAGTCAACCGTCAACCTGTCAACCTCTACTATAATTTTATGTATTGCGCTTTGTTTTGGTGTAATACATTTTGTATCTGTTTTAAGTGCGACCGCAACCCGGCAACCTGGGGACTTATTTAGATATTCTTTTTTTTTTACCCACCGTTGAAGATAAAAAAAGGGGCATCTTTATCCGGATGTCCCTAATTGGATTTAAAAGCTATATCGGACACTTCCGAAAGCATTTGTTGCAAAGATAGGGAGAAAGAGGTAAACCCAAACAGAAATACCTATTATTTTTATTTATTGCAGATTTAGCGGAACAAAAACGGAACAAAAAAGGCTTAACTTATTGTAAGTCAAGCCTTGTGTGTCGGAATGAGGCGACTCGAACGCCCGACCCCTACGTCCCGAACGTAGTGCGCTACCAACTGCGCTACATTCCGATACCTTTTTCGAAAAGTGGTGCCACCAGGAATCGAACCGGGGACACAAGGATTTTCAGTCCTTTGCTCTACCAACTGAGCTATGGCACCTTTTCCGTTTGCGGGTGCAAAGATAAAGATATTTTTTTATACTACAAGGCTTTTTGAGGAAAAATATTAGAAAAATCCCCTTTGTAGCTTTTAAAACAAGAACAAAGGGGATATTTGTATTATTTATGAGTACAGATTTCTACGTAATTGCTTAATCTATATTCGGATTGATACTGTGCCAGTCTTTAATGGGCGGCAATACGCCCATTCCTATAACTTCGTCGCGTAGTTTACAGAGGTGAGCGTAACTTTCTTTCAGTTTAACCTCTTCTTCGGGAGTACCTTTCAGCTCTTTGTAGTGCACACCGTCCTTATTGATTTCGGTTTCCATAGCCATCATGATATGGTCGAAACCGTGACTGTGTACATATGTGCCTGCCGGCCAGCGGAAAGGCTTTCCACCCATGGCGGCAGCAATCATTTCTATGGAAATATACGCAGGGCTTTGGAAAGAAGAACGACCGCGCAAAGCGATAATGTTAGCGCCGCCTTTGGTAACTTTGGTCTGTATTTCTGCCCATTCTTCCTTTGTCAGGGCAGGAGTGCCGATAATATCCAGCAACGGTTTCCCATCTACTTTGGCGGTAGAAGCATATACAGCCATTTGTTCGCCATGTCCGCCATATGTACGGCAGTTCTCTATCTTATCGGGAGCAATGCCGAAATGTTTGGAAAGTTCGCTACGCAGGCGGGTACTGTCAAGGGCTGCCAGTGTTGTAACCTGAGATGGCTTCAATCCTGAGTACAATAATGTAATCAGGCCGGTAATATCGGCCGGGTTAAAGATGACAACCACGTGCTTCACATCCGGGCAGTAAGCTTTCACGTTCTTACCGAATTCTTCGGCAATGGCGGCATTGCCTTTTAGCAAATCCTCACGGGTCATACCTGCTTTACGGGCTGCACCACCGGAAGACACTACATATTTGGCATTGGTCAGAGCCTCTTTAATGTCGGATGTGAATGTCAGGTTCAGGCCTTCGAATCCGCAGTGGAACATTTCTTCCGCCACACCTTCCAGACCGGGAGCATAAGGGTCGTATAAACAGATGTTCGGGGTAAGGTGCATCATGATTGCAGTCTGTGCCATGTTGGAGCCGATCATACCGGCTGCACCTACAATGGTCAGCTTTTCGTTTGTAATAAATTCCATAATTATATTATTTAAAGGTGAATAATAAACGCTTTTGTCGATTGTTACGTTACAAAGATAACCGTTTTCCGGAAGAGTTGTTTATATAAAAAAGTTATCTTTTAGAGCGAAAAGTTATTCCTTATCTTTATCTTTGTATAAGGTAGGATGCGGCTCGGCAGTACCTGCGCTCAAAAGCGGGCTTTTGGCTTGGTATTGCGCTCACCTTTCGCTATCTTTGCGCAGGATGCCGGAATAGGCTGTGTTCTATTGCGTATCGTTCTTGTTATAAATATTACGAAATATAATTTGTATGAGTATAGAGTTAGGAAAGTTCAATACTTTGAAGGTAGTGAAAGAGGTTGATTTCGGCATGTATCTGGATGGTGGTGAAGAAGGAGAAATTCTGCTTCCGTCGCGTTATGTGCCCGAAAACTGCAAGCCGGGAGATGAACTGGCTGTGTTTATCTATCTGGATAACGGGGAACGGTTGGTAGCTACCACACTGACACCATTAGTACAGGTCGGTGAGTTTGCCTGTTTGGAAGTGGCATGGATAAATCAATACGGCGCTTTCCTCAACTGGGGGTTGATGAAAGATTTGTTTGTTCCTTTCCGTGAACAGAAAATGAAGATGCAGGTTGGGAAGCAATATGTAATCCATGCTCATCTGGATGATGAGAGTTACCGGATTGTAGCCTCTGCCAAAGTGGACCGTTATCTTTCGAGAGAAAAAGCGCCTTATGAACCCGGTCAGGAAGTCAGCATACTTATCTGGCAGAAGACTGATTTAGGTTTTAAGGCTATTATTGAAAACCGATATAGCGGTTTGCTGTATGAAAGCGAGATATTTCAACCTCTGCATACAGGCATGACATTGAAGGCTTATGTAAAACAGGTTCGCGAGGATGGAAAGATTGACCTGATACTTCAGAAACCGGGGCAGGGCAAGGTGGAAGACTTTGCTGCTACCTTATTGGATTATATCCGTGAGCAGGGCGGACACATCACTTTGCATGACAAGAGCCCTGCCGAAGAGATTTACGATACATTCGGTGTCAGCAAGAAAACCTTTAAAAAAGCAGTTGGCGATTTATACAAAAAACATCTGGTATCGCTGCAGGAAAATGGGATTGAACTGGCAAAAAAACTCTAATCCCTACCTGCAATAGGGTTTTCCCTATAACATATTAGAGAGAAACAGAAGGATGGGGGAAAATATTCCCCTATTTTTGTTTTTACTAAAATGATGGAATATAAACTTGTAAAGAACGCTGCCATGAAACGAATATTATTTATGTTGTTTGCCGTGATAATGAGTACTGCTGTCTGCCATGCTGCCATGAGCAACAGTAAAGTGCGTAAAGAAACACGCTTTCTTACGGATAAGATGGCTTATGAACTGAATCTGAATACGGCTCAGTATAATGATGTATATGAAATTAATTATGACTTTATTTCAGGTGTACGTTATCTGATGGATGATGTGCTGAGGGGTGAAGAATGGGCGTTGAATCGGTATTACGATTATCTGGATATACGCAATGACGATTTACGTTGGGTATTGAGCCGCAGACAGTATTCCCGTTTCATGCAGGCTGCCTACTTCTTCCGTCCGATTTATGTGAGTGGCGGGCATTGGTCTTTCCGGATTTATGTTACTTATACCAATCCGAATCATTTCTACTATCCGCGTCCTTATCATTATCGTACTTACTGTGGCGGACATAACCGTGTTCATTATCATAATGTAAGCTATTACCGGGGCAGACATAACTATCCTACCTATAACGGCTCTTTCCGTATCCGTGATAATAAATCGTACCATACAAGCCGGCGTTCGGATTTCGGTTCGGTTCATATCCGTCCCAATTCCGGTACGCGCCCTAACGTGGAACAGTCCAATCGCCGTCCTGCTACCAACAGTCCGGTACGCCGTTCCGATACTAAGAAGGAAGTAAATGCTCCTAAACGCGGGCAGAGTATTCAGAAGGAAAACGAAAGCATAAGACGACGCAGCAACTCTTCTTCATCCTCTACGCGTACAACACGTTCTTCTTCCCGTTCGTCAGAAAGAGGTAAAGAAGCGTCAAGACGAAATTAAACGCTTATCCATGTGTATTTATAACTGATAAACGGGGGATACTTCAATATACCTGTTGATTTCTTTCAGGCACGGAATTCACGGAAAAAGAAGTAAAGAAAATCTGTGTTTTCCGTGTAGTCCGTGCCTGAAAAGAAAATAAATAAAAAGTGTTCATCTCCTTACAAACACACAACAACTAAAATTATATTTATTCGATAGGCTCTCCTTTATAAAAGTCCAGTATCTTGGTACGGAACAGGTACTCGTATTTGGCTTGTAGTTCATCGGATTGTGCTTTCATCAGATTCTGCTTGGCCTCATTGTATTCTACGGCGTTCGCTTTCCCGTTTTCGTATTTCTCGCTCATCAGCTTAAACGATGCTTCGCTTGCCGAGGCTGCCGCGCTGCTGCTTGTGTACTTGCTTTCGGATGCTGCCGCATTGTACCATGCCTGCTGAATTTCTTTGTAGAGGTCCTTCTTGGCATTATCCAGTTGCAAGGAGTAGTTTTCACGTTGCAGGCGAGCTGTACGTACCCGGTTGCGTGTAGCCAGTCTGTTAAAGATGGGGACACTCAGATTAAAACCGATGTATTTGTTGAAATTATCACTCATTTGCTGGCTGAAAGTGCGATTGATTGTCGAATAATAATTCGTACCGAGACTCCCGCTGAGAGTCAGTTGCGGATAGTAACCGCTTTGGGCGATTCGGATACTGTGTTTACTTCCTTCCAGACGATACTGTGCAGCTTGTATTGAGGCCTTGCAACCTAATGCTAACTGATATATTTCGTCCGGAGAAGCCAATGGGATAAGTTCTATTGTTGCGGCAGGATTTTCCAAGAGGAAACCTTCCGGTGTTTCCAGTTCGATAAGCTGGCTGAGGTCGAGCAATGCCAGTTGATAGTTATTGCCCGTCTGTACCGCATTCATCTCATCCTGCGCTACACGTGCTTTGGCTTCGGCAACTTCTGCCGGAGAGGCTTTCCCTACTTCTGCCAGCCGCTCTATGCGGTTGCATTGTTCTTTGCTCAGTTCTACTTGTCCTAAAGAAACCCGGTGCAGTTCTTCGTTGAACAGTACCTGTAAGTAGGCTGAGGCTATATTGATGGAGATATCTTCTTTGGCTTTCTCCAAGTCGGCAAGAGCGGCTTTTAGGTTTAATTTGGCCAAAGCATACTGGTTGGGTATCTCGAGTCCGGTAAACAGTGGAATACTGGTGGAAACGGACATATTTGTACCGTGACTGCCTGTGTTGACATATACGGTGGAGTAATCACCGGTACTCTCGTCCTTGATAGCGGTCTGCGTGCGTCCCCAGTTCCAGTTTTGTCCGGCACTGGCATTAAGGTTCGGCAGTCGTGCCCATTTGGCGGTATTCACTTCAACATTGCTTTGTTCGGCTGCATTGGCTGTCCGGCGGATGTCGATATTATGCTCGATGGCGTAGTCTATACATTGCCGTAGCGACCAGCGGTCTTGCGCCTGAACTTGTATGCAAGCCAGAACGGCCATATATATAAGTATCTTTTTCTTCATGGCGTTTTTGCTTCTTCTAAGTATAACGGTTATTTATCTTTTTTCTCGGCGCCACGCACTTTGTCTTTGGCAGTCAGGCCGCTTTTGACGGCAATTTTGATACCGTCGCTCATGCCTACTTCTATCTGTTGGCGTTTGAACTTCTGTTGAGGTACACTGTCGGTCAGTACATATACAAAGGTGCTGTCTCCACTGAACTCAACCGTACTTTCCGGCAGGGCGAGCGTCTTGAGGGCACGTTCCAGCACAATTTCCGCATTGGCGGAATAGCCGGAACGGATTTGTACGCTGTCCGGCGCCTGGATGGCCGCTTTGATTTCGAATTGGTTGGCTCCGTTTTCTTCTACGCCTTTCGGAGATATGTATTCCAGTACGGCGTTGAACGAGAGGTTTTGCAAAGCACCGATAGTCAGCTTTACCGGCATACCTTCGTGTACGCGGCCTACCTCGGTCTCATCCAGGTTGCCCCGGAAGATGAGGTCATTCATATTGGCAACCGTGGCGATTGTTGTTCCGTCGTTGAACGTATTGCTCATGATAACGGAGTTGCCGACTTTGATAGGTACGTCCAAAATCAGTCCGGTAATGGTGGAACGAATCAATGTGCTGCTGAATGAAGCGCTGTTCTTGGTGATGCCTTCCTTTACGATTTCCAGATTGTCTTTGGCTGTTTGCAATTCCTCCCGTGCCTGTTTTACGTTCACTTCCCCCTTTTCGTATTCTTCGTTACTGATGAGTTTGTCATTAAACAATTTCTCGACACGGGCAAAGTCCGTTTCGGCTTGTTTGGCATTGATTTCTGCCAGACGGACGCGGCTTTCGGCAGAATTCAGCGTGCCCAGTTCGGGGATAACCTTTACTTTGGCAATCACTTCGCCTTGCTTGACGCTTTGTCCGGCTTCTTTATATACTTCGGAAATGATACCGGATATTTGCGGCTTGATAAGCACTTCATCTCTGGGCTCCACTTTTCCGGTGGCTACGGTTGTCTTTTCCAAATCGGCTGTTTCCGGAACGATGGTCTCATATACCTTTACAGTTGGCTGGGATTTCCGGTACAAAAACACGAATGTCCAGATAAATATGGCAGCTACTACCGCCAGTGATGCGATTTTCAGATACTTCTTTGTTTTCATCTTTATTGTATTATTGTTTTATTTTTCTATCGTTTTATCAGTCTGTCACCTTGCCGTTTTTTACTCATCCCTTATCGCTTCGATAGGTTTGATGGCCATTGCGCGGTAAGCAGGTGCCAGTCCTGCCAGCATCCCTAATGCAATGAGAAGGGCGCAAGTGCCGATAGCCAGTCCGAAGGAGACTTGATAATGGGTCTTGATGACTCCGGGATCATTCGCTGCGCTTTCCAGTATTTGCAGTATAAGTACGGCAAAAGAGATACCTGCCATGCCGGCTACGGTAGTCAGTACCATACTTTCCGAAAGGATTTGTTGCAGAATATCTTTGGGACGGGCACCGATGGCACGCCGTATGCCTATTTCCGTAGTGCGTTCCTTTACCGTTACCATCATGATATTGGATACGCCGATAGCTCCGGCAAACAAGGTTCCCAAGCCCACCATCCAGATAAGGATGCGGGTACCTGTCATCAGTGTGTCCATCATGGAAAACATGGCTTCTGCATTGAGGAACATGATTGCCTGTTTGTCGTCCGGCGAGATGTAATGGGCGGCTTTGATGCGATGCTCTATTTCCGGTTCTACGTCCTTAACCTTCACTCCCGGTTTCATGATAAAACAGACTACATCTATCCTTTGTCCCAGATTATATGTCTGCTGCATCGTTGTGAAGGGTAGGGTAACCGCTTCCGAAGCCTGTCCCTGTATGTTCACATTACCCTCGGAAGAGCACATGCCGATAACACGGTAATAAATGCCGTTTACCCTGATATATTTTCCGCAAGGGTCCTCGCCCGGCTTGAAGAGGCTTTCGTATACGCGTTTGCCAATGACGCATACCTTGCGCGCCTCACGTATATCCACGTCATTGATAAAGCGGCCGTATGTCATTTCCTGATGCTCTATCTGTTCATATTCGGGGTATAGACCTTTGACGCTGCATTCGTATTTGTTTTCTCCGTAAACGGCTGTCTGTCCCCATAAGGCAAATGAAGGAGTGGCCGTTTTTATTCCGTCGATGCTGCGTACCCGTTCCACATCTTCCATTTCCAGGTCCCACCAGCGTCCTTTACGAAATCCTTTGTAGGCCTCGCTTGTCTTTTGCGCTGCAATAAATCCGGAGTTTGTAGCGAAACCTTCAAATTGCGCTTTCATTTGTTCCTGCATGCCTTGTCCGCCGCCAATAAGTGCCACAAGCATGAAGATGCCCCAGAATACACCGAATGCCGTCAGCAGACTGCGTGTCTTGTTTCTTGTTATCGTAACGAGGATTTCCTCGCATGTATCCATGTCTATTCTCATAATCGTTTAATCTGCTCTAAGTGCTTCGATGGGACTGATGCTTACCGCCTTTTTAGCCGGGAAGAATCCGGCAAGCGTACCTGCGACAATCAGGGTCAATGTAGCCTGTATGGCAATGCCGATATCCACTGTGGGGTCCGAGAACATCCTGGCTTGAAACATACCCGCATCCGCTGTTTGTGTGCCGAAGGCGGAATTCATCCATTCCGTTACTCCGATGCCTGCCACCATGCCGATGTAGCCGAAAAAAGTGGTAATCGTAACGCTTTCCACAATAATCAGCCGAAGGATGGAAAAAGGCTTTGCACCCAGCGCTTTGCGTATGCCGAACTCACGTGTGCGTTCCTTGACGGTAATCAGCATGATATTCGATACGCCTACGATGCCGCTCAGCAGGGTAAAAATACCTATCACCCAAATGGCGGTACGCAACAAGCCGGCTACGTTCTGTGTCTGTATGTATTGTGTAAAGCGGTTCCATATCCATATTGCGCCTTCATCTTCCGGGTTGAAACGGTGGTTGGCGGCAATGACTTTACGGTACTCTTTCTCAAAGGTTTCGTTGGCCGCTTCGCTCGTCAGATTTTTGGTGGTGAAGATGATGTTGTTGAGTTTATCGCCTTTGTTATAGATGGTTTGCATGGTGGAGAAGGGGATAAAGGCCAGGCTGCTTTGGTCTCCCTGGTCTTCGTACAATCCGACTACCCGGTAGGCTACACCGCCTGCATTGACAAATTGGCCGACTGGTTCCGTACGTGACTTTCCGAAAAGAATTTCTGCCGACTTTTTATGAAGAATGATAACTTTCCGCCGTTCTTTCACATCGTTCCGGTTGATAAAGCGTCCGCTTGCGGTCTTGATGGCTTCGGACTCTACGTAGTTCGGGTGTACGCCCATCAGCGAGATATTGATGTATTCTTGTCCGAAGCTGATGTTTACATCTCCCTGCCGCAGGGTGGCGCCGGCAGTGATGATATTGTCGGGAAAGTATTTTTCGGTTGCGGCGAGGTCTTTGTTTTCCAGTTGGATACGCCGTCCTTCTTTCAAGCCTTCGTACGATTGGGTGGTCCAGCCACCGCCCAGGCGGATGGAGTTCAATGCGCGTTCGGATGCGTTTTGTTCGAAAGCATGGATGATGCCGTTGCCTGCTCCCAGCAGTACGATAAGCATAAAGATGCCCCACGCCACTGCAAAACCGGTGAGGAACGTGCGCAACTTGTTACGCTTGATTGTACCGTATATTTCTTGCCAAAGGTCTATCATGATTACTGTAAGTGATGTTATAAAGCGATAGGAGATTAATGTAATGACGCGGCAGTGTCCGTTATTTCATGAAACCGTCCTTGCCGAATGGCGATGCGTCGTGATTCAGGTTCTCTTCAATGCTGCCTATCACACCGTCTTTAATGTGGATAATCTTGTCTGTCTGATTGGCAACGCCGCTCTCGTGGGTTACGACCACGATGGTCATGCCCGTTTCATGCAAGTCTTTCAGAATTTGCATGACCTCTACGGAAGTCTTGCTGTCGAGAGCACCGGTCGGTTCGTCGGCAAGGATAATCTGGGGGCGGGTAATCAATGCACGGGCAATGGCTACACGCTGCTTCTGTCCGCCGGACATTTCGTTGGGCATGTGGTGAGCCCACTCTTTCAGCCCCAGGCGTTCCAGATATTCCAACGCCATAGCGTTACGCTTCCGGCGGCTTACTCCTTGATAGAAGAGAGGAAGAGCCACATTCTCTACCGCATCCTTGAAGGAAATCAGATTGAATGACTGGAAGATAAAACCAATCATACGGTTGCGGTATTCGGCGGCTTTGTTTTCGCTCAGGTTCTTGATAAGCGTACCGTTCAGGTAATATTCTCCTGTATCGTAGTTGTCCAGAATGCCTAAGATGTTGAGGAGCGTGGATTTTCCGGAGCCTGACGCTCCCATAATAGAGACGAACTCTCCTTTTCGGATATCAAGGTCGATGCCTTTGAGTACGTGTAGCGGTGCTCCGTTATTATAGGTCTTGTTGATGTCTTTCAGTTGTATCACGTTTTTCCTGTTTATAGCTTTGTTCTTATTGATTTTAACTATTAGACGCAGCAATGTGACGAAAAGTTGCAATTGACGTGAAGTTTTTTAAAAAAAGATTTTGCAGTGTCGTTTTTCTTTGTGTAATTTGTAACCATTAATGTTATAACTAACCCTTTAAACAAAAAAGTAAATATCATGAATTCAAACATGGAAAAACCCTATGTAGTGGGGATTGACATAGGCGGAACGAACACCGTCTTTGGTATCGTAGATGCACGTGGCACTATTCTTGCAAGTGGTTCCATCAAGACGGGAGCTTATGATGAGGCAGACAATTACGTAGACGAAGTATGCAAGAATCTTCTTCCGCTGATTATCGCGAATGGCGGTGTTGATAAAATAAAAGGTATCGGTATCGGTGCTCCTAACGGCAACTATTATAGCGGCACAATCGAGTTTGCCCCGAATCTTCCGTGGAAAGGAGTAATTCCTTTGGCAGCCATGTTTGAAGAACGTTTGGGCATCCCTACGGCACTGACTAATGACGCCAATGCCGCCGCTATCGGTGAAATGACCTACGGCGCTGCACGCGGTATGAAAGACTTCATCATGATAACGCTGGGTACGGGCGTAGGCAGCGGTATCGTTATCAACGGACAAATGGTATACGGACACGACGGTTTTGCCGGAGAGTTGGGACATACTATCATACGTCGCGAAAACGGTCGTCTCTGCGGATGCGGTCGCCACGGCTGTCTGGAAACTTACTGTTCGGCTACCGGTGTGGCGCGTACTGCACGTGAGTTCCTCACTGCACGTACCGAACCGAGTTTGTTGCGTTCCATTCCGGCCGAAAATATCACCTCTAAGGATGTGTACGATGCAGCCGTTCAGGGTGACAAGCTGGCACAGGATATTTTTGACTTTACCGGTACTATTCTGGGAGAGGCTATTGCAGACTTCATTGCTTTCTCCAGTCCCGAAGCAATTATTCTGTTCGGTGGGTTGGCTAAGTCCGGAGATTACATCTTCAAGCCTATCCAAAAAGCTATTGATGACAATATCCTGATGATTTACAAGGGCAAGGCCAAATTGATGATGTCCGAACTGAAAGACTCTGATGCTGCTGTGCTGGGAGCCAGTGCGTTGGGCTGGGAGTTGAGAGATATTAAATAAGCTCAGTCTTTGATTGAAAATATAGCCGCCCTGCCGGAATATGATTTCTCGGCTGGGCGGTATTTTTTTTATATACATCAAACAAAGTTTTCAACCGTATCAAACGTTTTTTTCACTATAATGAAAAATCTTTATTAATCCCACGAAAAAAGAAAATGCTTGTAGAAAATGCAGGTTTGTTTGTACTCCTTTTGCTTTTCGCATTTTTTATTCATACGGGATAGCGGGCGAAGGGACATTTGTCCGTTCCGTAAGACGAATAATTCCATTCCGTGGGATGAGGTATTTGAGACATTAAAAAAGGGAAACCGAATCAATCGGCTGCCCTTTTTTATTTAGAAATAGGAGTTTGGGATTAACCGTTAACTCTTTTTTCTTTAATTCTTGCTTTCTTACCGGTAAGAGCACGCAGGTAGTACAATTTAGCGCGACGAACTTTACCCACTTTGTTCACTTCGATGCTGTCGATAGCCGGTGATTCAATCGGGAAAATACGTTCTACACCTACAGTACCAGACATCTTACGTACAGTAAAACGCTTCTTCTCTCCATGTCCGGCAATCTTGATAACAACGCCACGGTACAACTGTACACGTTCTTTGTTACCTTCGACGATACGATATGCTACTGTAACAGTGTCACCTGCCTTGAAGCTCGGGTGTTGTTTGCCGGTAGCAAATGCTTCTTCTGCAATTTTAATTAAATCCATTGTTCTTATTATTAAATTGTTTGATCGTTACAACGCAACATACCAGGCTTCTCACTCGGTGTCCTGACAGCGATTGCGCGAAAGCGGTGCAAAGGTAGAGTTTTTCTTTTGATTGACAAAGAGATGTACTCTTTTTCTTTTTTGCAGGATGGAAAGAAATGCCGTTCCTCTTTGGGATTACAGCAAAAGAAAAGTATATTTGTAGCAATTTAAAAATGGATGAATATGAAGAAATGTTATTTGAAAATCGTCTCAGGAACAGCGTTGGCAGTGATGTTTTTGTTTGCATCTTGCCATTCGGCCTATGAAGTGACAAAAGCCGAAGGGCGCATGCAGCCGATAGACTCTACCTATGATGTTGCTCCCGATGCGGAAGCCATGGCGTTGCTTGCCCCCTACAAGGCGAAGATAGACAGTATGATGTACCGGGTAGTGGGCACTGCCGAGATGTCTATGGATAAAGGAGCTCCCGAAAGCCTCCTTTCCAATCTGGTGGCCGATGTGCTGCGCGGAGCGGCTGCGCAGGTGCTTGGAAAACCTGCCGATATGGGGCTTGTGAATATGGGTGGATTGCGGAACGTGCTGACGGAAGGTCCCATTACTTGCGGCAACATCTACGAAATACTGCCGTTCGAGAACTCACTTTGTGTCGTGACTTTGAAAGGTGTTTATCTGAAGCAACTGTTTGAGAGCATTGCGGCACGCGGCGGCGAAGGAGTCAGCGGTGTGAAGTTGCGGATTACCAAAAGCGGAAAGTTGCTGGGGGCTACTGTAGCCGGCAAGCCGGTTGTCGACGACAAACTGTACACGGTTGCCACTATTGATTATCTGGCCGACGGCAATAGCGATATGACCGCCCTGATTCAGGCCGAAAAGAGAGATTGTCCGCCGGGTGCGACCTTGCGCGGTCTGTTTATGGACTATGTAGAGCAACAGACGGCAGCAGGCAAGAAGATTACTTCGCGCATGGAAGGACGAATCACCGTGGAAGATTAAGAACAGAAAACTAAAAAAGAGAATTCGATGAAACGTATATCTATATATTGCCTGCTGATGTTCTGTGCATTGCTGACAGCATCGGCACAGCAGACCAAGCAATTGGTCATTCTGCACACAAGTGACACTCACAGCCGTATCGAACCGATTGACCTGCACGCTGCCGACCCGTATGCAGGGGCGGGCGGTGTGGTACGCCGCGCTACTTTTCTGAAAGATTTCCGTACCAAGAATCCGGATGTCCTGCTCTTTGACTGCGGCGACATTTCGCAAGGTACTCCCTATTACAATCTTTTCCGGGGCGAGGTGGAAGTCCGGATGATGAACCTTATGGGCTATGATGCCATGACTATCGGTAATCATGAGTTTGACTTCGGGCTGGATAATATGGCGCGTTTGTTCCGTATGGCCCACTTTCCGGTGGTATGTGCCAATTACGATGTCACCGGAACAGTTCTTGAGGGACTGGTGAAACCTTATGTAGTCCTGGAACGCGGAAGTATGAAAATCGGAGTGTTCGGGGTGAGCCCCAAGATGGAAGGGCTGGTACAGGCCGATAAGTGTGAAGGCATTGTATACAACGATCCTATTGTTGCGGCGCAAGAAGTAACCGACCTTTTGCGGACCAAGGAAGGGTGTGATGTCGTTATCTGTCTTTCCCATCTCGGCTTCCGTCTTAAGAATGAAGTCTGCGATGAGAAGCTGGCAGCGGCAACCAGGGGCATTGATGTAATATTGGGCGGTCATTCCCATACTTTTATGGAGAAACCGGCTTTCTGCCTGAATGCGGAGGGGAAGAGTATTCCGGTATTGCACACCGGGAGAAGCGGCATTTTTGTAGGAGAATTGGATTTGACACTGACGAAGGAATAGCGGATGAAAAGGCTGTTACTGTTTATACTGGTTATAATGGGATGTTGCGGGCGTTTTGCTTCGGATGCGAAACGTTGTCCGGCGACACCTGCCGTTGTTCCCCCCGTGGAGCCGTTGCTGGTGAGGTCGGCAGTGGATGATGTGCGATGCAGGCAGTGGGTGGATTCGGTTTTGGGCACACTCAGCCTGAAAGAGCGGATAGGACAGCTTTTTATCTATACAATCGCCCCCTATCAGGACAAGGGCAACAAGGAGTTGCTGCGTAAGGTTGTCGAGGATTATAAAGTCGGCGGTTTGCTGTTTTCCGGCGGACTGATGCAAAACCAGGCCATGCTGACGAATGAAGCGCAACGCATGGCGGATATTCCTCTGCTGATTACGTTCGACGGCGAGTGGGGGCTTTCCATGCGTCTGCGGGGTACACCCGTCTTTCCGAAGAATATGGTACTGGGATGTATACAGAACGATACCCTGCTTTATGAGTATGGCAGGGAAATGGCAAGGCAGTGCCGGGAACTCGGCGTACAGGTGAATTTTGCTCCGGTGGCGGATGTCAATATCAATCCGAAGAATCCGGTTATCAACACCCGCTCTTTCGGTGAAAATCCGGTGAACGTTGCCAATAAGGTTATCGCCTATGCCAGAGGTTTGGAAGACGGCGGAGTACTCTCGGTATCCAAACATTTTCCGGGGCATGGGGATACGGACGTGGATTCGCATAAATCGCTTCCGGTTTTACCGTTCACGCGCGAGCGTTTGGACAGTGTCGAGTTGTATCCTTTTAGAAAAGCTGTTCAGGCAGGGGTAGGAGGCATTATGGTGGGGCATTTGGAAGTGCCTGCTTTTGAGGCGCAGCGCGGATTGCCTTCTTCCCTTTCCCGCAATGTGGTTTATGACTTGCTGACACGCGAATTGCAGTTCCGGGGACTTGTCTTCACAGATGCTTTGGCTATGAAGGGAGTTTCCAAACATGAGTCGCTCTGCTTGAAAGCATTGCAGGCGGGGCATGACTTACTTCTCGTTCCTCGGCGTATAAAAGAAGAAGTGGATGCCATACTGGCTGCCGTAAAGCGCGGTGAGTTGACGGAGCAGGCGGTGGAGGAGAAATGCAGAAAGGTATTGACTTATAAATATGCACTTGGGCTGAATAAGAAGCCTCTTATTCGTCTTTCCGGATTGGGAACCCGAATTAATACGCCTTATACGCGGGATTTGATTCGTCGTTTAAATCTGGCGGCTGTTACCGTGCTGGGCAATGCGACGAAAGTGCTGCCACTGGATCCGGCGATTAAAGATGTTGCGGTGTTGAATGTCGGGGAAGCAGCGGAGATACGGCCTTTTATCAAGCAGCTTTCCGAATATACGCATCCGGTAGAGTTCCAATTGGGAAAAGATTTACCGGCGGCAGGACGTAAGGCTTTGAGAGATAAACTGTCCGGATATAAACGTATTCTGGTATGTGTCACCGAGCATCGTCTGGCGGCTTATCAGTCTTTCTTTGCGGAGTTTGCTCCGGACGTTCCGGTGGTATATGTGTGCTTTATTCCCGGCAAGCAACTGCCACAGATACGTCAGGGCATATCGGCAGCCGAAGCGGTGGTATTGGCGCATTCTTCGAATGATGACGTACAGCGGCAGGTGGCCGGGATACTTTATGCGGATGCCGTGGCTGACGGCCGGCTTTCGGCAAGTATCGGCAGTTTGTTTGCTGCCGGAGAAGGGGTAACCTTAAGTCCGCAGACAAAGTCTCATTTCATTCCCGAAGAGCATGGCCTGGATTCCCGCTTATTGGCACGGATTGATACGATTGCCTGGGAAGGCATACGGGAAGGAGCCTATCCGGGATGTCAGGTAGTGGTTTTGAAGGACGGGAAAGAGATGTATAATAAGGCTTTCGGTACTTATACATATACAACCGGAAATAAGGAAGCAGTTCCGGTGACACCGGCATCCGTATATGACGTTGCATCTTTGACGAAGACGACAGCTACCTTATTGGCCGTAATGAAGCTTTATGATAAAGGCCGTTTAAGCCTGACAGACCGTGTGTCTGATTATCTTCCCTACCTGCAGGATACGGATAAACGCAATATAACGGTCAGGGAACTGCTGTTCCACCAGTCGGGATTGCCTTCCACCTTGCTGTTCTATCAGGATGCCATTGATGAGGATAGTTACGAGGGTACATTATTTAAGGCACGGCCGGATAAACTGCATCCTGCCCGTATCGGACGGCAGACATGGGCTAACCCGAATTTCCGTTTCCGTCCGGGGCTGACGTCGAAAGTACGTATAGCCGAATGTACTTTACAGGTCTGTGACAGTCTTTGGTTGAATAAGTCCTTTAAAAAGGAGTATCTCCAAAAGATAGCGGATGCGCCTTTGAGGGATAAACGGTATCGTTATAGCTGTGTGGGCTTCATTCTGCTGCAGCAGGTGGTTGAGGCGCGTGCGGGAATGCCTATGGATGAGTTTCTTGCTCAAGAGTTTTATACTCCGATGGGGCTGAAGCGTACCGGGTATCTTCCGTTACGGTTCTTGTCTAAAGAGGAGATTGTGCCTTCGTCCGTTGACCCTTTCCTGCGGAAAACAGTTTTGCAAGGATTTGTACACGATGAATCGGCCGCTTTTCAAGGCGGTGTTTCCGGCAATGCGGGATTGTTCTCTACGGCTGAGGAAGTGGCGCAGATTTATCAGATGCTGCTGAATGGCGGTGAGTTGAACGGAAAACGTTATTTAAGCAAGGAGACGTGCAGGCTTTTTACCACTACGGTTGCCAAGGGATGCCGCCGTGGTTTGGGATTCGATAAGCCGGATGTGCAGAATCCTGCGAAAAGTCCCTGCGCCCTTTCCGCTCCGGCATCGGTGTATGGACATACGGGCTTTACCGGAACTTGTGCATGGGTAGACCCGGATAACGGCTTGGTGTATGTATTCCTCAGCAACCGTATTTATCCGGAGGTATGGAATGCGAAATTGCTGAAATCGGATATTCGGGAAAGAATACAAGAGGCGATGTATCGGGCTGTGTTGAAGTAAGGCAATCGCATCAGAATAAAAAAAGGAGATGCCGGCTAACTTGAAATCGTTAGGCAGCATCTCTTTTTTTTGAAACAATTAATTTATTCTGTTAAGTTTTAGGTGTGTATGTCAGAATGCAATACCGATACGCAGACCTAAGTTGTTCATACCGTCCACACTGTAAGTGAAGAGGTCGCCTTTGTTGGTCCCGTAGCTGTAATAGGCTGCGAAGTGCAGGCCCGGACCGTAAGCCCACGGGTAAACGTTGAAACCGATTTCCGGAGATACGTAGAATCCCCATGTATCTTTATTGGTTTCAAATACATTGAAAGTGGACTTCAACTGTGCATACTGTGTACCGAGTTTTACGCCCACATACGGTTGGAATGCACCGCCACGGTTCCACGCATAACGTGTGGCAAGACCGAAAGGCAACTGGAATACGGTATGCTGCTGGTCGGTATTCAAACTGCCGCTCGTACCGACCGGCAAGGTCTGACGGCTGAAATATTCATGGTTGCTATGATAAGCCAGGAAGCCTCCCAAAGCAAAGTTGGACGTCAGGAAGTAACCGCCTTCAAAGTTCATCCCCCATCCGCTGCCTTTGTCGGCAAAGTGGTTGTTTAAGGGGAAATTGAACTGCCAGTCGATGTTGGCATAACCGTTATCGGTCATCTGTGCCTTTGCCGGCATGGCGAAGACAAGGGCGAGGGCGGCGATTGCGAATGCCCTCAAGGATATATATTTCAATGTTTTCATACTTGTTCTTGTTTTATAAATTCAACAATAGCTTTCTATCGGGATAGAAGAAGTCGGTAGTTTATCTCGGCTGGGCACTCATCCTGTTAAGATAGGCAGATTGTGTAAAAGCCTGGTTCACGCCTTCCACTGCCATTTTGGTGTTGAAAGATGTCGAGCCGCTCAATAACCCGCTCATGTAGCTGGTCCACAGCACGGGAAGTTTTTCCTTTTCGCCTTGGGGAGCGTCGAGGTTCAGCAATTCGGTGATGAAGGAACCGGTACTATAAGCATAGTTTACGGCATACGGATAGTACCATCCGCCCCAGTTACCCCAGTAAGGAGCATCCCAATAGCCCGGGTAGTTCCACCACCATTCGGGGCGTCCGTAGTCCGTAAAGTAGTAAGTGCTCTTTACGTAACTCACTTGCAAACCGAGGTCGGCGTTTTCGCGATTGTATATACGGACATAACCGCGGTTGTTCATATTGGCAGCGTATGCGCTGAGGATTTCCTGTGCACTTTCGTCTTTCCAATATTCGGCGTCTTTACTGTTGCCGATAACAAGGATGCTATCCGGTAAGTAATAGGTTTCGAAAGCTTTGAAGTCTGCTTTCGTGTCATAATTGGTATAAACCAGATACTTGCTGTCCAGCTTATCCATGTCGGGGTCTTTTTCGCAGGATACAAATGCTATTGCGAAGACCGCTAATAATAAGGGAATAAATTTCTTCATACTTCTATAATGTTTAGGTTAAATATAAATTCCTGCCCTATTGGTACCTTAGGCTTTTGGAGAAAGAACAAGATAAAAAATAAAAGGTTCAAAAATAGATGTGTTAAATGTGCGGTGGACTATAAAGAAACTGGTATGTTTTCTTTTTATTCAGATGGGTATGAATGGCTTTTCAGACTATCATTGCCAGTTCGTTGGCATAACCGTGCCATATAGGTGGCACAGTTGTGCCAATAAATAGGCATTATTGTGCCAATAAAGTGGCACAATAATAATTCAAGGCGGTGGAATTAGCTGGTTTTAAATAGTTGTTACCGCTTTGGGACTGGTTATATCAAAAAGACTATCTCAATTTTCATTTTGAGATAGTCTCTTTCATAGCATACGAGGGTATTGGCGACTATTTTACAATCTGATAAATGTTTTTTAATTCTTCTGCAGAGAAAGCGGTATTATCAATCGCTTTCAGATTATCTGCCAATTGTCCAACAGAACTGGCTCCGATAATAACCGAGGTCACCAAGTCGTCTTTCAGTATCCATGCAAGCGCCATTTCGGCAAGTGTCTGACCGCGACGGATGGCGAGTTCATTCAGTGCTTTTATCTTTTTCAAGACTTCATCTGTCAGCGCTTCTTTTTTAAGGAAGCCGCCTTTGGCGATGCGTGAATCATCGGGAATACCGTTCAGGTAGCGGTTGGTAAGCAATCCTTGTGCCAAAGGGGAGAAAGCGATGAATCCTGTACCGTTTTCTTTGGCTTGCCTCAGGATACCTTCTTCTTCCGGTTCGCGGTTAAACAGATTGTATTTACCTTGATGGAGTAGGCAGTGCACATCCCGCTCTTTCAAGTATTTATATGCTAATTCTGCTTTGTCTTTAGGGTATTTGGAAATGCCGATGTATAGCGCTTTACCTTGCCGTACGATGTCAACGAGTGTTTGAAGTGTCTCTTCAAGAGGGGTGTTGGGGTCGTAACGGTGGGTATAGAAGATGTCTACATATTCGAGGTTCATCCGCTTTAAACTTTGGTTGAGGCTGCTCATCAGTGATTTTCGGGAACCCCAATCACCGTAAGGACCCGGCCACATTTCATGTCCCGCTTTGGTAGAAATGAATAATTCATCCCGGTAGGGCATAAATGATTTCTTCATGATCATACCGAATGTTTCTTCTGCAGAGCCGCAGGAAGGGCCGTAATTGTTGGCGAGGTCAAAATGGGTGATACCCTTGTCGAATGCATAATGTGCCATTGATAGCGAGTTGGCGAAAGTATTGACATCGCCGAAGTTGTGCCATAGTCCTAAAGATATTTCAGGTAGAAGGATGCCGCTCTTTCCGCAACGGCGGTATTTCATACCGTTTTCGTATCTGTCGGGGGCGGGAGAATAGATGGGAGTTATCATATCTGTTGGTTTTAGTTAGACTTTATATTATATAAGGTTGTGAAAACAATGAAAGCAAAAATACGGAAATTCTTTGAAAGTATCTGTTTATTGGCTCTATAGATTGAACTTTTATTTACTTTACAATTTTATCCGTCTCCGGCTCGAAAAGTCTATTGCTGAGTGCCTGCAAAGCCCTTTTCTTGTCTTCCGTCTTAATGACGAATGCCACGTCACTGTCATTGTTGCCATACGAAATCATACGTAGCGGGATATCTGCCAGAGCTTCTATAATCTGTGCTTCGACACCGGCATACTGCCAACGCATGTTTCCCACCACGGATACAATGGACATGCGATCTTCCATCAGAATTTTTGCATATTGTTCCAGCTCCGCAAGGATTTTGCATAGATGTTCGCTGTTGTCTATGGCGACGGATACATCCTGATTGGATGAGACCAACAGACAAAGCGGCGTTCTGTATTTGGCAAACGTATCAAAAATCTTACTGATAAACTGATAAGGACATAAGTTATGTTTCGACTCGAACTTCACGTAGAAGATGTTGTCTTTGGCGGCTATGGCTTTAATGATATTGTCGTCCTGCAAATCCGAAATCAATGTCCCCTCTGCCTGAGGATTCATTGAGTTGAGCAATCGTACCGGGATATTGCGCTTGCGTGCCGGGGCGATGCAGAACGGGTGTAATATTTTTGCTCCGTAAAAGGCCAGCTGCTCGGCTTCGTTGAAACTGAGATGCTTTACGGAGCGGGTTCCCGTTACTTCACGCGGGTCATTATTGTGCATCCCGTCAATGTCCGTCCATATCTGTATTTCCTCTGCGCGGATGGCAGCGCCGATGAGCGATGCCGTATAGTCGCTGCCGCTCCGTTTCAGGTTATCCGTTTCATTATAAGCATTTTTGCAGATGTACCCTTGAGTAATAAAAAGATTGATGCCGGGATACTGTGCCAATTGCACCTGCAGTTTTTCCTCTATATATTTCAAGTCCGGTTCTCCTTCCGGTCCGGTACGCATAAAGTCGAAGGCGGAGAGCAGGATATTGGCAATCTTCCGTTCCCGCAGGTAGAAGTGCAGCAGGGCTGTACTGATAAGTTCCCCTTGTGCCAAAACCTCTTTTTCTTCAACCGAGGTGAATTCATCATTGATAAATTGCCAGAGTCGCTGGAAGCGGTCGAGAATATAATCTATCGCTTCCCGCTTTGTGGACTCGTCTGTCAACAGTTCGTTGGCAAAGTCTATGAACTGGAATTCCAGCCGGGTGATTTTCTCGTGTGCCTGCTCTATATCGCGGTTGAACAGGCTGGCTGCAATCTCTTCCAGATGATTGGTAGTGCCTGCCGTTGCGGACAGGACTACAATCTTCGGTGTGGACTCTGAAATGAGTTCCGCTACGTGTTTCATTCTCTCTACTGTGCCGACGGAAGTACCGCCGAATTTGCAAACTTTCATTTTTAAATCTTTTTTAGTTATTCTTTTTTTACTGTCGGATGAAGCCTCTGTATTCCTTTTCGTTTTAGAAGGCTCATTTCCGAAATGGAAGGGCGAGTTTCTTTTTCAGTTCTCTTACAATGCCTCTGAGGATACATTGTAAGGTGTTTTTTTACTTTTCCGTAGTCTTATGTGCGCTCCCTTCACTTATAAAAGTTCAAAAGACATGCCGTTTGTTTCCCGAAAAACGTTTATATTTGCACATCCCCTGTTTTTACCATTTATTACTTTAAACTTATCCGAAAAATATGAGCAAGATTTTAGTCGTTGACGATGAAGTACAGATCCGTACCCTTTTGTCGCGTATGTTGGAGTTGGAAGGATATGAAGTATGCCAGGCCGGTGATTGCAGGACTGCTTTGAAGCAGTTGGAATTTCAGAGCCCGGATGTAGTCTTGTGCGATGTGTTTCTTCCTGACGGTAACGGGGTAGACCTTGTGTCGTCTGTCAAGAAAACAGCCTCTAACGTAGAGATAATCCTGTTGACGGCGCACGGTAATATCCCGGACGGGGTGCAGGCCATTAAGAACGGTGCTTTCGATTATATCACCAAAGGTGATGATAACAATAAGATTATACCGCTTGTCAGCCGTGCCGTGGAGAAGGCGCGCATGAACGTCCGCTTGGAGAAACTGGAAAAGAAAGTAGGGCATACGTATTCTTTCGATTCTGTTTTGGGTGATTCGAAAGCATTGAAAGATGCCGTTTCACTGGCACGGAAAGTATCGGGAACGGATGTGCCCGTATTACTGACGGGTGAAACGGGTACGGGAAAGGAAGTCTTTGCGCAAGCCATACATTATAATAGTAAGCGTGCTAAGCAGAATTTCGTAGCGGTAAACTGCTCCTCTTTCAGTAAGGAACTGTTGGAAAGCGAGATGTTCGGTCATAAAGCCGGTTCGTTTACAGGAGCATTGAAAGATAAGAAAGGATTGTTTGAGGAGGCCGACAATGGCACTATCTTCTTGGATGAAATCGGTGAAATGGCATTTGAACTGCAAGCCAAACTGCTGCGCATTCTCGAAACAGGCGAATATATAAAGATTGGCGATACCAAACCCACCCGTGTGAATGTGCGTGTTGTTGCCGCAACCAACCGCAATCTGCCGGAAGAGATTACCGCAGGACGTTTTCGCGAAGATTTATTCTACAGACTCTCCGTATTCCAGATTCATCTGCCGCCCTTGCGTGAACGGGCGGGCGATGTACGTATTTTGGCAAAAGCCTTTGTAAAGGACTTCTCCGTTCGGTTGGCACGTCCCGTTACGGAAATAACACCCGCTTTTCTCGAAGCCCTCGAACAACAACCTTGGAAAGGTAATATCCGGGAATTGCGTAATGTGATAGAGCGCAGTCTGATTGTTTGCGAGAGTGAACGGCTGGATGTTGCTGACTTGCCGCTCGATATACAGAACACACATTACGAACAATCCGATGAAACCACTCCCGGCAGTTTTGAACTTTCTGCCATGGAGCGTCGCCACATCGCCCGTGTGTTGGAATATACAAAAGGAAATAAGACCGAAGCAGCCCGCCTGCTCAAAATCGGATTGACCACACTCTACCGCAAAATCGAAGAATACGGAATATAATCTGTTCTTTTCCGTAGCTTGCCGAAAGTTTCCCGGCGTGGAACTTCCGGTTTCTCCTAAGGAAATAAATGGTTTCGCCAGATGAACCTCGAATCATGCAATGTACCTTTTCTATTTTGATAGACACCCTTTCATTTTGAAAGGGTGTTTTCTTTTTCTGTAACTCCTCCATTGTGTTTATTTATTTGTAAATCAGTGTTTTATCTTTCAGGCTTCTATTTTGGCACGCATTTGGCAATTATGAGGACGGTAAAACATGAATATTAATTTAACAACGTAAAAACATGGGAATAACGATTTCATTTATTTTCTGCCTGTTGAGCGGATTTCTCGCTTTCTGGCTATTCTGGAAATGTGTGGATTGGTTTGAGAAGATTTAAAGAGGAGAGAAAAGATTATGTACACAGTATTATTTGTATTAGGTGTTGCAGTGTTCGGGTACTTGATGTATGTTCTGGTGAAACCCGAAAGATTCTAAAAGATTAAAGAAATGAATACGGAAATTTTAGGTGTAGTTTTACAGATTTTCCTGTTGGTGGCGATTTCTTATCCGCTGGGAAAATATATTGCGAAGGTTTATAAAGGAGAGAAGACATGGTCGGACTTTATGAAACCGGTAGAGGGACTGATATTTAAGGTAGCGGGCATTAATCCCAATGAAGAAATGAATTGGAAGCAGTTCCTAAAGGCGTTGCTGATATTGAATGCTTTCTGGTTTGTCTGGGGAATGGTGCTGTTGGTCAGTCAAGGATGGCTGCCGCTGAATCCTGATGGTAATGGTCCGCAAACTCCCGACCAGGCATTCAATACCTGCATCAGTTTTATGGTAAACTGTAACTTGCAGCATTATTCCGGTGAGAGCGGACTGACGTATTTCACCCAGTTGTTCGTCATCATGCTCTTCCAGTTTATTACCGCAGCGACAGGTATGGCGGCTATGGCGGGCATTATGAAGTCCATCAGCCGTAAAACAACGAATACAATCGGTAACTTCTGGAACTTTCTTGTATTGAGTTGCACGCGTATTCTTTTGCCGCTTTCCCTGATTGTCGGCTTTATCCTTATTACACAAGGTACTCCGATGGGTTTTGACGGTAAGATGGAGGTGACTACGCTTGAAGGACAGGAACAAACGGTTTCACAAGGGCCGGTGGCTGCCATCGTTCCTATCAAGCAGTTGGGTACGAATGGCGGTGGTTACTTCGGCGTAAATTCGTCTCATCCGTTGGAAAATCCTACTTACCTGTCCAATATCGTAGAATGCTGGTCTATCCTGATTATACCTATGGCTATGGTTTTTGCGTTGGGTTTTTATACAAAACGGATGAAACTGGCTTATAGTATTTACGGCGTAATGCTCTGTGCCTATTTGGCGGGTGTCGGCATCAATGTTTATCAGGAGATGAACGGTAATCCTCGCATTGACGATATGGGCATTGCACAGGACAATGGGTCTATGGAAGGCAAGGAAGTCCGTCTGGGAGCAGGCGCCACCGCATTATGGAGCATTACGACTACGGTTACTTCCAACGGTTCCGTCAATGGCATGCACGATTCTACGATGCCCCTGTCCGGTATGATGGAGATGCTGAACATGCAGATAAACACTTGGTTCGGCGGTGTCGGTGTAGGGTGGATGAACTATTATACATTTATCATTATCGCAGTCTTTATCAGCGGACTGATGGTGGGACGTACACCGGAGTTTCTCGGAAAGAAAGTGGAAGCCCGGGAGATGAAAATAGCGACAATCGTTGCGCTGCTTCATCCGTTTGTGATATTGGTAGGCACGGCTCTGTCTTGTTACCTCCTTGCGCACCATCCGGAGTTTGTAGAGAGTGAGGGCGGCTGGCTGAACAATCCCGGTTTTCACGGGCTGAGCGAGCAATTCTATGAATTTACTTCGTGCGCTGCCAACAACGGCTCTGGTTTCGAAGGCTTGGGCGACAATACTTATTTCTGGAACTATGCCTGCGGTTGGGTACTTATTCTGAGCCGTTTTCTTCCTATTGTAGGGCAGGTTGCCATTGCTGGTCTGTTGGCGCAGAAGAGATTTATTCCCGAAAGTGCCGGTACGCTGAAAACCGATACGTTCACCTTTGCCGTAATGACTTTTGCCGTAATCTTTATCGTGGCAGCTTTGTCTTTCTTCCCGGCACATGCGTTGAGTACTATTGCCGAACACTTCAGTTTGTAACGAGATAAGAATAATCAGATATGTTTATGAAGGATAAAAAATCAGCTTCTTTGTTTCAAAAGGAGCAAGTAATGGAAAGTTTGAAACAGTCATTCGTGAAGTTGAATCCGCGGGTGATGATAAAGAATCCGATCATGTTCACTGTGGAGCTGGTGACATTGGTGATGCTGGTAGTCTGCATCCTCTCTTTGGGAACATCGGAATACGGGACGTTCGGTTATAACTTCCTGGTGTTTGTGATATTGTTTGTCACTTTGTTGTTTGCCAACTTTGCCGAGGCCATTGCCGAAGCCCGTGGCAAGGCACAGGCGGACAGCCTGCGTAAAACGCGTGAAGAAACGCCCGCAAAGGTTTTGGTGGAAGGCAAGTTACGCACTGTAAGCAGCGCACGTCTCAAGAAGGGAGACTTCTTTGTTTGCGAAGCCGGCGATACGATTCCTGCCGATGGCGAGATTGTGGAAGGGTTGGCTTCTATTGACGAGAGTGCCATTACCGGTGAATCCGCTCCGGTAATCCGTGAGGCGGGCGGTGATAAAAGCTCCGTTACCGGCGGTACGAAAGTGCTGTCGGATAAGATAAAGGTGTTGGTTACGCAGCAACCGGGCGAGAGTTTCCTCGACAAGATGATTGCGCTGGTAGAGGGTGCTACCCGGAAGAAAACACCGAACGAAATAGCGCTGACTATCTTATTGGCCGGTTTTACGTTAGTGTTCGTAATCGTATGTATTACGTTGATTCCGATGGCGGACTATACCGCTATCGACCATCCGGGTACGTATATCTCTATTGCGGCTATTCTCTCATTGTTTGTCTGCCTGATACCGACAACCATCGGCGGCTTGCTTTCGGCAATCGGTATTGCCGGTATGGATCGCGCCCTGCGTGCCAATGTAATTACAAAATCGGGCAAAGCCGTTGAAACTGCCGGTGACATTGATACGTTGCTGTTGGACAAGACCGGTACAATCACTATCGGTAATCGTAAGGCTACCAAGTTTCATCCGGCTCCGGGCATTGATGAAAAGGTGTTTGTAGAGGCTTGCCTATTGTCCTCGCTTTCCGATGAAACCCCGGAAGGAAAGTCCGTCATCGAGTTGGGGCGTGAGAACGGACATCGTATGCGCGACCTCAATACTGCGGGAGCCCACATGATTAAGTTTACGGCCGAAACCAAATGTTCCGGTGTCGACCTGCAAGATGGTACTCAAATCCGCAAAGGTGCGTTCGATGCGATTCGTCGGATTGTGGAAAGCGCGGGGAATAAATTCCCGAAAGAAGTGGAAGAAGCGATTGCCGTCATTTCGGGCAATGGCGGTACCCCGCTGGTAGTGTGTGTCAATAAGGCGGTATTGGGAGTCATAGAATTGCAGGACATTATCAAGCCGGGTATCCAGGAACGCTTTGAACGTCTTCGTAAAATGGGGGTGAAGACGGTTATGGTGACCGGTGACAACCCGTTGACCGCCAAATATATTGCCGAAAAAGCCGGTGTGGATGATTTCATTGCCGAAGCAAAGCCGGAGGATAAAATGGAGTATATCAAGAAAGAACAGCAGGCCGGCAAACTGGTTGCCATGATGGGAGACGGAACCAATGATGCCCCCGCACTGGCGCAGGCAAATGTGGGGGTTGCCATGAATAGCGGTACGCAGGCTGCAAAGGAAGCCGGCAATATGGTAGACCTTGACAATGACCCGACCAAGCTGATTGAAATTGTAGAGATAGGCAAGCAGTTGCTGATGACGCGCGGCACGCTTACGACTTTCTCCATTGCGAATGATGTGGCCAAATACTTTGCTATTATTCCCGCACTGTTCATGGTTGCTATCCCTCAATTGGTCCCATTGAATATCATGGGGTTGCATAGCCCTGAAACGGCCATTCTTTCGGCTATCATCTTTAATGCTGTCATCATTCCCATACTGATACCGTTGGCTTTGAGAGGCGTCCGGTACAAACCGATCGGCGCAAGCGCGTTACTGCGTCGCAACTTGCTGATTTATGGTTTGGGTGGTGTCATAGCGCCGTTCATAGGTATTAAGTTAATAGATATGTTTGTCAGTTTGTTTTTTTAATTTAAAATAAAAAGAAAATGAAAACTCTTTGGAAATCAGTTAGAATAACCGTCGCTTTCTGCATATTCTTTTCCGTGTTCTATATCCTTGTATTGTGGATATTCGCACAATTTGCAGGGCCGAATAAAGGCAATGCCGAGGTATTGACCCTGAACGGCAAGGCAGTGGGCGCTGCCAACGTGGGGCAGATGTTTACGGAAGACATTTATTTTTGGGGACGGCCTTCCTGTGCCGGCGACGGTTATGATGCAAGCAGCTCGGCAGGTAGCAATAAAGGCCCTGCAAACGAAGAATACCTTGCGGAAGTGGAAGCGCGTATAGATACATTCTTGCTGCATCATCCTTATTTGCAGCGTAAAGAAGTTCCTGCCGAAATGGTAACGGCCAGCGCTTCGGGACTTGACCCCGATATTACGCCTGCCAGTGCTTATGTACAGGTAAAGCGTGTGGCTGAGGCAAGGGGAATGGCTGAGGCTACTGTCCGGGGCATCGTTGACAAGGCTGTTGAAAAACCGTTGCTGGGATTGTTCGGTACGGCGAAAGTGAATGTGCTGAAACTGAATATTGCATTGGAAAAAGCAAATGGAAAATAAGAAAATAATGAAAGATATGAATCGGGTAAAAGTAACGGTAATAGGCGTTATTGCCGCTTTGGCAGTAAATTTTATGGGAGTGGATAAAGTGCAGGCGCAGGAATTTAAGATACAGGGTGATTTGGTCAGTTCCTATGTATGGCGCGGCTTTTATCAAACCGGAGTTAGTTTCCAGCCGACTTTAGGCTTTGGGATAGGCGGCTTTGCGTTGACGGCATGGGGCTCTACCGATTTCGATGGAACAAGTTCCTCGGACGGTGAGGCTGCCAAAGAAATAGATTTGACGGCAGCTTATACGTTCGGTGATTCCGGTTTGACCTTGTCCGTTGCCAGTCTTTGGTGGGCAGGTCAGGGAAGCAATAAGTATTTTAACTTCAAAAGCCATGAAACGGCCCACCATTTTGAAGCGGGGCTTGCCTATACACTTCCGTTGGAGAAGTTTCCGTTGTCAATAGCCTGGTACACGATGTTTGCCGGCGCGGATAAGAATGAGAAGGGAGAGCAGAATTATTCTTCTTATGTAGAATTGAACTATCCGTTCAGCATTAAATCCGTCGATTTGAATGCCACTTGCGGTTTTTTGCCTTACGAAGCCGGCGTAGGTGTTTACGGAGTACCGAACAGCGGATTCGCCGTAACCAATCTGGCACTGAAAGCCACGAAGGATATAAAGGTGACGGACAAATTCGCGATACCGATATTTGTGCAGGCTATTTGGAATCCCCGTATGGAAGATGCGCATCTGGTGTTTGGTATAACTCTGAAGCCATGAGCAGGGAGGAGAGTGTACAACATTTCCTCGACTTGATTAAGAAATCACGTCGTGGTAAGTTTAAGGTCTACATCGGCATGATTGCCGGTGTAGGCAAAACTTATCGTATGCTTCAGGAAGCCCATGACTTGCTGGACAATGGGGTAGACGTGAATATCGGCTATGTGGAAACGCATGGACGTGCCGGTACGGAGGCGGTGTTGGCGGGACTGCCCGTAATTCCCCGGCGTAAGATATTCTATAAGGGTAAGGAACTCGAGGAAATGGACCTTGACGCTATCATCCGTATCCATCCGGAAATCGTTATTGTGGACGAGCTGGCGCATACCAATGTAGAAGGCAGTAGGAATGAGAAGCGTTGGCAGGATGTAATGGACTTGCTGGATGAGGGTATCAATGTTATATCCGCTGTCAACATACAGCATATCGAGAGCATTAATGAAGAAGTGCAAGGCATTTCCGGTATCGAGGTAAAGGAACGCATTCCCGACAGTGTGCTGGAAGAAGCGGATGAAGTGGTGAATATCGACCTGACGGCGGAAGAGCTGATAACCCGCCTGAAAGCCGGTAAAATATACAAGCCGGATAAAGTGGCCCTTGCTTTGAATAATTTCTTCAAGACGGAAAATATTCTGCAACTGCGCGAACTGGCTCTGAAGGAGGTGGCGTTAAGAGTGGAGAAGAAAGTGGAGAATGAAGTGGTGGTTTCCTGTGTGGGCGTGCGGCATGAGAAGTTCATGGCGTGTATCAGCAGTCATGAGAAAACGCCACGCCGCATTATCCGCAAGGCGGCACGATTGGCAACCCGTTATAATACGTCGTTCGTTGCCCTTTATGTACAGACTCCCCGGGAGAGTGCCGACCGCATTGCCCTTGCGAACCAGCGGCATCTGCTGAATCATTTCAAGCTGGTGACCGAATTGGGCGGAGAGGTCATGCAGGTGCAATCCAAAGACGTGTTGGACAGCATCGTTACGGCTTGTAAAGAGAAGCAGATAACGACCGTTTGTATGGGCAGTCCTTCGTTCGCTTTGCCGCAATCCTTGTTTATGGTTCTGAAATATAGAAAATTTGTGAACGAACTGGCGCAAGCAAACATAGATTTGATTATACTTGCATAAAATTTAATATCTTGACCGTTATGAATATTCGTACAAAACTGATACTCAGTGTAGGCGTTCTGGCAGGTATGATAATCCTGCTGGTAGCCCTTTCTGTTGTAAATCTCCAGATACTGACGGCTACGGAGCCGGATAGCCCTGCCGCCATGCCCGGCTTGCAACGGGCCTTGCTTTGGATTTCCATTACGGGCGGTATTTGCATTCTTGCCAGTATCGTGTTGTTGGTATGGTTGCCCCGCTCCATTAATAAACCTATCAGGGAGCTGATGCAGGGCATCCTCGAAATAGCCAACCATAATTATGAAAAGCGCCTTGATATGAGCGAACACGAAGAGTTCCGCGAGGTGGCCGATAGTTTTAACAGCATGGCGGAACGCCTTACGGAATATCGTACCAGTACGTTGAATGATATTTTATCCGCCAAAAAGTTTCTGGAAGCCATCGTAAACAGTATTCATGAACCTATTATCGGCTTAAACCGCGAACACGAAATTCTTTTCGTCAATAAAGAAGCGCTGACCGTACTGAATCTGAAGCGTGAGGATGTCATACGCCGTTCGGCAGAGGAACTGTCGCTGAAAAACGATCTGCTCCGGAGGCTGATAAGGGAGTTGGTTAATCCGGGCGAGAAGAAAGAGCCTTTGAAAATTTACGCGGATAATAAGGAAAGCTATTTTCAGGCATCTTATATTACTATTATGAATACGGATGCCGATACGGACGAGTCTCATAATCTGGGCGATGTTATTCTGTTGAAGAATATCACCGAATTTAAAGAACTGGATACGGCAAAAACAACTTTTATTTCTACGATTTCGCATGAATTGAAAACCCCTATCTCCGCCATTCTTATGAGTCTGCAGCTTTTAGAGGACAACCGTGTGGGCGCTTTGAACGAGGAACAGGAACAACTTTCGAAAAGTATCAGGGAAAATGCCGACCGCTTGCTGGGGATTACAGGCGAGCTTCTTAATATGACGCAGGTGGAAGCCGGCAAGTTACAGATGATACCGAAGATAACGAAACCTATCGAACTGATAGAATATGCCATCAAGGCAAATCAGGTGCAGGCCGATAAGTTCAATATACAGATTGAGGTGGAATATCCGGAAGAGAAGATGCCGAAATTGTTTGTGGATAGCGAGAAGATAGCATGGGTGCTCACTAACTTGTTGAGTAACGCCATTCGTTATTCCAAGGAAAACGGGCATGTCATTATCGGCGCAAGGCAGGAAGATAATAGTGTGGAACTTTATGTACAGGATTTTGGTAAAGGTATTGATCCGCGCTATCACCAGAGCATCTTCGACCGTTACTTCCGTGTACCCGGTACGAAAGTGCAGGGAAGCGGATTGGGACTATCCATATCCAAAGATTTTGTAGAAGCTCATGGCGGCACGCTGACCGTTCAGAGTGAATTGGGAAAAGGCAGTCGTTTCGTTATTCGACTGAAAGCGTAATAGCGATATGATGTTTCCCTACATTCTGCGGTATTGCTGTGGCGACATTCCAATCTGTTTCTTGAAGAAAGTGCCGAAATAGGATGCGTTCGGGAAGTTGAAGAAATCGGAGATTTCCTGTACGTTCTTTTGTGTATTTTTGAGTAGTGAAATGCTTTTGCGGATAATGGACTTGAATACCAGCTCCTGTACCGTGTATCCGCAAATGGATTTGGAGAGGGCGGAGAGGTATTTGGGCGACAGGCATAGCTTGTCCGCGTAGAAGTCCACCCCCCGCTCTTTCGTATAATATTGTTCTATTAATTGCACCAGGCGGATAAATATATCGTGCTTGTGGCTTACGGAAGTCTTTTCGGCAATGAGTTTGCGTGTATAAACCGAGCAAAGCCTGTGGGTCAGTGCCAACAGAAGCAACTTCTGTTCATACCGGTTAAAAGGATTCTCTTCTATTTTCAGCGTACTGTCCAATAGTGACAGGTATTTTAAAACCTCTTCTTCTTCTCCGGTATTCCATACGTAGCACGGTTCGGTGGCCAGATGCGAGTATAGGTGCATGGATACTACCGAGTTTCCCATAAAGTCCCGTATGGGGTCGGTCTGATAGATGAAGATATATATCTCTACGTTGTCGGATGCCTGTAGTACCTGAAACAAGGAATCCTTCGGCAGAAAGAGCGTATCACCGGCTTTGGCGGAAAATGTTTTCTGGTTAAGGATGAAGGTGAAACTTCCTTGACGGCAAATTATAAGTCCCACTCCGTCTATCATAAACGGACTTTTCAAGGCAGACGGGAAGGCGCAAAGCACGCCTTCCGAACTGCAAATTTGCCGTTTGTCCAATAACGCACTGTCAAGGCGCGATAAACGTTCTTGTCGGGTATCCATGAGAGTAGGGTTTATGGTTCTTGTTTGAAAACAGTGCTAAGTTAATAATTTCCGTTTAGGATAGGGCAGTACCACAACAAATATCATGCAAAAAAGGCAAGCATACAATGTCCAACCCGCCATCTCCTTGACTGCCGATAAGGTGGCCTGCACCTGAATGCGCCCTTTGGTGGATGTGGCTGCCATGTTAACGGCTTCCTGCTTGCTTTTCCCCTGATATTGCATTCCTTGTACGGTTTGCATAAATGAGGCGGATGCCTCGGGGTGCATCATATCCACATTCTGTGCATAACGGGTAATGTAGTGTTGCTGCCGTTCCTGCAATACATTGCTGTATAATGCAGTTCCTATGCTGGGAGCAAGTACCATACGTACAGTAAGCATTGTGCAAATCCACGATGAGAGGTATTTATAGGGCATACGCTGGGTTGCAAAAGTCGGTATCAGCGAGTATAGGAACATCATGCCTGTAGAACGGATAATAACTGGATATTTCATTCGTTCGTACAAGCCTGCGCCCTGTACCTCAAAGTACATGAACATGGCGGATAATCCCAAAAACAGGAAACCTGCGGCAAAAAGATATTTAAAGTGCACTCCTTTCACGCTGAGCCAGATTGTTGCAATGCCACCGATAAAATAGCCCAACATAGACCAGTTGCCCAATGTCGCGTTTTGATAGTTGTCCAGCTTCATACCTATTCCCGTAAATACATTGACGAACATTGAACTGGAGTTCAGTACCATTAACAGAAAGTAGAACAGGAATCCGAAGCGGATAGTTCGCAACTTGAGTACGTCGAACTGATAGTAGGGATTGCGCTGGGTTACTTCTATGTAGACAAACAGAATACCTGCAACCACAGCACCGACCGTTGCCCATTGGATTGTAGGGTCGTCATACCAGTCGAGCACCTTACCGTAAGTCAGCACATAAGTGATACACGTCAGTGTGATACAGAAGATGGAAGCGTTGCCAAATTGTTTGAGGTTGATAGGAAAACGGCGGGTGGCATACTTATGATAAGGCATCGTGACGAAGGTAATGAGGATACAGAGCAACAGCAACCCCATCATGAAGTAATAAACATATTGCCACTCGTATTCGTAAGTAAGCCATGCTGTAAGCGATGTGCCCAACTGCCCCAATACCATAAAAAACAGGTAAATGGCGGGTTGTGCAGCGCTTCGTTCAATATCCAGTTTGTCCCAGCCTTCACCGGTGGTGGGTTCATTGCCGGGGGTGATCTTTTCGGTTGCTTCTACGTTACCGGCATACTTGATGAGAGTAAACAGATTGACCATCATCAGCACCATACGCAGGAATCCCATAAACAGACTGCATAGCGCCAACAGGAATATGCTGTCTGTCTTGGCGCAGATGTAGCTGAAGATATACATCAGCGAAAATCCGACGATACACATCATTTTCTCCCTGCGGATACATACCAGCCGGTACAGGAAAGGGCAGAATGCCGCCATGCCTATGGATGTGGCGAAGTTGGCAAACTGGATATGTTCGGATATGATGCCCAGACCGCTCATCATCTCCGTGCCGCTGGCAGAGTAAGTTCCGCCTACTGTAAGAATGGGCAGGAAGAACATGAACAGGATGATAATGCCTATCGGTTTAGGCACCCAGTTATAGAAAGGATAGTTTTTGGGATATGCGGGCATTTCCTTAACAATTAATGATTGAAAATCAGAGTTCGGCTTTCACTATTACCATCATACCGGCAGCAAGTTTTTCGTTATCTTCTTTGGAAAGATTGGTGAAGTCGATGCGTACGGGTATGCGTTGTTGTATTTTGACGAAGTTTCCGGCTGAATTGTCGGTAGGAACCAATGAGTACTTGGAACCCGTAGCGCCGGATATGGCTGTGATTGTTCCCGTGAACTCTTTGTCGCTGATAGCATCTACGGTGATGGTAACCTCTTGTCCTATATGCAGGTTTTCCACTTGAGTTTCCTTATAGTTGGCGACAATCCATTTTTGAGTATCGGGCAGGATATAAGTAATGGTTTGTCCGGCTGTGATGAACTGGCCTTCTTCCAGTGCCCGGCGTCCCAATTTGCCATCGCAGGGAGCCACTACTACGGTGTAGGAAAGATTCAGACGTGCCATTTCCAAAGCAGCGGTTGCCCGTTGGATGGCGGCTTCTGTACTTTCACGGCGGTGTGATACTTCATTGACTCCCGACAAAGCGGCTTTTTGCTGGCGTTTTGTTGCTTCCAGCTTCTTGCGGGTGGCTTCGTATTCCGTTTCTATCTGTTCCAACTGTATGGGAGTGGCTGCATTTCTTTGCACCAGGTTCTGGTAGCGTTGGCGGTCTTTCTCCAGTTTGGCAAGACGGATTTCAATTTCAGAGATGGAAGCGTCGTACACGGAAGCGGTGGTCTGTGTGGTTTGCAGTGTGGCCCCGATTACGGTAGCGCCGGCCAGTGCGTCTTTCAGTGCGGCTTCGGCTTCCATTACGCGTATCTTATATTCGCGGTCGTCCAATACAAGGAGCGTATCGCCTTTATGTACCTCTTGATGTTCGGTAAAATAAATCTTCTTGATATAGCCTGATGCGCGTAGGTTGATAGGGGATATGTATTGCTCTATCTGTGCGTCATTACTGGTTTCTGTGCGATTGTAGCCGAGGAAGAGACAGGCAACTTCCACTATTCCCCAAACAACGATTGCTGCTCCCAACAAGCTGACTGCGATTTGCCAGCGACGTAGCTTACGAAGTTTTTTAGCTTTCTCCTGATGTGTGTTCGATGCGTTATTTTTTTCTATTGCTTCCATATTATGATGATTTGATTAACTTGTTATTTAATTAATGTATCTATTTGTCCTGTCAGCTTCAACAGCAGCAGGGTTGTTACCCGATAGTTGTAATGTGCACTGATATAGTTGTTTTGCGCTTCGCTCATCTGCATTTCGTCTTGCAGGACTTCGGTCATGGAAGCGATACCCTCTCTGTACCGATCCATTGTGACCGTATATACATCTTCGGCAAGCAGGTAGTTATCTTTCTGCTTTTTGAAGTTACGTTGGTTGTTCATCAGGTCGTTGGTGGCGTTCAGATATTGGGTCTGCAGATTTTTGCGGGTATTTTCCTGTGCCAGCTTTATATTTTCGATGTCTATTGCAGCTTTTCGGTTTTTGTAGCGCTTATCCAGTCCGTCGAATATAGGAACGCGTAAGGATACGCCCAGTCCGTAGGAACGGAACCAATGGTTGGACGGTCCGGAATGGAACCAGCGGTAGGCCTTGTCCGTATAGGCGGAGAACATCCAGTTGGCGGTCAGGTTTAATGAAGGAATATAACCGTGACCAATCATCTTTTTCTGCTTTTCAGCCATGACCCTTTGCGATTGCAGCAGTTGGAGTTCGTACAGATTTTCGGATAGTCCGGTCAACTCAACAGGAGTAATGTTCTCGGAGTTTACCGGAACTAAGGCTATCTGTTCTTCGGCAGGATAATCCATGATATATTTCAGCAGGTTCAGTTGTTGTTCCTGCATGGCCAGTACATTGTCGTATTGTACTTTCAGATTTTCCAGATTGATATTGACCCGTTTTACATCCACTTCCATGGCCATACCATTGTCATGGAAAGCTACTGTGATGTTTTTTAATTCTTCCAACCGGGTGATATTGGCCTTTATCAGTGTGACTTGCTCGGCTGTGGTTTGCCCCAGATAATACATCTTGCATATTTCCAGGATAAGGTCTTCTCTTGCTTTCTCATAAGAAAGACGGCTTATCTCGTCCATAGTTTTGGCTATGGAAACAGTGGTGTACAGGGTTTGGTTGTAAAGTGGCATTTGCAACTGCAGGCCGGCATTGGCACTGTTCCGCAGGGTATAGGTAATGTTATACGGATTTCCGTAGGCCGAACCGTCGGTAACGGATACGGGCGGGTCTATGTTGTCATTGTAATTGGCAAACCCGTTGATTTGGGGCAATAGTCTTGCCCGGTTTTCGGAAACTCCATATTTGCTTTTCTGCATCTCCTTGCGTTTGCTTTCCAAGGACAGGTTGTTTTCGATACCTATTTCAAGGCAATCTTTCAGCGTCAAAGTCTTTTGGGCGTATCCTTCGACAGCCGACAAACAGAGAAAGGAAAAAATGAATAGTAGTTTTTTCATAATAATCACCAATAATTTGTGCAAAGTTAGTTGCTAATTTTGGGAAAATGTTATCCATATATAGACTGCTTGTGTTCATATTTTCCTTTTTATCCTTCTTACTATGGATATAAATAGGTAAAAAACAACTGTTTTGAATTTCCGTACCTGCTTAATAAATGATAATAATCGTCTTTCTTGTGAAAAAAAACAGGAAGAAATGTATTTATCAAATTTATTATACTACCTTTGTCCCAGAGTTTGAGTTACGAATCATTATCGTATAGTTCTTCTTTTTAATATATTATTAGTAAGCAGTCCTCTTCTTTAATTATCCTCCTCACTCCATTTATTATTTATTTTATAACATTTTTAGAATGAACATTTACATTTCAGGTTTAAGTTATGGCATTAATAATGCTGACTTGACAAATTTATTTGCAGAGTTTGGAGAAGTTTCTTCAGCTAAAGTAATTCTCGATAGAGAAACCGGTAGATCCAGAGGATTCGCTTTTGTAGAGATGAACAATGATACAGAAGGACAGAAAGCTATTGACGAATTGAACGGCGTAGAATATGACAGCAAGGTTATTTCTGTAAGCGTTGCGCGTCCTCGCGAGGAAAGACCCTCGAATGGTAGCTCTCGTGGTGGTTATAATAACTCCAGAAGATATTAATATCAGACTAAAGGCGGGAAACTTGCTTTCCTGCCTTTCATAAATAAACTCCGTTTTTTTTATTTAGCGGAAGCGTTCCGCTTCATTACCTGCACTTTTCATTCTGCAAAGACTTATCAGACTTTTTGTATGGGCCACTTGAGTGAAGCGTGCTCTCATTATACTTGTGCTAGTGTTTTAGCACATTCAAAAACAATATATATGACATTTAAAGATTTAAATATAACCGAACCTATTTTAAAAGCAATTGAAGAAAAAGGGTATGCCAATCCTACCCCTATACAAGTAAAAGCAATCCCTGCCGCCTTAACAGGAAAAGATATATTAGGCTGTGCGCAGACCGGAACTGGAAAGACCGCTGCATTTGCCATTCCCATTATTCAGCATTTGCAAGCCCTTAAAAACCGGGATAAGAGTATCAAAGCCTTGATACTGACACCTACCCGTGAATTGGCATTGCAGATTAGCGAATGCATAGACGACTATGCCAAATATACGCAAGTCCGTCATGGGGTTATCTTCGGAGGAGTAAACCAGCGTGCGCAGGTAAATATGCTCCATAAAGGAGTCGACATATTGGTCGCCACTCCAGGACGTCTGTTGGATTTGATGAATCAGGGATATATCCATTTGGATAATGTGCGACACTTCGTACTGGATGAGGCCGACCGTATGCTTGATATGGGATTTATCCATGACATCAAACGTTTGTTGCCGAAACTTCCTAAAGAAAAGCAGACTTTGTTCTTCTCGGCTACCATGCCCGATACGATAATCGCTTTGACGAACTCACTGCTGAAACAACCGGTGAAGATTACTATAACCCCAAAATCATCTACGGTAGATACTATCGAACAGACTATTTATTTTGTGGAGAAGAAAGAGAAAAGTAAATTGTTGATTTCTATTTTGACAAAAACGGAGGGACAATCGGTGCTTGTTTTCTCACGTACTAAGCATAATGCGGACAGAATAGTCCGCGTATTAAGCAAAGCCGGTATCGGTAGTCAGGCTATTCATGGAAATAAAAGTCAGAATGCAAGGCAATCTGCATTGGAAAACTTCAAAACGGGTAAGATACGCGTAATGATAGCTACTGATATTGCAGCCAGAGGCATTGATATCAATGAGTTGCCGTTGGTTATAAACTATGACCTTCCCGATGTGCCCGAGACGTATGTGCATCGTATCGGACGTACCGGTAGAGCTGGTAATTTAGGAACAGCATTGACTTTTTGCTCGCAGGAAGAGCGTAAGTTGGTTAACGATATTCAGAAGCTGACAGGTAAGAAACTCAGTAAGGTTGAGTTTGCTATCTGAGGTCGTTTCTAAATTTATTATTTTATTTATCCGACGAGTATACACCCATTAAACTATAAAATCTATGGCAAAATCCATGACAGTAGGAAAACGTGAGAATGAAAAGAAAAGACTTGCTAAGCGGGAAGCAAAATTAAAAAGAAAAGAAGGTAGAAAATCTACAAAAAGCAGTTTTGATGATATGATTGCTTATGTGGACGAATATGGTATGATTACTTCAACTCCACCCGAAGAGAATATCAAAAAGCAAGAGATTAATGTAGAGGAGATAATGATTTCCACTCCCAGGAAAGAAGATGAAGAACCGGTAATTTTGAGAGGAAGAATAGAGTTCTTTAATGAAGCCAGAGGATTTGGATTTATCAAAGACCTTGCAGGAATTGAAAAATATTTCTTTCACGTGAACAATGTTGTTACGGATGTCAGGGAGGGTAATATCGTTACATTCGACCTCGAACGAGGAGCAAAGGGGATGAATGCTGTTAATATCTGTCTGGAAAGATAACTTGCTTGCCATAGTGCAAAAATCCTTTGCTTTCCACTTTTGTTGCCGGGTGTTTTTTCGGACTGCCCCAATATGATCAATTTGGGTCAATGTAAAAACCTGAGGGGTAAATTTATAAATTGTTATCTTTGTCTCCAAATTCATAGCTTATGGA